>Ga0209488_10002448_pt1 | contig 15236 bp, 14 predicted proteins | sample Rivendell_Oct201_8_FD_188349 | JGI IMG/M metagenome (GOLD analysis project Ga0209488, IMG submission 188349) | Vadose zone soil microbial communities from the Eel River Critical Zone Observatory, Northern California, USA -... | ecosystem: Environmental > Terrestrial > Soil > Vadose zone >... | reverse complement strand
ATCCTGCAGGATCGCACCGACGCGGAAAATATTGTGGTAGGAACCGATGACCCAGAGCGTGGCGGATGGCTTCATCACGCGGCGGCAGGCCGTGAGCCAGGCTCGCGTGAAGTCATCGTAAGCCTTGAAGCTCGAAAACTTGTCCCAATCGTCGTCGACCGCGTCCACGCGCGAATCGTCGGGACGTTTGAGATCTCCCTGGAGCTGAAGATTATAGGGTGGGTCGGCAAACACCAGGTCAACTGAACCGGCGGACAACTTCGACATTTCGGCGACGCAGTCACCGACGACAATGCGGTGAGGATCAACCGGAATACGAAGAGGTATAACGGGCGCGGCGCCTTTTTGCGGCGAACCAGTCTTGGCGCGGACCTTGGAACCGGAACCGGGGAGGCTGGATTCTGAGAGTTCGCGGGGCGTCCTGCCGGACGCCCCGCTACGCGACACTACCATGATCCAGAACTCTGACTCAGGCGACGCGGTCGGAGACGCGGGACCTACTACCGACAAGCCACATCATGGGGGCTCAAGGTAAAAATCGGCTTAATCGGGAAAAACTTTTTGAACAATGCCTTGAACTAGGCAATGTCTTGAGGCGACATATATTGATGGTGCCGGAATGTTCCCCCGGTTGCGTCGGAAGTGGTACGATACAGGCACGGTACCATGCGGAATGCCCCGTGCGGCGGGGAAATGCCGTAAGGAGAGACTATCATGCGCGATGAAGACCTGCCGGAAAGCAGCAACATCGAGGATCGCCGCGGCGAAGGCGGTGGATTTGGTGGCGGGGGCGGAATGCCCGGCGGTTTCCCGATGGGGCGCGGCGGTGGATTAGGCATCGGCGCTGTCGTCGTTTTAGGACTGCTGGGCTGGGCGCTCGGCATCGATCCGCGGCTGCTCATTGGCGGCGCGGAAATGCTCACGCGCGGGCAGCAGCCCCAGGTCAATATGCCACAACAGCCACAAGGTCAGCGCCAGTCGGGGACGCCGAAGGATGAGAGCGGGCGTTTCGTGTCGCGGGTGCTTGGCGCGACTGAAGCCGTTTGGAAGGATGTGTTTATCAATGACTACAAGCGGGCTTACCAGACGCCGACGCTCATTCTGTTCAACGGCCAGACCAGCGCGCAATGCGGTGGCCGCGCGGAGGCCGCGATGGGGCCGTTCTATTGCCCGGCCGACAGGAAGGTTTATCTCGACACGTCGTTTTTCGCACAAATCGAGACTCGCTTTCGCGGATGCGAGGGTCGCGCGTGCCGGTTCTCGCAGGCCTATGTGATTGCCCACGAAGTCGGCCATCACGTGCAAAACCTGGTCGGGGTCTTGGATAGCGCCAACCGTGGGCAGCAGGCGGCCGGCGGCAAATCCCCGGAGGCCAATCGGATCCAGGTGCGCGTCGAACTGCAGGCCGATTGCTTTGCCGGACTTTGGGCGAAGCGGGAAAACGAAGCGCTTATCCGCCAGGGCCGCCCCGCCTTCATCGAACAGGGCGATGTCGATGCCGCCCTGAAAACCGCTGCAGCGATCGGTGACGACACCTTGCAACGGCGTTCCTCGGGCCGCGTCGTGCCTGACAGCTTCACCCACGGCACTTCAGAACAGCGCCAGCGCTGGTTCAATATGGGCTATCAGCAAGGCACCGTCGGCGCCTGCAACACCCATACGGCACAGCAGTTGTAGGGCGCAATAGACCATGCCGCTCGCCAAAAAGGCGCGCGGCCTGGCTAAGGCTACTGCGTCAGAAAATCATAGCCGTCTCACTCCGACCTCGTCCCGCGGCGCAAGCCGCCGTGAGGAGGCCGCGTTCTTCCGGCGCCTTAGCCGGCGCACGCGGCCGCCGGCTAAGGCGCCGGAAGGACGGCGGCCGGGCACCGGCCTACATGGTTCGAGACGCGCACCCAAGGGGGTGCGCTCCTCACCATGAGGCCGGGAGAGTTCGCCGCTTCTGACACAATGATGCTATTCCGCCCTACACCTTCATTCACTTCTTCCCCAACGCCTGCTCGGCCGGCACATTGGCGATGACGTGGGATTCGTTGCCAGGTTCGCCCGGCTCGACCAGGTCGTAAAACCCGCTGATCTTGAGCCGCACCACCACTTTGTTGAGCGACTGGTTCTGGAAGAACCAGCCGTGAATCCCGTCAAATGGTGCCGTGAGCGCCCCATTTTGGCTTGTGCCGGTTGCCTGCTTGTACGTTGCGACCGTCATTTCGGTATTGCCGTCAAGCGTATGGCCGTGGAAGTCGAAATAGAATTCCGTCTCGGTCGGGATGTTGGCGACGCTCCATTCGTAAATGAACGTCGCATCCTTCTTCATTCGAACTTTGTATTCGAGTTGGTCGCCGCCGGCCGGATTGCCATCGGGCAACATGGGAAATTCTATTGTGTCGGTTCGGAAGGGGGTCGGAAAATCGCGGGCGATCGGCACTGCGCTCGCCGAAACGTCGAACGCGACCTGGCGTGGTGCAAAGAGGCGGCCGAGCCCGGTGAGCCGGCCAAGGCCAGTCGGATCCTGGTTGAATTCGGCCGGCAATATGGCGCCGAACACGATCAGGCTTGCAACGACAAGCGCGCCCGCCGTGATGGCAAGCATCCGAATGGCGGAGAGAGGGGTAGCGATCTGTCCTTCGGTCATGCTTTCATTCCAAAGTAATAAGCGGTGAGCTGATACTCCATGAGCACAAATCCAGCCATCAGGATGAGCGCATTGGCCTCCACCGACGAGCGCTCGAAACTTGCAGTTCTGCGCCACAAGAGCATCACGACGAGCATGCCCGCCAAAGCGATGAACTGCCCGAGCTCCACCCCAATGTTGAAGCCGATCATGTTGGGGACGAGCCCATTGGAATTGAGCCGCAGCGCCTGCAGCTTGGTGGCAAGCCCGAATCCGTGGATCAACCCAAAGATCGCGACTGCCGCGCGCGTGTCGGGCTGCACTCCGAAGACCGATTTGAAGCCGCCGAGATTGTCAAAGGCCTTGTAGGCGACCGAGAGCCCGATCACGGCGTCGACCAAGTAGGCGTTGACGTCGATATGCAGCAGCACGCCCGTGAGCAAAGTGATGCTGTGCCCGATGGAAAACAGTGTCACGTAAAGAATGACGTCGTGCAATCGATAGAGAAAGAAAATCACGCCGAAAATGAACAGCAGGTGGTCGTATCCCGTCACCATATGCTTGGCGCCGAGATACATGAAAGGCACGAGGTCAGGCCCGCGCGTTCCGGCAACAAAGGCGGCATCCTGGCCACCGATACCGTGCGCGAAGGCGCCGTTGCATTCCGTCAAGACGGCAGCGCTGACGATCGCCACGAACGAAAGGGGATGAATGCGGCTGGCGTACCGGCTTGGACTTTGACGCAATGGGCAACCTCTTGGTTCGTGGTGTCGTTCGCGTTCGGAATTCCGCATTTACGGCGGCTTCGCCGCGGGCGGCTCTTTTTTCGCAGTCCCACCTTTACGCGGAACTCCAAACCTTGCCCGCTCGGGGTTCAGGGTGTCGTTCCATCCTAACGGTAGCCGAATGTTCTGTCGTGGTCCCAAAAACGCTCATTCCAGGCGCCGCATGCAAGCCGTAATCGCCGCCTACGCGATCTTGGCTTTATGAACCAAAGCGCCTATTTTCGCGATAGTTCTGCGTACAGGAAATCCATGACCACAATCGACGAAAGCAAGCCGTTCGTACCGTTGAAGTTTGCGGTGCTTACCGTTTCCGACACGCGCCAGATGTCGGATGACAAGTCGGGCGCAACCCTCTCCGAGCGCATCAAGGCGGCCGGACATTTTTTGATCGACCGCACCATCGTGCCTGACGATGTCGACGCCATCCGGGCTCGCGTCAAGGAGTGGATCGCAGCCCCCTCCATTGATGTGATCATCACCACGGGTGGGACCGGATTTACCGGCCGTGACGTGACTCCGGAAGCAGTCGAGCCCTTGTTCGAAAAAAAGATGGACAATTTCTCGGTACTGTTCCTGATGATCAGCTTCCGCAAGATCGGCACATCGGCCATCCAGAGCCGCGCGACCGGCGGTCTCGCCAACTCGACGTTCATATTCTGCCTGCCGGGATCGCCCGGTGCTTGCCGCGATGGGTGGGACGAAATCATCTCGCAACAGCTCGACTATCGCCATGGCCCATGCAATTTCGTCGAGATCATGCCGCGCCTGGATGAGCACTTGCGCCGCCCCAAGGCCAAGGGTGCCACCGTGTGAGCGCGCCAGCAATTTCGGCCGGGTGTGCCAAGGACCGTAGGGTGGGCAAAAGGCGCCTGCCACAATGGTGAAACGCGTAATGTACTTGCGATGGCGCCGTTGCCCACGCGTCGACGGACGCGCTCGTGGGATCGCGTGGGCAGGGCGCGCGCACGAGATTGTGCGTATGATTGGGGCCGCGTAACGCGCGCCTTTGCCCACCCTACGGACCCAGACTTGCAACGCGGGTGAAACAAAGCCGTCGCCGCTACTTCTTTTGCTGATTGAAATAGGTCAGGTCCGGCGGCGCCTGGTTTGGGCGCGTGGGCATCAGCTTGCCATCCGCGCTCAGGAAGTACGGATCGTTGCCGATCTTGACCATGGCGTTATCGTCGGCGCAGACGTCGGTCCGCCAGAGCGGACGCTTCGGATTGCGGGAGGCCTTCCTCCGGATCGACCACGGCCGCGTCAACGCGTTGTCGAAGACCGTAATGTCGTCATAGATGATGTTCGGGTCGGCCGGGTCGAGATAGAAGCGCTCCTTGATGATGGTTTTACCGTCGCTGTGGAACGGAATGCCGCTCGCGTCGTAGGTGCGCGGGCTTTTCAGGAGCCGCGTCTCGACTTCCAGGACGTTGTATTTGCCGTCGCGGTTCTCGTCGACCCATTTGCCGATCGAGTAGCCGGCATAGGTCAACTCATAGTCGTCATCAGTCGGCCAGTCGCGTCCGTCCGTATAGATACGCCGATAGGAATCGTTGACGTGACTGATCAGCACATAGGTAATGTCGGGCGTGATCACGATCTCCATCGGATCGTAGAGGTTCATCATCATCGGCATGCCTTGTGGCAGGCAGTACCACGACGGCACGTTGCCGGGACCGCCATTGGTCATGTCGGCGCGGTTGGCGTCGTAGATGGCCTTATATTCGGGCGTCAGCGGCGCCGGTCCCAGCACGGGCTGCCAGTTCGGCGGCCCGACGCGGCCCCACTGGCCCTTCATATTGGGGTATTTCGTTTCTTCGAAGGCAGGTGCGAGCGTAGCCGTGAGCATCAAGGTGGCGGCCAGCGCGATTGCGGAAACAAATCTTCGATAGTTCATCGGCGGTCCTCCCGGTAGCAAAGGCCCCATGCGGCGATTTGTGTTCGCCGATTGTGCCCGTCGTTGGCACTCTGACGAACGATACACCGTCGTGTTGCGTTCGCGAAGAGGCTTGTGGCACTGAGCCTTCGGCAGGGCTTGATGTTGGTCCCGGACTTGTGATTGTTGCGCATGCGAATCATCGACATCCGCGAAACCGCGGTCCCGCTCAATTCCACGCTCGCCAATTCGAGCTTCGATTTTTCCGAAATGACGACATCGGTGGTCGCCGTGATCACTGATGTGGTGCGTGATGGCGCTCGCGTCGTGGGCTACGCGTTCAATTCGACTGGCCGCTATGCCTGTGGGGCTGCCATGCGGGCGCGATTCATTCCGCGCATTCTGAGCGCGAAGCCGGAGGCGCTGCTCGACGAAAGCGGCGAGAATTTTGCGCCCGAAAAGGCGCTGGGCTGCATGATGCAGCGGGAAAAGTCCGGCGGCCATAGCGAACGTTCGATCGCAATCGGAACGATCGAAGTGGCGCTCTGGGATGCGGTGGCAAAGATCGCGTACTTGCCGCTTCACGCCCTGCTGGCTGGGCGTTTCGGCGGCGGACGCCGGTCGCAAAAAGTATTCTGCTACGTGGGCGGCGGCTGGTACCGGCCCGGACAGACGATTGCCGACCTCCAAGACGAAATGCGCCGCCATCTCGACGCCGGCTACACCATGCTGAAAATGAAAGTCGGCGGCTTGCCGCTTGCCGAGGATCTCGCCCGTGTCGAGGCCGTGAAATCGATTTTGCCGGCGGGCGCAATGCTCGCTGTCGATGCCAATTCAAAATTCGGTCGGCACGAGGCGCTCGCTTATGCCAAGGCGCTGGCGCCGTTCCGGCTGCGCTGGTTCGAGGAACCCTGCGATCCGCTCGATTTTGCAACCCTGTCGGAAATCGCCGTGGTCTACAGCGAACCGCTCTCGACCGGCGAAAACCTGTTCTCCACGCAGGACGTCGAAAACCTTGTGCGGTTTGGCGGTTTGCGGCCGGAACGCCATGACGTGATCCAGGTCGATCCCCCGCAGGCCTACGGTATCGTGCAATATGCGAGAACCGTCGCCATGCTGGAGCGCCATGGCTGGCCGCGAACCGCCTTATTTCCCCACGGCGGCAATCAGATGTGCCTCGCGATTGCCGCCGGCTTCGGCCTCGGAGGTGCCGAAAGCTATCCGGGTGTATTTGGCGATTTCGGCGGCTTTGCCGACGATGCCCGGGTCGAAAGTGGCTATCTGGGCTTGTCCGATCGCCCCGGCATCGGCTTCGAAGGCCAGTCGGCACTTTACCGGATCATGCGCGCGTTAGCGGAAAACGGAACCGGCTAGCGCTAGATAACGTACTCGACCCAGGTGTTGTCGACGATCACGACGTCGGCCGGGTACCAGTAGCAGTACTGGTCCAAGCCGTCATCGAAACACCAGCCGTAGTAGTAGACTTGTGCGAGCTTGATGGTCTCATCGTTCGCCGCAAGACGGACACGCGCCGGTCCCATTTCCGCGAATTTTTTGGTCGACCTGACCTTCCGCGCCGCAAGGTTGCCCTTTTGTGGATGGTTGGCCGACATAGCGGTTACTTTGCCGTTGGTGACGTCTGCAGAGACAGTAGCTTGACCGGCTTTGTGGATCTGGTGCCGGCCGTTCTGTCTCAGTTTGGCTCCCAGAAGGCTATGTCCGTTATTATGGTGTTCTTTTTTGTTCGCTGGCGCTGCGTCTGCCACCGTGATCAAGGCGCAGGAAACCAACAGATCAAGGACCGTGCGTCGGTTGAACATGACAATTCCTCCTCATGGGGATACGTTACCCAGAATGTCTCTCAATTGAATTTGTTCCTTCAAAATGCCGCTCACTGCAATTGCACAGGCGAACTTGAGAAAATTCCCTTTTGCAGTTCGCCGGAAGAAATGAGGACACACCGATACTGCTAACTTCCTACCCGTGGCCACATCTCCAAAGTGGCGCCCACGTTTTGAAAAATGAAGGACTAAACCTGGCACGCGCGAAGGTCTGTGCAGGCCCGAGTGCCGCCGCATCCGCCCCTTGTAACGGCCACCGCAATTTCGCATCGTAGGGCGTGACTGTTTTCCGCTGGTCCCGGAAATCGAGGACAATGATGCGCATATTGGGGTTTTCGGGTCGGCTCGTACCCGCGCTGGCAGCGCAGCTTGTTCTCGCCGTCGATGCGGGTGCGCAGCAGGATGCTGCTGCGGCGTTCTATCGCGGCCGCACCGTCCAGGCCGTTGTGGGTTATACGCCCGGATCCACGTTCGAACTCTATTTGCGCACATTGACCCGCCATTTGGGGCGCCATGTGCCGGGCGCTCCGAACGTCGTGGTCCAGCACATGCCGGGTGCCGGCTCGCTCAAGGCGACCGCATATCTCGCACAGATCGCCCCCAGGGACGGCTCCGTGATCGGCATGCCCAATCCGGTCAATACGGCCGATCCCTTGATCGATCCGGTGAACGCCAAGTTCGATCCGCGCGCGTTCAACTGGCTGGGCAGCCTCAACAGCGAAATTTCGACCTGCGGATTTTGGAGCCGGGATCTCAAGACGCTCGCTGATCTCAGGCGCCGCGAGGTGGTGGTGGGTTCCACCGGCCCGTCGTCGGGGTCGACAGTCGATGCCAAGGTGCTCGGACCGCTGGCGGGGATCAAATTCAAGGTGGTCACCGGTTATCCGGGATTGACCGAGGTGCGGCTGGCGGCCGAACGCGGCGAAGTCGACGGCTACTGCGGGCTCCTTGTCTCGGCGCTCAAGACCGACCTCTGGGATGCTTATAAGGCAGGACGGATGTTCGTGCCGGTGCAGATGGGGCTGCAGAAGCACCGCGACTTGCCGGACGTACCGAATGCCTTCGAGCTTGCCGCCAGCGACGAGGATCGCCAGTTGTTCCGGCTGATATTCGGGCCCTGGAGCTATGGCCGTCCGGTGCTCGTGCCCCCCGACACGCCCAAGGACAGGGTCGCGGCGTTGCGCACAGCCGTTGCCGCCACGGTCGCCGATCCGGAATTCCTGGCAGAGACGAAACGCATCAACATGGAAATCCAGCCGACGCCGCCGGATGTCATCGCGAAACTCGTCGACGAGATCCTCAAGACGCCGCAGCCGGTGGTGGAGCGCGCGCGCGTGTTGCTGGGCGTTCAGAACCGGTAGGCCTCTGGCCCGCGCAGCCAACTCGGCCTATGCTTCCCGTTAACGGGAATTCACAGGGGGGCAAACTCGCCCCGCTGAGCAAACAACCAAAGCAATAAAGCTATAGAGGGAGGACACGATGAAACACTGGAAGAGGATTTTGGCGGCTTGTATCTCAAGTGCCGCGCTGTTCGGATCGGTGCCGCCTAATGCCGCAGCAGCCGCCGAACTCGTCATATCGAGTAACCAAGGTGCAACGCCAGGAGTTCGTGAAGTTGCCAACGCGTTCTCGCGGCAAAGCGGACACAAGGTCACGGTCGTGCAGGAAGCGGGAGCCGCTCTTGAGAAGCGGCTCAATGAGGGGCCGTTGGATCTCGTTACCAGCAATCCCGGGCCGATCGACGAACTCGTGAAGAAAGGCAAGATCGTTCCCGGCACCGTGACGCCATTCGTCCTGGCGAGCCTCGGCGTTGCGGTACGCGCCGGTGCGCCCAAGCCCGACATCAGCACGGTCGAGGCCTACAAGGCTGCGTTGCTCGCCGCGAAGTCGATCGGCTATTCCTACGGGTGCAGCGGCACCAATGTGGCGCGAGGAATTGAAGAACTCGGTCTCACCGAAACGCTCAAGGCCAAGACCATACGTACCGGTAACGGACCGGTCATCGAATATCTGGCCAAGGGCGATTTTGAACTCGGACTCCAGCAGACCAACATCATGGTTGGCATTGCGGGAACCGACTATGTCGGCATCCCGCCCGGCCCCATGGACAAGCCATGCCCGTCTAGCGTGGCATTGATGAATATCTCGAAGGAGCCGGAAGCTGCGCGCGCCATGATCAGGTTCATGACCTCACCTGAAGCAGCCCCGCTGCTGCGCAAGACTCATGTCGAACCGGCGAAATAGACCATGATTCTGAAGCGGATCATGGTCTAATAAGAGCTTGATCCCGAAAAGTGGGAACCGGTTTTCGGATAGGATCATGCTCAAGCAAGATTCCAGTCAAAACTGCAATCAAACGGATGGAAATTATGCAAAAGTGGAAACTCATGATGGCTGCTGCGCTGTTCGCAGTTGTGGGGACTTCTGCGAATTCCGCGGAAATCATCATCCTGGCAGGGCAGGGGAATATCTCCGGCGCGCGCGATCTCGGTGCTGGCTTTGCACAGGCGACCGGTCATAAGGTGACGGCGCGGCAGGAGCGCAATGCGCTCGACACGGTAAGGGCCGGTACGCCCGCCGACATTGTGCTCGCGAATCCGCCGGTGATTGACGATCTCATCAAGCAGGGCAAGGCCGTGGGCACGCGCGTCGATTGGGCTCGCGCCGGCATCGGCGTTGCCATCAAGGCGGGCGCGCCCAAGCCCGACCTCAGCAATACAGAGGCCTTCAAGCGCGCGCTGCTCAACGCCAAATCGATCGGCTATTCGACCGTCGGCAGCGGCCTGATGGCGGCGAAAATCATCGAGCGGCTCGGACTTGCCGAGGCGCTCAAGGCGCGAACGAAGTTCCTTGATGGATTCCCGGCGGCGGAGGCGGTGGCGCGCGGCGAGGTTGAGATTGCGCTGCAGCAGATCAACGTCATCCTCCCCGTAGCGGGCGCCGAACTTGCCGGCCCACTGCCTCCTGAACTGCAGGAATACAATCATTTCGCTGCCGGCGTGCTCGCGGTTTCGAAGGAACGCGAGGTCGCGACCGCGATGGTGAAATTCATGGGTGCACCGGAAAATGCGGCGCTCGTGCGCAAGAGCGGCCTGGAGCCGCCGGCACGCTGATCATTGCAAACGAACAAATCAACATCAGGAGGAGATCATGAGAACTTGGATGAAGGCGGCTGTGGCCGCGCTCGCAATGCTGGGCGCGCTTATCGGCGCGCCGGTACAAGCCGCTGAGATCGCCGTCTATCTCAACCAGGCCACGGAATCAGGCGTGCGGGAACTCGCAACGGCCTTCGAAAAGGCAACCGGCCACAAGGTCAATGTCAGTTTCCAGGCCGGACCGAACCTCAACCGTCGGATCAATGAAGGTACGACGGGGGATTTGACCTCGCTCGGCCTCGCGCAGTTCGATGAGTTCGTCAAAACCGGGAAGGTCGTTGAAGGCAGCGTCGTTGAATATGCGCGCGTCGGCAATGGCGTCGCGGTCAAGACCGGCGCGCCGAAGCCCGACATCAGCACGCCTGACGCCTTCAAGCAGGCGATGCTCAATGCCAAGTCGATCGGCCATACCAATGCGGGCACCGGCCCGTTCAACACCACGATGTTCCAGAAGCTCGGCATCTACGATCAGATCAAGAGCAAGATCACCATCGTGGAGGGCCGGCTTGTGGCGGCGGCTGTTGCTGCCGGCGATATCGAGATCGGGATCCAGCAGACCAATGTCATTCAGCCGCACCCCGGTTCCGAATATCTCGGACCTCTGCCGGCCGAACTGATGGAATATGGACGCGTCGGCGTCGGCATATTGACGGCGTCGAAGCAGCGCGACGTGGCGACCGCCTTTGCGAAGTTCATGGCTGATCCGGCGAATGTTCCGCTGCTGCGCAAGGCCGCCATGGAAGCGCCAGTGAAGTAATACGTTCGTAGCCCGGATGGAGGGCCGCAAGCGCGCTTGCGCGTTAAGGCCCGCAATCCGGGGCGGTTCGCCGCTTTGCGAGCCTGTCCCCGAATTGCGTGATCGCCGCCGCGTAGGCTACGCGCGCCGATCTCTCCAGCGGGCTACATCACTCCGCCGCCTGCATTTCTCCTGCGTCGATGAAGCCACCAGACTGCCGCCGCCAGAGCGCCGCATAGTGCCCGTTGAGCTTGAGCAGCGCGTCATGCGTTCCCTGCTCGACAATGCGGCCGCGGTCGAGCACGACCAGCCGATCCATGCGGGCGATGGTCGAGAGCCGGTGCGCAATCGCGATCACGGTCTTGCCCGCCATCAGGGTGCCGAGGCTCTGCTGGATGGCGGCTTCGACCTCGCTGTCGAGCGCTGACGTGGCTTCGTCGAACACCAGGATCGGCGCATCTTTGAGAATCACCCGCGCGATGGCAATGCGCTGGCGCTGGCCGCCGGAGAGTTTGACGCCGCGCTCGCCAACCTGGGCCTCATAACCTCGACGCCCTTTCCAGTCTTCGAGCGCGCGCACGAATTCGTCCGCATGCGCGAGCCTTGCTGCCTCGATCACCTCGGCGTCGGTGGCGTCAGGCTTGCCATAACGGATGTTGTCGGAGATCGACCGGTGCAGCAGCGACGTGTCCTGCGTCACTACCGATATCTGGGCGCGCAGGCTTTCCTGCGCCACATCTGCGATGTCCTGTCCGTCGATCAGAATGCGCCCTTGTGCAATGTCGAAAAATCGCAGCAGCAAGTTGACGGCCGTCGACTTGCCGGCACCTGATCGTCCGACCAGACCGATCTTTTCGCCCGGCTGAACCGTCAGCGTAAAGCCCTCAAGCACCGCGCCCCGGTGCGGATGCCCGTCCGCGCCGGCCGATGTTTCACGGCCGTAGTCGAAATGCACGTCCTCGAACCGGACCTCGCCACGTGACACAACGAGTGCCGGCGCGTTCGGCCGGTCGATCAGTGTGATCGGCTTGGCAATCGTCATCATGCCTTCCTGCACGACGCCGACGTTTTCGAAGATGTTGGTTACCTGCCAGGCAACCCAGCCCGCGCTGTTCACGATCTGCCACGCAAGCGGCAGCGTCATCGCCACCGTCCCGACTTCGATTTGGCCGCGCGACCAGAGAATGAGCGCGAGCGTGGTCGTCGACGTCACCATGCTGGCGTTGATGAGGGACAGCAGAAGAGTGAAAAGGGTGTTGAGCCGCAGCGATGCGTGAAACGCACTGGTATGTATGTCGATCGATTCGCGCACATAGGCGTCCTCTTCGCGCGCGCGAGCGAAGAGTTTCACGGTGAGAATATTAGTGTAGCTGTCGACGATGCGGCCGGTCAACAGAGAGCGCGCTTCCGACGTCAGCTTCGAACGGTCGCGCATGCGCGGCACCATCAGCCGTATCAACAGGAGATAGGCCGCGAACCAGATGATCATCGGCAGTGCCAGCCTTGGATCCGCTGTGGCAAGCAAGATCACGGCACTGGTGCCATAAACCAAAATGTACCAAACCGCCGTGATCAGGGCGACAATGCTCTCGCGGATCGAAGGCCCGGTCTGCAGCACGCGGTTCGCGATCCGGCCTGCGAAATCATTCTGGAAGAATGCCCACGACTGGCGCACGACATGCCAATGGCTCTGCCAGCGGATCAGGTTTCCGACATTGGCGGCTATTGCCTGGTTTGCCATGGTGTTCTGGGCCGTCATCGCGAGCGGCCGCAGCACCAGCATGAAGCCCGCCATTGCAAGCAGGGCAGGCCAAGCCGTTGCGAACAATTCATCAGGCTTGTTCGAAGTGATCAAAGCAACAATGCGGCCGATGAATACCGGGACCATCGAGTCCACCACCGCAACGATCAGGCCGATCGCAAACAGTCCCAAGAACAGACCCTTGGCCTGGCGGGCAAAATGCCAATAGAACCCGACCAGTCCCGCGGGAGGTTCTGGTTGCTCGGGTGTTTCGGTAGGCTTCAAGAGCCGTTCAAACAGGCCAAACATCACACGCTCGCAAAATGGAAAATGCCGCGTCCGGCGGCAATTCATGCCACCGCGCGGCACATCCCGATGGATTGTATCGAAACCGGGGCGGCGGATAAACGGCGTTCGTGACTTTACAATGGCGACCGGTAGCGGTGGTTCGAAAATATCTCAACCGTGGCGAACGGACGGCAAGACCCGGCACGGCCGCGTACATCGGTGATGACTTTCTCATGCGGCAAGGCACCACGATCGTCTGGCTCGGCTGGCAGCACGATCTGCCGGCCGGACAAGGACTGATGCGCATCGTCCCGCCAATCGTCACGGGTATCGAAGGCCTGGTCAACGGCGACGAAGTTGTCGCGGCGAAAATGATGGAAATTTCCCTCGGTGACAAGACGTCGATCACGTACCCGGCGACCGAGCCCAACGCGCCGGAAAATACGCGAGCGTCGCCGCCTCCCGTACCGCGCCGCCGCGCATCATTCCACGCAGCGAATGGTCTTTTGCGCGCATGCAGAATGGCGAACTGGTCGCGGACCAAAGACGCATTCACCTGAAAAGCGGTTTTGAGCCCGGGGCTTTCTATCGCTTTGTGTATCGCACGCGCGATCCCTTTGTTGCCGGAGCGGGCCTTGCCGCAGTGCGCGATCTCATGTCGTGGGTTCGCCATGATCCGGCGGCCATCGTTCATGCAACGCGTAACTATGCCTTCGGGATTTCGCAGAGCGGCCGCTTTCTGCGCCAGTTCCTGAACGAGGGTTTCAACGCCGACCTCGCCGGCCGCGCGGTGTTCGACGGCATGATGGTGCATATCGCGGGCGGCGGCCGACGCGGTTTCAACGAACGTTTTGCGCAGCCATCCCGCAACCTCGTCTCGCGCGTGTTCCCGTTCAGCGATATCGCCCAAACTGACCCGGAAACAGGCGAGACAGGAGGGCTTCTCGACAGTGCAACCGCAGCAAACGTCGTGCCAAAGATTCTCTACACCCATTCATCCTGGGAATATTGGGGCAGCGGTGCGTCCGCGATGCATACGACCATCGGCGGCGACGGCGACGTCCGGATTCCCGGCACGAGCCGGGTCTATTATTTCGCCGGTACGCAGCATGTGCCGGTGGCGTTTCCGCCGCGGGCTGCCGCAGGTCAGCTTCCGCCCAATCCGATGGACTACCGCCCTGGCCTGCGGGCGCTTTATGTCGCGCTCGATCGCTGGGTGCGCGACGGCGTTGAGCCGCCGGCAAGCCGCTATCCGCTTCTTGCGCAACGCAATCTCGTGGACCGTGATGAACTCAACGTGAAGGGTTTGCGGGCATTTCCGTGCCCGCTTCGCTGCAACGCCCGATACGCCTCGATCTCGGGGAGACGACCCTTGGTATCCAGACCATTGTGCCGGCCAAGGCCGGCAAGTCCTATCCGGTGTTCGTTCCACAAGTCGACGATGACGGCAACGAGACCGCTGGCATTCGAATGCCTGAACTCGCGGTGCCGCTTGCCACACATGCCGGATGGAACTTGCGTTCGCCATCGATCGGCGCACCGACCGATTTGATCCAGCTCGGCGGATCCTACCGTCCGTTCCCGCGTTCCATTGCGGATCGCGAACGTACCAACGACCCACGCCGCTCAATCAATGAGCGCTACCCATCGCGCCAGCATTATCTTGGTCTCGTCGCGGAAGCTTCGCAGGCAATGGTCGACCAGCGTCTGCTGATGCCGGAGGATGTGGTGCACGTTTTATCAAGCGCGAGGCGGCATTGGGATTACCTGCAGGAGAGCGGCGGGAAGTAGAATGGCGGTTGTCGAACCGTCGTTGCACGGTTGCAATGAGTCAATAGGTCTTGTTCGATGAGTTTGGTGCCAGGAACGTCGGTGCTATGCATTCAAGAACCAGCGCGTTTTTGTAGGGTGGGCAAAGGCGCGCAATCCGTGAAGGTGCGACAAACTCCGACGTCAATGGGCGCGCCGTGCCCACGCGTCGGGGGGTGAGGCCGGAACGATACGGCGTGAGAAATGGTTGGGGCATAATGCAATCGTGTTCGCGTGGGCACGGCGCGCAAATGGCCATCGGAGTTTGTCGAGACTTCACGGATTGCGCGCCTTAGCCCACCCTACGGCCGCGTTTCAATCATGAAACAATCAATCCACGGGTGGCGCATTGCTGATCCCATGCCGGCGTAATTCGCGACGCGAGAGAACACGCTTG
>Ga0209488_10002446_pt1 | contig 15239 bp, 23 predicted proteins | sample Rivendell_Oct201_8_FD_188349 | JGI IMG/M metagenome (GOLD analysis project Ga0209488, IMG submission 188349) | Vadose zone soil microbial communities from the Eel River Critical Zone Observatory, Northern California, USA -... | ecosystem: Environmental > Terrestrial > Soil > Vadose zone >... | reverse complement strand
CCTGATATTCCACCAGAACGTGCGGAAGGTGCGTGGTGCGAACGTGTTTGCGAGGGCTGCGGAGCTGTGCTACGGCGACACCGCTCACCAGTCTAACTGTCAATTGTCAGCACCGCACCGCCGGACGTGCCAAGCTAATCTGTCTCTTAATTCTCTTAGAAAATTCGTAGCTCTGTCAATTGAAAACTGTTTGAAAAAACTTTCTCTTTTTTTTTAATGCCATGCTTGGACTGATCTATATGCCTCGAGGACTCAAGCTAGCTGAGTGAACTCCTTCAAGTAGATGCGGCACTCTGATGTGCTTTTAGGCTTTGACCGTGAGTCTGAGTCTGATCATCCGGATCTTCCCCGTCATCGCCTACGTAACTGTCATTAAATAGTAACATGAGGTGTGCGCAAGTGACTAGGGTTGGCACCAAGCTGTGTCCCCTGCCCTACAGGCCTTTCCTCGTGTTCGCGTCTGATGCCTCGCGGCAGTGGTCACGTCGTTATAAAAGCCTTCCCCGCATCCCCACATTTTCCTCATCCTGCCCACTTCCAACTTTATTTTCCTCATTTATTATCTATTGTATGCCATCTTTTCAACAACATTTCAACCATTGTAATCATGGTACGTTGTGCACAGCGGCTTCACATTCCTGCATCCCATCCTTACTTCTGAATGCAGTCCCCACCATCTCTACCCGCACGATCTATCTCGCCCCCTCCTCCTCCGCGCGCAGGCGCACGGACAGCCCGCTCCTCCACCCCACAACGGTATGTCTATATAAACAAGGCATACGTGGACGGCGCAGCTTACAAACATGCTCATAGCTCTGTCTCATCCTCACAATCCTCTCCTCGCGCTCCCTCGGCTTCTCCAAGCAGCCGAAAGCCACAGGCGACAGATCGACCTATCCGTCGATACTCTTCTTGGCGTACCTTTCGTTCTTGTTCAGCATGCTTGGCGCTTTGAGTGGCTCGTTTTTCACTCGCCCTCCCCATCGTACCATGTATCAACATCAGCTGGCGCCTGTAAACGGCCCCGGACGGCCCACTTCGGTAGTCATTATCCAATCGCAAATGAACGCTTGTCCGCCGCGTGTACTACACCGACTCCCCGCCCCACCTTGGCTGATCCAGAGGTTCTGGGATTGTTGTGAGTAATGCTTCCGCGACGTGCCCGGCTCATAACTCATACTGTGTATTTCCCCACGTCCGCAGCGTTGATGTGCACCTTCGCGAGTCTGTATTGCCTCACAGCCCAGGTTTGGCTGTACATTTGTGTCTGTGAACCATGGTGTGTTCAGGTTGTTGGTGGCCTTGCTATCGCTACAATCTTTTCAGTGGCAATGCGACGCCTAAGGACTTACTCCCTCTTCACACCATGGACATTGACTGACCAGTACTCTTGATATTTATTTACTGTACGATATAGCCCTCAACTAGTTATCTTATTAGTAGCGCAGGACCGCATACCACTTAGTAGTACTGCTGCGCCTTTGATGAGGCTGACTTACTTACTCTTCTTATCATTACTCCTACTCTACTCACAGCTACAGTTTCATGTTGTATACCCCATGTCACACTCACGTACATAGTCCCAGCTTGCATATGTTATGAACGTTATACATCCTCGCCCGTGAAAACCCAGCGCTCCTCGTCCATCAACATCACAGGAACACTTTGTGCCTTGCACTCGCCGTAATGATTGACTACTTATCGTGAGGGAAATTGATAAACAATCTGCCGCGGACCTTGCGCAACAACATACTGGCAGGCTACAAACACACGTGAGCAATGCCAGGCATTTCCTTTTTCTCCCCGTGTAGGACACGAGTCTATGGTATTAGGCGCGCAGTACGTCACGGTCCCGTCTATGTACACAAAATGGGGAAACAGAGTTGGACAATCCTCTACGCACATTACATCGATATTGCGCTACTTGACTAAGAGCATGGGGAAGTACGCATTCGGATCGTGCGGCGCGTCTGGAGCGCGTTCGGGAACCCAGCGCTTGAACGGCGTCGGTGGTGTTGGCGGCAGTGACGACGCGGAATACGCCTGGCGGGCTGCGCTGATTGTACCTATCGCTTCGGAAAGGTCGACGAGCTGCGAGGGCGTAGCAGGTACGGAGGAAGCCTCGGAGCCCTGCGGTGCAGCAAGTCTGCGGGCGCGGGACAAGGTGCGTGGCAGATAGAGATGTATGAGTAAGTAAAAAGCAAAAATCATCAGTCACGAAATCAGTAATGCAGGCGCTTGATTGGAAAAACTGACTCGGGCGCAGCAGCCCCATGCTGAATCAGGAGGGTGGATAGCTCTGACTGAGTGACGACGGAGAGCTGTGGATAAGCCCGGCGAACATCCCGTTTCCAGTACGGGTTTTGTGCCGGGTCGGAGGCTGTAGTGGGATGTTGGGATTAAGGATACTGTGAGGAAGAAATGACGATGCTGACGAACGACGAACCTTTGGTGGCGGGGGTAGAATACTTCTCCGGTCGAGAACCGGGAGGGGGCTGTCGGTTCACAGCCGGGAGGGGGAGACCACTGGATATTGCTGGATCGACTGCGACCGCATCACCTGTCACACCAAAGGGCGTGAGCGCACAACGAGGCTATAAAAAATAAAAAAAACGGCTCACGAAACTTCTTCCAGAAACCTTTCGGGCTGAGATGATAAAGTGTGTGGTCAGCGGCCGTTCTGGTGGCCATCGTTGTAACTCCAAGTTGAGTCCTCGCGAGTCGGGTCTCGCTTACAGGGCCAAATGGCTGACTAAGCAGGAACGGGCCCGAGCCCCGAAGCCTGAGCCCGATGCCGACCGATGGCCGTGAACGACGTCCGCGTCGGTGTGGACATGGGGCCTCGAACGAAGGGGAAACATTCGAGGGTCCGCAAGATACGCCCAGTTGCCCCAAATTTCAGTGGGGAACGTGGCGCACATCCAATCCATCCACGGTTCGTGAGAGTACTATAATAGTTGGTTCATTCGACCTTCCCACAGTAACAAGTGAATAATGGCTGCTAGAGGCACCTCACCGCCATCTACCGCAAGGGCCCTCGAGAACAAAACACACCCCACCCCAATTCCTAATTGTGCTATGCTTCCGCGAAAGACCCAAGACCCGCGACATACGTAAAAGGCTGAATACGACTCGGAAGATAACTCGTTCGGCACCCTACCAAGCCTAGCATTCATTCACTTCCCCTTTAAACTAGCGCGTGGCGATATCAGAGAGGGTGGCTCGCTAATGGGAAATGGACTGCCATCATGACTTGGATCATGTCCTTGAATTAAAGAACGATTTGGAGCCGCTGATTCTTGCTTCAGGTGGTCCTGAACTCCGGTTGTATCCTGGGAAGCTGTATATATCAACACGGAAACAAGGAATCTTCGTCTTTGTCTCAAATACAGAACAGGTAAGCCATGTGTGCAGAAGACTCCAAATTACTGGTCGGTCACGGGTGAAGTATGGAAATCAGATAGAAGTTTCGGACATTATTCCACGATAAGACGACGGCGAGGATGGCTGAGGGCTTTTGGTGGGATATTCGCCTGAAAGTAGCCTCATCTAAGCTTCCAACAGAGCCATTAATTGCCATAATGTCAACGGCACTTGGGAGGGTGGACCAAACTAGCGGAAAGGTGAGCCGACAATTCCTCAAGCCCTCAAGCGTCATGAGGGCACAAATTAAAGTTGAAAGACAAACGATCGCGAGGACGAAAATAATAGTCAGAGCCAGGGTGAGAGTAAATACAATCAAACACATTATTTTTAAATTGTCGGTTGCGACTTGACCCCGAGATAGAGTGCCAGTAGGAGGACGTGATTCATTATCTCTCGCTAGCACTCGCCAGTCCTCGCGAGCCCTCTATAACACGGGAGGTTTTCCCCGATGTCCTTGTGATGCACTGGCAGAAGGTCCATTTTTACGCAGCAAGTAGGGAAGATCCGCATAGGTTGTAGTCAGAATCCCTGCCCCAGAACATGATAAGAACGGCCCAAACTTCGGAAAAACTAGTGAATGAGAACGGTAGGGAGGACCTCGAATATGACACCAGCCCTCGAACGATGCGGCTATCAGAGGACTTCCGCGGTGAATGGGGATTGGGCTGCCAGTAATCCCCAAATGGACTCCAGAGACATGCGATAGCAAACGAGGGGGAGGAGCGGAAGCTTCCTGTAAAGACACAGGCGACGTGTCATTTTGACTGTCGTGCGGGGTAGTTTACCGTCATTTGTCATTTTCGAACGGCGAACATGTGTTAACCTATCCACCGCACAGCTAAACAAACCTGCAGATGTTATTGGCAACAGATGGAAGTGCAGCAGGACACGCGGGACCAACTTGAAACTGGCAACTTGGATGCTCTCCCGGCAGCTGACGTAAGGGACCTTTTTGCTGTGTATTTGTGATCGCTTATTGAGAATGTTTCTCCGAGTCGGGTCGACACCACGTGAGCTTCCTACTGTGTCTCGCTCGTCTCTACTACTTGTAGAATTGTCCGTTGCCAAGAAAGGTGTTCTTATGGGACGCGTAGCAAGTAGGTGGGTCGATTCAAACCCGCGGCCGGACACTGTATGGACATAGGTTCGCTTTCTTGGGGGGTTAGGGCGTCAAGGCCCGATCGCGTCATTCGGATATGACCCATTGCAACTTTTTGACGCAATCTCGCACAACAGCCGCCCGCTGATGATACAGCATCATGTTCAACCATAAATTTTGGATCTCCCGGGGACAAACCGGTTACGTCAAACCTCCCCAACTACTACAAAAGCCGTGCTTGCTCTGACATATCCTCCACCACTCCAACACTCATACATTCATCTGTTCTCATTGTCATCCATGGATACCCTCAATACACCATACCCCCTGACTCTCCTGACCTCGCCCGATGCTGGCGAGGCTTCCTCATCTGATCCATCGCCTCTGTCTAGCACTGTAACCTCTCCCGACTTGAGTTTGGTGTCCACACCAGCCTCAAGCGTCTTCGAGGTTCAGCTCCCAAAGGAGGCCAAACGCGATCCCCATGACCTTCCCGTCTTCGACAAGGAGACGCTCACCAACCCCAGACAACCCATTCTCTATCTACCTCCCATCTTATCATCTTTACCACAAACGTATGAGGAATCCAAGACGACCGCTCTAACGGGTCGCGTCCTAAAGGCGACAGATTCACATCTCCCAGATATCGATCCCGCGTCCCTCTCACTCCATAAGGCTCTCCACAACTTTACCCCAGTCACCGAGAAGTACGCTACTACATTATACGCGGAGGCATTCAATTGGGACGAACTCGAACTACCCGAAGAGGACGAGCATGATTGGTACGGCGTTTCATTTAGAAGTCTTCGTAAGGCAGATAGCGAGAGTACTAGTGGTGGTAAGTCCGCGTCATTCCGACTTTTGTTTCACTCGTGCTGACGATTCTCCAGCGCTTTACGAAGCCGATAGAGCTGCACACGAAGAGGCTGTCCAGAATGGTGGGGTATGTGTCATGTTTTCCCAGGTCGCGTCTCGCCGGCTGACATGTTTGGTCTCTCCCAGCTTCTCATGTACTGGTACGGGATTCCCGATCCAGAGACGAACCTCAATCTAGCCACCTGCGTATGGCAATCTCGTGCCTATGCAGTGGCCGCCAACTCGCGTCCGAAACACATTCAGGCGATGCGCCTTGCTGCAGCATCATACCACTCCTACGAACTTGAGCGCTGGACACTCCGCAAGACAGCAGGCTCGCGTCATCTAGAGGTCTTACCATATGATAAAGGTACCGCGGGGCGGTAGCTTGGCTGCGGGGCGGCGGCGCCCATTAATTTTCACTGGTCGTTTGTGCATTGTTGTCGATAAGCTGTTAATTGTAATGCTATTTTATTGGTTTATTTTATTTTTTAGCAATCTCAGTCACGTCCGAACCCTCGGTTGCGGTTGGCATGTCTTAACATGAGTGATCCCGCTGGACACGGCGAAAAGTGTTGCGCAGATCCCCGTGCTTTCCCCATGATGATGATGCGCTCTGCATAACTCTGTCTTTACAAGAACACACCCTCCGCATTTAGGGCAAAGGCTGTGTCAAAAACCCTATTCAGCGCATAAATACTGCCTTTTCAAATTATCACTGAATTCTGATGTTCTATACGGCCGGTTTTCTACGATGGTCTCACGTAAAAGTAAATGTGCGCTCGAGATAACTTGTAAATACGAGGCACCAATGGCGAACGCCGTGTGTGTAATAGAAGAAAATTTTTGCAGACCCGTTCTAGAATGTACGAGCTTCCTTCCCATTGGGGATTGGGGTATCTACTTAGCAGTAGCGGTAACAAATCAACTTGACGGGGAAAGTTGGTCTGGAAGGCCCCAGAACTTGAATGAATCACACTTTCAGATGACAAAGTATATTCTCTATGGTGGATTTATCATGCTTGGGGAGAGTAAACACACACCAAACATCTCAGTTGTGGCGTGGCGTGGAACGTGGAAAATAAATAGGAAAATAAATAAATAAATCGAAATGTCGTCGCTTGCGCATGCGCACGCAGTGATTGCGCAATAATGAGTGATTAATATGAGCATGAGCAAATGAATGAGCAAAACACGCCAGCAAAAACGAAAATTTGTTTGCTTTCCGTTGGTTACCGTAATCGCGTAGATTTGCTTTATTGAATGCGTTTCAGAAAAGTGGTTCACAAATAATAGGTCTTCCCTCATCCCATTTGATAAAGCAGCAATCTCGTCGACGGACCGTCGACATACCCAACTCAGGTGCTGGTGCTGGTAATTAGAGCAGCAGTGACCAAATCTGACCCTCTCCATTTGTTCCTTGCTCGATACTCGATACAAGACCTCGTTTCGGTTACTAAAATAAAATACCAGCAACCACGACTTAGACCTTGATTTTTTTTACGTCACGTACACACGTGCCCGACTTCATCGGCACTCTACATCCCGATCGTTGCGTCGCGCTGAGGGTTCTGCCACACCCCATAGCTTCTAACCCGCTGGTGTCATTCAAGACTCTCAAGGACGTCAGGGGTACATGCGTCCGACGAAAAGTCAGCGGGGAGACATCTTGATAGCTGTGGGAGGGGTGGGGTCACTGGGAGTCGCGCTGGCATGCCAGCGCTGGCCTTTTTCCGGGTTGGTTGGTGAATGTTATATCCAGATTCTGCGTCGCTATCAGACGAGGATGCAGTGGGAAACAAGGTCTGCTGATACGCTCCAGGAGAGGGTTTGTGGGGCCGGATGTCGGATAAGAACGTAGCGGGCTTGCCACCACTTGTGATACCCATCGCGCTGGACCGTCGCGTCACTGCAGTGGGACAATCCCAAGTGAGACCTCTTGGTGACGTAGCCGCAGTCTGTCTGTCTTTAGGAAAGCGGTGCCCTATGGATGGTATCGGAGAAGAGGAATTCTCAGTCGTCGTGGGGTCTAAACAAACTGTCGGGGAAACGGAATCGGGGGGTGTGAGAGAGCTAGCAACGTTCAAAGCAAACTTTGGGGGCATCGAGGGCGATCGAAGAAACTGCTCGTCGTCGCTCTGAATTGGAGATAAAGAAACGTTTAGCTTATTGATTCTAGTGGCACAAGAGTTTGGAAGGGGAAGAGCGTCGCTCCTTTCAACTACTGGCAAAACGTTATCGCAAGACACGTGGAATTGCGGGGCAGGGCTGCAGCCCAATATAGGGCCGTAAGTAGTCCGAGCGTGTGCGAATGGCCCGGGTTTTGAGAAAGGTAGTGGGGTACCCATGACCTCCTGCGTGCCAGTACCGATAAGCCGAGACATGGCTATGGCAGAAATGGATCATACCGGGGAACAAGAAACTGAGGCTTGGCGCACCGCCCAACCAGGTCCAGGAGTAGAAAAAGGGACTGTGGACACTTGTGACGCAGAAGGGCAAGTCCCCATAAACTCGGCACCGGCACATCCGACGTGGGCGAATCGAGTTGCAACGTCGGTCCCTGGTTGTCCCTCAACTTCTGTATGATTCACAGGATGATGTCCATCCGCCGGAACTTGGAAGGCAAACACAGATTCTTCTTCTGAGGTCTCTGAATTCCATCCGATGTGGTCCCTCCTGACTGGACGGTCAGGAGGCAACGTGAGACAGCGCACAACATGGTCAGGTGGCAGAGTGACCAAGGTGTTGTTCAGCCACTTTGGTAAGTCCGGGGAAGATTCCACGTTGACCTAGGATGAGACCAATAATCTACCCACTTTTAGCTACCCAACTGAAGGATTGGGAAGCACCTGGTCCCCATTATTTACTACCTGTGACGGACTCAAATGTGCGCTCTTCCACAACATGGCATCAGACGACTGCTTTTCCGATGCGACGGGTACAAGGCATTTCCTAAACGTTTTGGAGTCATTCATTGTCCCCATGGACGCGCCTGGTGGAGTCTTAGGCAAATCATGATCCGGGATTGACGATGATGTGGAGAAGTAGGCCTGTCTGCGATGAGGAAGACGGGATGTCGGGGCAGGAGATGTCCAGCTGACTTCTTGTAACATACGATCAAAGCGTGAATTCAACCCATAAAGGCGGCGTCGTTTGGTCTGCGATGTTTTGCCAACGGCTGTTGAGAGTAGATATATAGAACGCTGGAGTTGAGCTCGGAGAGGGGTAGATGCTGACCTGGGGTGTGGGTGGATGCTGCAGACGAGGCGCTGGTGTGCCATGGACCATGACATATATGCTATTAGATAGAAGCGAACCAAGACGCACCGACTATTGGAAAGCCAGTCCACACGTTGTTTGCGATCATAGACCTGCTGCGAGCGACCGGACATGAGGCACACGGTTGCTTAAACTGTGAGCCATTTGCGGCGAGGCGAGTCACAGTTCAATAAGACGCGTCGCGTCGGCACGTGCTAAATTTGATTTACGAACCAACACGCGGCGCGGACCCGTAAGCACTTGAACCTGATCAGGCACGCAAAAATTTTCGTATGGGCACGATCTAGAACAAAAGGCAACTGTCTCTTTGATTCGAGGCATGAAAATATTCGGTTTGTGGTCACCACGATTTTAGTTGATGCTGACAATGACAATTGAATGTACCACGTGAAGATAAGACGAGACCGCGATCCCTGATCGTGCTAATACTATTTAGCACACCCAACGGAAACGCTGGCACGCGTTTACGTGATTGGTGGGGCTCTGTTGTCGCACTCCACTGATTACCGGAAGGTCTCTCGGCTTAGTGGGCTCTCGGGCACCTGTTATGGTTGATTTGCTTTAACTGCTATCTCATCACTCATCACTCATCCTCCCTCGTGTGCGCTTCCCGTTGTCACACCTTGTCCGGTATCCTCGCTCTTGAATGGACCCTAGAGGCACCCTGTTGCCTAGTTATGCCGAGAAACGTACTTCCATCGAGGAACAGCCTGATAGAAGACGTGTCTGGAGGTCGCTGCTCGTTTTGTTCTTCTTTATTGTGGCAGTCACGCCACGTGGATCACGACAACTCGTCTTGCGTTTATTCTCGATAGTCTCAGAAGAGGCAGACTCTAGGGCCAGAAATCCAGCATACCCTATCAAAGTCGAACATGGGGCAGTTGCGAGCGAAAACGAAGTGTGTTCAAACCTTGGCGTCGAAATCCTTAAGGAGGGTGGGAACGCGGTAGACGCCGCAGTAGCCACGACGTTCTGCATTGGGGTTGTGAACCCGTTTTCGTAAGCATCTGGGCACTGGTATGTCTCTACCATGTGCTTATTTCACAGTTCTGGCATTGGCGGTGGGGGATTCATGACTGTTCGCTTGCCCCCATCGACCCCAGGTGGCAAATCGGAAGTCTGGGTTATCGACTACCGGGAAACAGCGCCGGCTCTCGCAAATGCAACCATGTATGAGAAGGGCCCAATCAAATCAAAGTTTGGCGGCCTTGCCGTCGGTGTGCCTGGAGAAGTGGTTGGGCTTGCAGAAGCCCACATGCGATGGGGTAAATTACCGTGGCGGAGGCTGGTGCAACCAAGCGCGGATCTTGCCTCAGGCTGGGCTGTGGGTAAGGAACTCGGTCGTAGGATACACGTAAGTTTCTCTTTCAGTGGAGTTGTATCAATCTAATTTTGCCTGCAGTGGCCAGTCTATCATTCTCTGTTTCTGCAACATCCCGACTGGTCTCCTGTATTCGCACCGAATGGGGTCCTTCTCAAGGAGGGTGATCCAATCCGGAATGCCAATCTTTCTCGGACTCTCGGGCTCATCGCCGAACGAGGTGCCAACGCGTTTTATCAAGGCAAAGTTGCCGACGCCATCGTCACCAAGATTCGTGCCGAAGGCGGCATCATGACTCATGAAGATTTGATCAACTACAAGGTCAAGATCTCCAGGGCTCTCGAGGGGACCTATCGCAGTCTCAAGGTCTATACCCCCCATGCGCCATCCTCGGGACCTGTTCTTATTCATATGCTCAACTTGATGGAGAGGTACAATTTACCCGCAGAAGGGCGGACGGAGGTTAATGTCCATCGCCTCGTTGAAGCAATGAAATGTAGGTGATTTTTTTTTTGGTGTGAGTCAAGCTCAGCCAGTTACCTCTCTTTGAGCAGTTGGTTTTGCTGCACGGTTCGTGGGCTTCTCGTCAGCCAAGGATAACACGTTGAGGAGTCTTTTCAGTACCCGAATATGCGATCCCTCGTTTAACGATGATCCCACGCGAATCAGTGAAATACCACTCAAATCATTCAGCGCATTAATATCGCAAAATATGACTGATGTACACTGCTATGCTTCTTTCTACCACGTAGTTTGACTTCTGGGATCAGGATTATACCCACCCCGCAACGTATTACCAACCTCTTTTTGACGTTCCTGAGGACCATGGGACAGTACGCACAACCACACCTATTTCCTTTCAGTTTATAATTCTCCATGCAGAGTCACACATCAATTATAGATGCAACTGGGATGGCCGTGGCTGTCACCTCCTCGGTGAATCTTGTCTTTGGCTCACAAGTCAGGGATCCTGTCACCGGCATTATATTCAATGACGAAGTTTGTCGTATTTTTTGACCCCAAGTTCAACGTGTCTGAGAATGATATCTTAGATGGATGATTTCTCTACGCCAGGAGTCCCGAACGCGTTCGGCCTCTGGCCTTCGCCGTGTCAGTGTTCATGTAGTACACGGCCCGAAACATTTGCTCATCCCACGCAGATAATTACCCGGATTCCCACAAGCGGCCTCTCTCGTCGATGGTGCCTACGATCATAGAGTATTCAGACGGATCGTTCTACGCTGCCCTTGGCGGATCGGGTGGCTCGAGGATTTTCCCAGCGATATACCAAGTTATCCTAAATCTTGACTGGGGGCTTGACATTGGTTCCGCCATTGAATACGGTCGCTTACACCAACAACTGTATCCCGAGTGGATTGAGGCAGATGATACATATCCCCACGAGCTTTTACTCGGCCTCAGAGCTAGAGGACATTCACTCAACGGTGTGTGACACACGATCTGTAGGCAAAGTGATACGACCTAATTCTACTTTCAGTCTCGGATACCAATCGTGCTCAATCGGTGGTTAATGCCGTGTTGAAGAGGGATGGGATGATGTACGGTACGCACCTAGCCATTGTTTAGCTCCTATCCCCGTCGATTCTGACTTGGATCAGCTGCAAGTGATTTGAGGAAGAATGGCATTGCTGCAGGATATTAACACATTGACTGAAATAGATGTAACATATGTCTTACCTTGTGAAGTAGAAGCGGAAGGTCCAGTTGGCGAAACGTGTCGTGTCACTGCCTACCTGGAATGAAATTCTCCGTTGGCCGCGCGCAGGGATGTCGCACTCTCCTGAAATGGGAGGCCAATCAGATAGGATTTTTGGAAGCACAGTAGCGTCCGATGTCCGTTTCTGAGGACACTTGGTTAGGTCAACCCTTGACAACACAAGCGCAGGTCATTTCACGGCTGCAAGTTATTGCGATAGAATCGCAGCAATCACTGATTTCTGGCATTCTGTCATAGTAACCTGCAGCTGGGAAAAGAGGCACATCATGGGTACGCTAAACTCGTAGGAAGCCTCGTGACGGTAGCTTTTGAAATGGACAATCATAAAGGTCCATTCATGCCCGTTCGTCAAGGTCTTGCGGAGTATAACTTAGACGCGGGAATATTGTAGAGAATGCTGTGAACTGGATGAACACTGGGAGGCGCAGATTCAAGGTACTGAGAAGCCCCACTTGCCAGGCGCTCCGCCGCTATGATAGCCATATGGTCATAGTCAATGGATCCAGATAAGATCGTTGAAGCTGGATTGGTATGTAGTGGTAGCTGGGATGGAATTTCAAGGTTTGGTGACTTTGCGGGGGTCGCATTGGCCCGGGGCACCATCGCGGATGCACGGAAGAAAAATGTATCAGTCCTCCATCGATCATGTGCACGATGATCGATACGTTTCTCTGTACACCCGTCTATCTCTGGTGACAGAACCTCGTCCTTGTCATAAGCGATAAGCGAGTCAGTATTTGACGGAGTCAACCAGTGTTGGAACAAGTCTTCCTAACAGCGCCAGATGGCGATGCATGTTTTTAGAACACCAAAGCTTCTCTTCCCCAAGAAGTGCTATTATCCGAGTCGACGCTGGCCTGAGTTAGCTGCAAATGTTGCAATTAGATTTGTGTCAAATACGATGTACAAAAATGATGCAACTCACCGTTCGCTTGTGATCGTACCCGATATCCGTCATCCGAGCCCTTTGTCCCAATCACATGCCCATTGATCAAATGGATCGTAAATTGTGGTGGTGGAGGACCTCGCGGACTCGTCGCTCGCTTGCGATGCTAAGCTCCACTCGGAACAGGGGTTAATCTAAAAATATCAAACGGAGACCGTCGAGAAGTCCGGCGCGCGTACTGTACACACGGCCCCACTTTCACGATCATGACAATGTGAGGGCTCGCCCCAGGCTGGAACCAAGTTTGGCACCCTATCGTTTAGTCATTACCAGTACTGGCCCGGGAACTCCCTTCACCTCGCAAGGCAAACCTTGGCGTGAAGCGAAGCACCGAAATCGTCAGTGATTTAAAGTGTCGTATGGAAGAGACGACACCCTATCACTGTATTCTCTTCTCTGCGGGGTTCTTCTAGTGTACCTTCCTGTATTGCTGGTGCCCACTGCCAAAGATCGTCCGTTGGAGAGCCTTATTACTCACTGGTCCCAGATTCCTATGATTTCGCGCGAAATCCGCTAGTCTCAGATCCCGATCCTACTTCCACGGTTTGCAGGCGGCGCCATCGTTCTCTGCCTTCTGAGAACCCGGGTGCATCCGAATATGCATGAGACATTTGTTTGACTGGATCGGGTGTCACTGCAGGCTCATGGCGCAGTCCTTTGTGACATATGGGTTTGCAAAAGGGGTTGGTAACGGACCTCGTTGCGCGTTGCGGAAGTGTCCACTTTTAGTCCTTTGATTGTAATTATTTGATTGTCGTCTGCACCTGAATAAGAAGACCTGAATTACTGTAGTGCCACTTTTGACTCGTAACACTTTTGGTATTTGCACGACGGGTGCAATGGGGTCTCAAGGCACATGGACCAGGTTGATCCGAACCATCGCGTTGTCACAGACGATTGTTTCCAAGAAGTCGACTTTCCAGCCCGGACGGTTCTTTGATCCATTTGATGTTCTGACTGGATTATTGATAAGCTTGAGCACCTAGCTTAACTTTCCAACTTTGGCCACAAGCTCAACCTTGAATATTGATAGACTACACGTTCAGGCGGATCGCATCCATCGCTTTATATCTAGCGGGGATGTTGGAATCAGCAATTTATGGACCCCATTCGGTGGAACATCAGGTCGCCGATACCCGTTTCACGAATTTCTGCTTGCAATCAGAACGATCCAGGGATAAATTTCGGGTGGAGGCGCAGGCGACTGACCATTTCCCTGGCGGAGCCAGGAAACGTCCGGAGGATACGGACGCATGCTGGGTATTTTAAGTTAAGTCTTAGCAGGAAAGAAATCAGGCACATGTAGAAGTTGATACCGCACTTGATCACGAGGGCGTCCACTGAGCACCGACCGACGCGCGAGTGCGCCACTACGACACGACCGAGTCACCTAGCCTGAGCGACCCGCCACAACCACACAATCACGACATTCGCTACTACACAACACAAGCACAGAAATAGTCCCCTAATACTCTGCGTCTGCAACGCAAACAACTACTTGTCCGGAACAATGTCTGGCGGGTTGAACGTCGATCTCCTGTGCGCGTACGTGGGCCTCATCACCACCGCAACTACTTCGATCTACGCAGGGTCCTTTGGAAGCCTTCCGGTCAGTCTTCCCCTTCTGCAACTGCAGTGGCGACAATCGGTTTGTTTAATTGGTCGAGCGCGCTCGGCGTGTCGTGTTTATTCAGAAGTCGAAGAGCCACCCAAAACGCTCGGATGACCTCGAGGACGAGGACGAGGATGAGGACGCGTCTTCTCGGGTGACTGCTGAGGACGCGTGGTTATTCCCGCTGGTTGGTACCGTTCTCGGTCTCGAGCGCGCGGGTTCTGAAGAGTCGTTCGCGGCGCGTGACAGCTAGGTTCGGTGATGCTCGTTGGCTTGTTCCTGGTCATCAAATACCTTGGGAAGGAATGGCTCAACTGGCTCATGTCGTTTTATTTTGCTCTCACTGGGCTATTCAGTGTATCCCATGTAAATCTCTCGTCATATGCGGGTTTCTCGCGTCTTCTCATCATGGTCCCTTTCCTAGTCCCTCATTAGTCTCGCTGCATTCACGTTGGGCACACAACGCTGGAGCCAATTCACCCGCCATCATGTAAAGGTCACGTCAGGGAGTGCCCGTGAGCGCCGGTCCTCTCTCTGGCTTGGACGAAGCTCATTATAGACAGAGGTTCTATCCCACTCGTGCAGAACGCCTTCAATCTTCCTAGCACCACTCGGGGCGATTCCGTCTGTGTTGTATGCCTTCTGGTATGGGCCGAAGAAACCCGTACTCCTGACGAACGTCCTTGCCTTGTCTTTTGGACACGAAGCGATGTCAATGCTCAAAGTTGATTCGTTCAGCACCGGGATCATCCTTCTGTCTGGCCTATTTCTCTACGACATTTGGTGGGTGTTTGGGACCAAAGTGGTACGTCATATTTATTGTTCCGGTCGCGCTTGGTGGAAGGTAGAACGACGGAAACCTTCCTATAGATGGTCAACGTGGCAACCAGCCTCGACCTTCCCATGAAAATTCTGTGGCCAAAGTCTGCCAGGTTCTCCATGGAAAACGGGACGATGATGCTC
>Ga0209488_10002445_pt1 | contig 15250 bp, 13 predicted proteins | sample Rivendell_Oct201_8_FD_188349 | JGI IMG/M metagenome (GOLD analysis project Ga0209488, IMG submission 188349) | Vadose zone soil microbial communities from the Eel River Critical Zone Observatory, Northern California, USA -... | ecosystem: Environmental > Terrestrial > Soil > Vadose zone >... | reverse complement strand
GAGGCCGGCACGGAAGCCCCTTCCGTCCCGGAAAAGGGGGCCTTATGGGGAGCCCTGACTGGAGCGATCGGGGTTCAAAAATCGACGGAAACGTCTCCGCTAGCGCGACGGGTTTCGGATATGATGTCGAGCGCAAAACCGCAATGTCAGTCTTTCGGTCTTACGGAGGAAATGCTATGCGCTCGGTGGTCATACGAACCGCTCTATTGATCCTGTTTGCCGCTACCGTTTTCGTTGCGGCGGGGGCCTGGAAATCCGCTTCGGCGCCGCAGCGCGCCGCAGTGCCGGTCTCGACCGCGCCGCCGGCCGGCGTGACGCCATTGCCGATCGACCTGTGGACGAGCAAGAATTTTTATCTCGATCGCAAATCGTGGACTGACAAGCGCTACGCCCGCTGCAATACCCCGCATCAGCTCACGGACATGTGGCCCGACGGCACCGTGGGGAAATGGGGCAACTGCGATACGGATATCCCCGTCGCTCAGATCGTCAGCCCGCTGAAATACAAGTCCGCCGCCGAACACTACGCGGCGCTGATGGCAGAAGCCAAAGCTGCCGGCGGTCCCACAAAACATACGCGGCAGACGTTGCCCGACTGGGATGGCTGGTATAACCGTGCGGGCGGTGGCGGCGCCGGAGGTGGAAGAGGCGGTCGAGGCGGTAACGCGGCGGCTGGCGCGGCGCCCGTCCAGGCGGCAGGTCCGCAGTGGATGTATGGCGACATGCAGGTCGCGACGATGATTGGTCTCCTCACGCCCGAGTATCAGGCGCGGATGACGCAGGTCAACTACCACGAGGCGGTGACCAACTCACCGCAGTGGATGGCCTCATTCTGCTACCCGGAAGGACTTTCCCGCTGGTACACACAATTCGCGATTCGCGGGATTGAAATACTCACCACCCCGAATCAAGTGCAGTTGACGGCCGGTGTGGCCGACAACTTCGTTCGCAAGATTCATATCGGCCAGCAACACGTGGACCAAGTGCCGCAGTGGTATGGAGAAACCGTCGGCTTCTGGAACGGCAACACGCTGGTCGCCTGGACAGCCAACGTGGTGGGCTGGACCACATCGCATTCCATGTTTGAATTCAGCGACTCCATGGAAGTGATTGAGGTGTTCAAGCCGAATGGGAATGGCCTGATCGTCGAACAGACCTTCTACGATCCGGAAGCGTTCAAACAGCCGTTGCAGATGATCACCCAGTTGAATAAAGCCTCGGGCCTGGATTCCAACACGCGATATGACTTTATTGAGTGCCGCGTCCAGAGCACGATCATCAATGGTCCCGACGGCCGACCCACACAACTGGTCTATGGAGACCCGGGGTTCGTCGATTATTTCGGCAGGCCGTGGGCCATCAATTGGGAAGAGCACTTCGAAAAGGGTTGGGAGAAACCTAAAAACTAGATAAGTGGATCGACAGTTTATAAGGAGAACCAGGTCATGAATACGTCACGCGCATCGTGGGTTGCCGCGGCAATCGCTCTCATTATGTTTCTTGGAATCGCTGCCGTTCCTGCCGTGGCGCATCATTCTTTTGCCATGTACGACATGTCGAAACAAATGACCGTCACGGGAAAGCTCATTCGTTTCGTCATTGGCGCCAATCATTCGGCATACTTCGTGGAATTGATGAAGCCCGACGGCAGTTTCGAACTGGACGCAAAGGGCGATAAGGTGGTGTGGACTATTGAGACCACCTCGGCCGCGGCACTCGTTCGCCAGGACATCACGGTCAAGACTTTCAAATACGGCACAGTCTTCACCATCACGTTCAGCCCACTGCGCGACGGCCGCAATGGCGGCGCTCAGAGCCAGGCCGGCTTGATTATGTGCGGCATGACAATGCCAGTCGGTGGATGTAACGAAAAGACCGGCAAGAAGTATTAGAGTCTCGCGTGGCGCGCTTACTGCCCGGCGCGCTGGATCAACTCCCACATGAAGCCGTTGACGTCGCGGACAAACACATTGCCCGCACCGTTGGCGCGCTTCACAGCCTGACCGCCGGTGGTCACAACAGTACCGCCCGCTTTCTTCCATTGATCGACAGCCGCGTCAATGTCGCGCACAACCATTGTGAATGCGGGCGAGCCCGGATCTTCGGCGCCCATCGAAAACTTCACGCGCGGAACACCGACGTATTCGATGAGCCCGAAATCGAGCGTCGTTCCGGGAATGCTGCCGTGAGTGATTCGCCATTGCGCACCTTGCAGGTTGATCAGATTCGCCACGACAGCGTTGGTTCCCAATTGGCCTGTCGGGCGCGCGTTGAATCCGATCGCTTCGCGCAGGAATGCCGCGGTTTTGGCGGAGTCTTCAATCGACAACTGCACGGCACCACCCACAATGTCGCCGCCGGCAGCGTCTGCAGCGGCCGCGGGCAACGGATCCGGCTGCATCAGTTCCACAAAGAAACCGTCCGGATCGCGGATGAGCAATTCGCGCATTTTGCTGCTGGCATTGCCGGAGGGATTCACGGGAGCGCCGCCGGCCGTGACAAAGACGGCATTCGCCGCTTTTAATTTGGCGACCAGCTTGTCCATGTCCCGTACCTGAAGCACCAGCGTTGCGGCTCCGATGTCCTGAATGCGTGGCTGGCCGCTCTTGCGCGGTGCGCCGGTGAATTCGGTCAACTCAAAACCAAACGGAGCGTTCGGAATGCGAAACGTGGCCGCGCGAAACCTGGCGCCTTTGGTTGCGGTGAATCGCGACATGTCGTCGTCGAGCGCCTGCGGCTGCTGAGACAAGGGATCGCGCGTGCCATTCACAGGAAGTCCGATCACGTCGCGATAAAACGGCACCGTCTTGTCGAGACTCTCAACCGTGTGTGCGAGGTTTTGCAATTGCACAACCGGTGTCGTCTGCGCGGACAACACGAGAGGCAGGGCAAGCGTGATGAAGGGAAGTTTCAAGATGGTTTGGATTCGCATGCGGCGCAGTATAGCGCCAGACGCAGCTACACCGGCCGAGGATTTCTGTCGGTAAAGAAGCGCTGATGCCAGTAAGGGTAGACCGGCGGGCGTGCGCTGGCGGCGTCCAGCACGGAGACTTGCTCGGAAGTCAGCGACCAGCCGACCGCTCCAATGTTCTGCCGCAGTTGCTCTTCGTTTCGCGCTCCAATAATGACGGTGCTGACGGCAGGCCGCTGCAACAGCCAGTTCAACGCAACCTGGGGCACAGTCTTTTCAACCTCCCCAGCCACTCGCTCGATCGCATCCACAACGCGATAGAGATACTCTTCTTCCACCTGGGGACCGATATCGACGACGGTCTGATTGTGCAGACGGCTGACCTTCGGCAGCGATTGGCCGCGCCGGATCTTGCCCGTCAAACGTCCCCAGCCGAGCGGACTCCAGACCATGGTTCCCACTTTTTGATCGAGCGCCAGCGGCATGAGCTCCCATTCGTATTCCCGGCCGATCATCGAGTAGTACGCCTGATGTGCCACGTAACGCGGCCAGCCATAGCGATCCGAGACGGCCAGCGATTTCATCAAATGCCATCCGGAAAAATTCGAACAGCCGATATAGCGAATCTTGCCCGCGCGGACCAGATCGTTGAGCGTGCCGAGCGTCTCTTCAACAGGTGTCAGAGCATCGAAGCCATGAAGTTGGTAAAGATCGATGTAGTCCGTCCCCAGCCGCTTTAAACTTCCTTCGACCGCGGCTATCAAATGCTGCCGCGATGAGCCAACGTCGTTGATCTCTCCGCCGTTTCGAAACGTGCCTTTCGTGGAGATCAGTACTTTATCTCGCCTTCCAGCCACCGCTTGTCCCAGTATTGCTTCCGACATTCCGGCGGAGTAAATGTCCGCCGAATCGAACATGCACACTCCGGCATCGAGGCAGATGTCTACCAAGCGGGTTGCCTCCGCCGCGTTGCTATCGCCCCATGCCTTAAAGACCGGAGTGCTTCCACCAAATGTTCCCGCGCCAAAACTCAGGACGGGGACGGTCAGTCCGCCAAGTTGCCGTGTTTCCATTTCGCTAGATTAACCTCGAGCAGACCTCGATTCCGTAAATTTTGTGAATGCACCCGGGCGTCATCGTCGCAGCGTGAAACACGAAAGAGGATCATTCTGCACCTCGCTACTGCTGTACTGCTCGGCGATTCCTTAGGCCAACTCGTAAATCTGAACCTGATTCCGGAACGATAGTTGCGCTACATTTTGTAGTGTATGAGTTGGGATGAAGAGGATGCGGCGCGTGAAGCGTTTTACGAACAAACAGCGGATGAGGCAATCGGAGAGTTCACCGCAGACCGCCTCCGGTCGTACTACGATGACCACTTCACCACGATGCAACCAGCGCTCTGCGCCCTGCATGAAGCAATGCGTCTCCTACAAGGCAACCATCTCACAGCGTCCGCTGCGTTCGCCGCTGCCGCAGTCGAACTGTTCCTCAAGAACACCATCCGGCAGCCACTCATCTATGGACTAACACAACGAGAACATGGCTACCGTAGTCGCCGATTACGCCTTGGGACAGACGGGAGTGTTCCGCTATGAATCCTTACTCAAGGATCTCTTTCGTGAGGTTGCCACCCTCGACGCCAGCGCCGTGCGGAGAGCTGGCGCACGTAAGCCACTCATTGAGGAATGCAAAGAACTCTCGAAGCGACGCAATATGGTTCTTCACCGCGGCGAGAGCGTTACTGTGCATGGCGATTCACCATGATCACGGCAATGCAAACACGCGCAGCGACTCGTTGTTTCCCGTCCCCGTTGTGGCGGCCACGACGGCGACATATTGCTTGCCGTCCTTTCCCTGATACGTCATCGGAACCGCCGTCACGTTGTAATCCAATTGAATCGTCCAGAGTTCCTTGCCGGTCTTCGAATCGAACGCGCGAAAACGTTTGTCGCGCGTCGCGCCGATAAAGACCAGTCCTCCCGCCGTCACCATCGGACCGCCGTAGCCCGGCGAGCCGACGTTCTTCTTCCCTTCCGGCATGCTGTCATTCACTCCGAGCGGAACCCGCCACGCAAACTCGCCTGTCGCTGCGTTCACCGCCATCAGGCTGGCCCAGGGAGGCCGGAAGCATGGAAGATTTCCCAGCGAGCGGCCGTCCTTGTCGCGAGCCATCGCGCTCAACGCGCCGCCGCCGGTCTGTGCGTAGGGGAATTCGGTGTTCTTGGTGTTCTCGTTGTATCGGGGATTCGGCTGAATCCATCCCGACGAAGGCTCGTCTTTCGAATTCACGAAAATGTATCCGAGCTTCGGATCGGTGGCGGTTCCGCCCCAATTGGTTCCGCCAGTGAAACCCGGAAAGATGATGGTCGGTGGACCGCCGTTCGGTTTGTAGAGCCACGGCGTATACGGACCTTCATTGCGAAACTTCACGCGATCCCACAACTCCTTGCAAGCCTGCGCGTGCTCGGGCGTGGTGTCTTCGGGTGTGACGAGATCCTTCTCTGTCATGCTGACTCTGGCAATGGGACCCGGTTTGATTGGAAACGGTTGCGTGGGCGTGTACCACTCTCCAGGCACATCGCCCTTCGCCACCGGACGTTCTTCCACGCCGAACACGGGGTCGCCGGTTTCGCGATTGAGAATGAACATGAATCCGGATTTGCCCACTTGCGCGAGAGCGGGAATGATCTTGCCGTCTTTGACGATGTCGATCAAGCCGGGCGCGGGCGGCAGATTGTAATCCCACAATTCATGATGGATGTTCTGGAAGTACCACTTCAGTTTGCCGGTCTGCGCATCGACGGCAACGGTAGTGTTACTGAACAGATTGTTGCCCGGACGGTCGCCTCCGTAATAGTTCATGCCGGGGCCGCTGACCGGCATGTAGACGATGCCGCGCTGCTCGTCCACCGTCAGCGTGAAGGACCAAACGTTATTTCCAGTGCGATCCTTCCAGCTGTCATTGCCCCAGGTGTCATTGCCGAGTTCGCCGGGCCGAGGGATGGTATGAAAATCCCAGAGCTTCTTTCCGCTACGCGCGTCGTACGCACTGGTGTCGCCGCGCTCTCCCTTGCTGGTGCTCAGCTGGGGCCCGATATGTTGCATTCCCGGACCATAAAAATTCGATCCCATCAGGATCACATTTTTGAAAATTGCCGGAACGCCGGCGTAGGCAATATCCAGATCGATGTGGCCCTTGTCGCCAAATTCCGTATCCACCTTTCCGGTCTGCGCATTCAGCGCGATCAGTTTCTTGAGACTGGTAAACAGAATTCGCGGTGGATTCACTCCATCGCCAGGCCAGTAAGCCACTCCGCGAAAAGAGGCGAGACCTTCCGTCAATTCGTGGCGCCAGATCTCCTTGCCCGTTTCCGGTTCGAGCGCGACCACGCGGTTGCCCGACGGCATGTACATCACGTCATTCACAACGATGGGAGTGACTTCCTGAAAAATCTCGGCCGCGCTTGCAGGTTGACTCACGGCCGGCGCCACAACGCCGGGCTCGGGCCGCAGCCGGTAGGACCATACCTGTTTGAGATTTGTGACGTTCGTGGTGTTGATCTGCGTCAGCGGCGAGTAACGCGTACCGGCGAGATCCCGATTGTAGGTCGGCCAATCGGCATCGGCGCTGCGAGGCGCATTCTGCAAAGCCAGTCCGGCAGCACAAGCGACGGCAGCAATAAACACAACGACGCCGAGAAGCATCGGTTTTCGCAAACGCATAAGCTTCCTCCTACTGTCCGGTTCCTTCGCTGGAGCCCGTCAACAACCGTTTCCCGTTGCTCGCCAATGAGAAGGACACGATCCAGAACAAGGCTTTCAAATGTCGCATTGTGGGATCACCATGGCCGTCAGGTTTTTCCACGGCAGAGTATACCGGGTTCTGGGGACAGACCACTCAATCCCTCAATTGCGGGTAGTGCGTCCTTTTGAAATTGAAGTAGTGCACAAGGTCGAAATTAATTGATGGAGGTCGAACGTCGGTTTAACTTTATAAACATCAAAGAGAATCCAGCGGCAAATCCCAGCAGCATCATTCCCAATGGGAGGAAAATGCTGATGCCAATCATGCCCATGCCGGTACTGGCTTTCGTGACGTTCAGGATAATGATTGCGACAACAAGCAAAACAATTGCCAAAATACTTCCGCCAATTCCCGCGAGAGTGCTCTTCAAATAGATCATGTCCGTCCTCCGTTATGCGGACTGTTTCTTATAGGGTCCGCGTTTCGTCGGCTTCTCAATTGTCGCGTCAATCATATTCGCCAATTCTTCTAAACTCCAAACATGCTCGGTTAATCCAGCCTGCATCGCTGGCGTTACTCGCAGAGTCTTGTGAATCTTCCCAATTGCGGAACTTTTAGAGTTCGGGGATTGAGTGGTCTGTCCCCAGAACACGTTGTGATATTTTGCTCGCACTCAATCGGGAGGACGACTTTATGGCTCGCATTCACAAGACCGCTGCGCTTGTTGTTCTGATATTTGCGCTGGGCATCAGCATCGCGATGGTTGCGCAACAAAGCCCAGTGGGCCGCGGGGCGGCCACGGCCGCAAACACCGTCCCAAACATTGCCGCCATTGTGACCAACGACGTGCTTCGCCGCGCCGGAACCGCGACCGATACGCTGTCCGGAGCGTGGCTGAGTTACGGCCGTACTCAGGGAGAAACGCGCTACAGCCCGCTGAAGCAGATCGACGCAACGAACGCGAAGCGGCTGGGATTGGCGTGGTCCTATGTGATGGGCGCCGGGGGCGGCAATCAGGAAGGCACTCCGTTGATGTGGAACAACACGCTATACGGCATCACGACGTGGAGCGTGGTCTTCGCATTGGATGCGCGAACCGGCAAGGAACTGTGGCGCTGGGACCCGGAAGTCAATCAGGCGGTGCGGCCAGCAATCTGCTGCGGCACGGTGAATCGCGGCATCGCGCTCTACAACGGCATGATCATCGCGCCGGCGATCGACGGACGCCTGATTGCGCTGAATGCGCAGACCGGAAGGCCGGTATGGGAAACGCGCATCGCGTACACGCAGGATCAATACACTTTGACGATGGCGCCGCGCATTGCCGGCGGTAAGGTCGTCATCGGCGTATCCGGAAGCGACAAGCCGACGCGGGGCCAGTTCGTCGCGGTCGATGCGCAGACGGGTCATCTGGCGTGGCGCTTCTATACCGTGCCGGGCGATCCGACAAAGCCGTATGAGAGCGAGGCGTTGCGCCAGGCGGCGAAAACGTGGGGCGGCGACTTTTACAAGAATGGCGGTGGCGGAGCCGTATGGGACGGCTTCGCTTACGATCCGGATGCCAATCTTGTCTACGTCGGAACGGGCAACGCCGAGCCATGGACGCAGAAATTCCGCGGCGCGCAGGGGCTCGACAATTTGTACACGTGCACGATTCTTGCAGTCGATCTCACGACGGGCCTGCTGAAATGGCACTACCAAACAGTTCCGAACGACAACTGGGATTTCGACAGCGTGCAGCAACTGATGCTGCTCGATCTCAACATCAACGGACGCGTGCGCCGGGTGGTCACACAAGCGGCGAAGAACGGATTCTTTTATGTGCTCGATCGTGTGACCGGTGAATTGATATCGGCGCAACCGTTCGTGAAGGTAAGTTGGGCGTTCGGCGTCGGCAAGGATGGGCGGCCGATGGTGAATCCCGCCGCATACTACGATCAGGATCCTATCTCGATCTATCCCACCGGCGGCGGCGCGCACAACTGGTCGCCGATGTCCTGGAATCCGGGCACGGGGTTGGTCTATATCCCATCGTCCTACTCCAGCTTTCCCTATCAGGCCCAGGCCGAATTCAGGCCCGGCTCCACAGGGTATGTTCGTCCTTCAGGTCAAACCAAGACAATCGAGCCAACCATCGGCCCCGAGCCGCCGATGGGCGCGCGCGGCGGGTTGCAGGCCTGGAATCCGGTAACGCAAACGCTGAAGTGGAACATTGAAGGTGGCGGCGGAATCGGCGGCGGTACCACAACGACAGCAGGGAATCTGGTGTTCCAGGTGATCAACGATGGCCGCTTCCGCGCGGTCAGCGCCGATAAAGGAGAAGTCCTCTACGAAGTGAAAATCCCGCGCACCGGCATGGCGGCTCCGATCACATATGAGGCGGACGGCAAACAGTACGTCGCATTCGGCGGAGGCTTGGGCCGCGCCGCGACTGTCACGGGGCCGAACAACGCGAAGGTCGACAACGCACCAATGATGTTTGTGTTCGCTCTGGACGGGAAAGAGGAGTTGCCTCCTCCGCCACCACCCGCGCTACCCGCTCCGGGTGGCCGAGGTGGAGGGGGTCCGGCCGGCCCCGCCCCCGAACAGGGAAATTAAATGAGGGAACGAAGGGATTGTCGCCTCGTTCCCTCAAAAATCAGCGCATCGCTACCAAATTGGGACCTCATTGTTTGGCGGAGGGCAACCTTACGCTAATTTCTTACGTCTTTCACTTCAGACTCGTCCACTAGCAACCAGCCGGCCGTTTTCCCAACTTGAATGTGAACCCACCACTCGGTCTTTGGTTCAGACTCTATTTGGAACTTTTCTTTGTCGAACGCGGGACAAGCACTTGCATCAATAACTTTGCTTTCGATTCGCACGAAGCAGGACCCTTCTGCCCGATACTGTAAGAATTCGATATTCATTCCCGGTCTAACTTCCATGGTCGCATCAGAGAACTTACCGGAATAATAGTCACTTTTTGAGAGTCGCTTTACGCTGCCGATCATCCGACCACCCACAGTGGTAGCAATGAGGACGCGAATACGTCCAGGCTGAATCGTCTGGTAGCTATCGCCATCGGATGCCAATCGCTGATGCAATGGCACCTTCACAGTGTTGGTAACTCGTGCAGATTTGGATGGGACATCACGTAAGTCCAACTGCGGTGTTTCAGCTTGCAGTGTTGGAATGCCTTCCCCTGGCGACATATTTACCTCGAAATTAGGTTCGCGTGTCTGAAGCAACAAAACAAATAGAGCCACCGTAAATCGCATGCTCACTCTCCCAATTGTTTGAAGTCTCCATTCGGCAAAGGCCCTTACAATCTACGCCCGTCAAACTTAAGGAGCCCGACATTAGATATGACTCTAGATTGCCCCCAATTAGAATCTCAACAATCACACAAGTTCTAATTTCCAGATAAGCAAGGGGACAGTCCCCTCGTCCCGCAATTTCTCGAACTACTGAGTCAGTTCTTCGAGCGGTTTTCCGGGAGTCAGTGGCTTTCCAACCAGGCCGGGGAAATCCGGACCGAAACGATAGGCGCGGAAAACATTGCGCGCGTTGGCGCCGCCGCGGCCGCCAAAGGCCGGCAGGTTGTACTGCCACACCACCTTGTTCTGCGGCGTGATCTCAAAAACGATTCCCGGAGCTCCGGCGCAGATCAACGTGTTGCCGTTGGGCAATCGCTGAGCGCCGGAGATGTTGGTCGAGTAAAAGTCCGTGGGGGTGGGCGCGGAATAACTCCAGACCGATCGGTCCGGGCCATACCGCTTGTCCGGGCCGAGCGGATAACGTCCATTCGCATCCACCGGCAGCGCGATTTCTTCAACGCTCGAGTACATGCTTCCGGGTCGCGTGTCTCCATTGTTGTAGATCAACAGATGTCCGGCGCCGTTCAGGCCCTTCGGAATCCAGTGGGCATTGTGCTGCCCGTACAACTTCTGATCCTGTGCCGTGCCGGCCCGATAGACCCGCGGATTCCCCCAGCGATACAGCAGGTCGCCGCCGCGGCCTCGCTTTCCACCTGCAACTCCCGCCGCTTCCTTCGTCGTTGTGCCGTGATCGATGATCCAGATCTCGCTGAAGTTTCGCAGGCTCACGAGCACCTGATCCAGATCCGCGTTGTAGGAAACCGCGTTGAAGTGCGTCCAGTCTGGAGCCGCGCGGCGTCCCGCAACCACGCTGTAATTGATGTCGACGCGCTCGGGATGCGCAGCGACATCGCCGAAGTTCGCCTTGTCCTTGTCGTTGTCCTGAATCAGGTGGTCCCACAGATGCCACTCCCAGACAACGTCCCCACCCGTTTTGCCGTTGGGTTTGACTTCGACAAGAGAGTCCGGTTGAACCTCTGTGCCTTCCACTGAAGATGCAATGCGCCCCGCGGCAATTGCTTCCGCCGCGGTCTTCTTTTCCTTGACCAGCATCAGGATGTTGCCATTCGGCAATCGCGTGAAGTCGTGATGTTGAGTCGCAGTGGCGGTTCCCCAGGCGAAGTCCCACACCAGGTCTCCGTTCCAGTTGAACTCCTGCATCTTGCCGCCACCGCCGGCTGTCTGGCCAAACGGCGGGTTCGCCGCGAGGCCCGCGCGGATCAGGTCTCCGTTGTCCAACAGGTAAGCGATGCTCGATGGCGTGGAGTCGGTCGCCCAAGTCTTCACCACTTTGCCATTCATGTCGATCAGGAATGTCGACTTCGACTGCAGCGGCGAAAGAAGCGTGTATCCCGCAAACGCTCCGGGATCGTTTCGAATCAGGCCCACTCCCTGAGTCGCCAGTCCTGGTATCGCGGGCCCTTGCGCCACTGCGATGCCGATGGCGCCCAGCGCGAACATCAGTGCAAGCCAGACAGTCCTGCGGGAATTGATTTGCATGAGAACCCTCCGAACGCTATCCGAAGTAAACCGTCTTCACTTCGAAATAATTCTCCAGACCTTCGATGCCGCCTTCTCTTCCAATACCGGATTGCTTGAATCCGCCGAACGGCATTTTGTAATCGACGATCAATCCATTCACCGTCACGCTGCCCGAACGCACGCGGCGCGCGACCTGATATCGAACGCGGCGCGCGCGCTGGCGACGGCGCGATCCATATCTCCCGGCGTCCCGTCCGGGAACGTCATGATCTCCTCTTCGGTAACCGGAGAAATGACCGACAAGCGGTCCTTCCCCAGAGGCGGTGTCCATTTGCCGTCGACGAAAACACATTCCGGGGCATGGATTGAAAGCGTTGGATGTTCCATTGGTGGCTTCCTTCGTGAAGTTGTTTGTCTGCGGCTGGGAACGTTAACACATTCTTTCAGGTTCGAGGCTTCGGCTTCTTCGATGTCTTCTTCGTGACGACGAACTTCCAGGCCATTCCAAGCAAATCCTGCAACGCATAGGGATGAATTCGAGACAGCCGCACAAGCAAGGAGGGGTAATCTACGTAGTGATCGGTGACGTAATACGTGTCCGGATCGGCCGCGATCAATTCCGCTCTCTTGTCGAAATCGATACGTACCATGATCGACCCAGGCTCGGCCGATTTGTGAATCGCGGGGCATACCAGAAGTTTTCCGCGAACCTTGAGAGATGCAACGCCAAAACCCGTGGTCTCCTCGACGTCCGGCAATCGCAGCCCAATCTTCCGTACCGTATTGAAAGTGATCCTAGTGGGCATGACAGCAGTATCCTCTCTTTTGAATCCGATCATAAACGAATGAGGGGACAGAACCCTCGTTCCCTAACTGGCATTGCTGTTTTTGCATCGAATCGGATCGTCAAGAGTATGTATTGCATGTTCCGTCTGCTAAGATTGCGCATCAAAATCTGACCTCCTAAGCAATCAAAATCTATGGTGAAAAGAAAATCGGAGACCTTGGCGGAAGACGGGCACATGGATACAGACGCTCCTGTTGAGTTCGTGCCTGCGGAAGGTGTTGAGTCTGAGGATGACCTTAAGTCTCTCGATCCTTCAATTCTGGGAAAGGCGGTGGTCTCTTCGACAGACTGGACGGCTGAAACGATTATCGGTCAGCTTGCTAAAGGGAATATTTCACTAGATCCCATCTTTCAGAGACGTGATGCCTGGACACCGTCCCGAAAGAGCAAGTTCATCGAATCCATCATTCTCGGTCTTCCAATTCCGCAAATTGTCCTAGCTGAAGCGCAGGCGAAGAAGGGTTCATTCCTAGTTATCGACGGGAAGCAACGTCTCTTAACGCTTCAACAGTTCGGCGGCGTAAACCTTCAGGAAGACCAAGAGCCCTTGAAATTGGTCGGTCTCACAATTCGACAAGAGCTAAACGGAAGGACATATGCAGATTTGCAAAACGCAAGACAGCTTGAAAAGCACCTGACGGCTTTTGACAACCAATCGATTCGAACGGTTGTTGTAAGGAACTGGCAGGCGGAGGACGTGTTGTACGTGATCTTCCATCGTCTAAACACCGGAAGCGTCCCATTGTCCCCGCAGGAGCTTCGTCAAGCCTTGCTTCCAGGACCGTTCTTAACATTTGCGGGACAGTATTCCGAAACGAGCTTGGGTCTTCAGAGAACCCTCGGACTTGATAAGCCCGATTTCCGGATGAGAGACGTCGAACTGCTTGTTAGGTACTATGCTTTTAGAAATCACATTTCAAAGTATTCCGGAAATCTCAAAGACTTTCTCGATGATACCTGTAAGGATTTCAACAAGCGTTGGAAACAAGTAGAGCAACAAATTCGAGCGGAAGCGAAAGATTTGGAGGCTGCGATTCAGACATCTTTCAAGATATTCGATGACCACGCTTTTCGTAAGTGGGATGGAACAAGTTTTGAGAAACGCTTCAATCGCGCCGTGTTTGATGTGATTGTTTATTATTTCGTAAATGGAACCACCAGAAAAAAAGCCATTGACGTCAAGACGAAGGTGAGAAGTGCCTTCCAGAAGTTGTGTGAATCGGACCCCGATTTCTTGAAATCCGTCGAGACTACGACTAAGAGTAAATACGCGACATCGACACGGTTCTCAAAGTGGGGTCGAAGTCTTGCAAAAGCGATTGGAGCACAAGTTAAGATCCCAATGTTCAGTTCGCCTCCAAAAGCGAAATGACCGATGGCATATTCTGTCCGGCTCCACGGTTTTCTGAAGCGTCTCAAGACGCTCGAAAAACATTTCCTTCCGAAGGATCTGAAGTTTCCGCCAACTGGACAATACTCTAAACAGCAAGAGGACCATGCTCGAGCATACGTGCTTTTGGTACACGCGGAGATAGAGGCTTATATAGAGGACCGAGTTCAGGAAGTTGCCGATCTCGCCTACGCCCAATGGAAACAAACCGCGACCTTCACGAAAACGCTAGATCGACTCCTTCGACATCATCTTGATACTCAAAGGAAACCATGGCGGCCCATAGTGAGATCGGATGAAGCCGTTAATGCGGCCTTTAACTCCTACGGTTCAATAGTAAAAGGCAACAACGGCGTAAAAGAATCAGATTTGCTGTCGATGCTTTTCCCAATTGGTCTCGACTACCATAGACTCGACGGCACTTGGCTGGCGACAATGAATTCCTTTGGGGCCCTCAGAGGTTCCTTTGCACATACCACTCAAATCAAAGCCCAACAATCGATTAATCCGCAGGACGAATACCGGACTGTTACGGACCTGATTCTTCCACCTATCAAGAAACTCGATAGCAAGATCAGCCGCTTACACTGAGATTCTGCGGCCTATTACCCCAATGACGATTGCCAAGCAATACGTTGCGCGAAATACTCACTTCATGGATTCTGACTTGTAACTTTACGCCCTATCGCAGAGGGGAACATGCCACCGGCTAGGGTAGTTCGATTCTTCATTAATGGATTTGGGCCAACATTCGTATAATGCCCCCATCGTCGCGAAGATTGGGGGTACCGTACTCATGAAACCGGCTCAAATTCTTGCCGTAGTCTGCGCTTTATCGCTCGCGCTGGTCATCAGCGCCCAATCCCCGGAACGCCTCAATCTCGACGCCATTCAAAAGATCAAAACGGAAGCTTCGCGACAATCTCAGTTGATGGAAGTCGCCCGCAACATCACCACCGTCGCCGGTCCCCGCATGACGAATTCCCCCAACGTTCGCGCGGCCGGTGAGTATGCGCGCAAGAAGCTCGTGGAATGGAAGCTCGACGACGTTCGTCTGGAAACCTGGTATTTCGGAAACGGCTGGACCAGCGACAAATTTTCAATGAAGCTTGCCTCCGATCCGAACCTTGCGTTCCTTGCTTACTCGAAGCCCTGGACTCCGGGCACCAACGGTCCGATCACAGCCGAGGTCGTTGAAGCCGTCGTCCGAAACGATGCGGATTTCGCCAGACTGCGCGGCAAACTGAAGGGGAAATTTGCGCTGATCCTTCCCGGGCCGCCGGGACCGCCGCCCCCGTCCACTGCCGCAACGCGAACCGTCAAACGGTTCACCGATGAAGAACTCCAGAAACTCGCAGCGGGCCCTACTCCGGCGCCGGCGGGCCAACCTACCACGGCCGCCAATGCTGCCGCTGCGCCGCGGCCGGCGACACCCGCGGCCTCCGCATCTCCGGCTCCCGCGCAGGAAGCCGGTTTTTTTGCCTGGGTCGAGAATGCGCTTTCTGCCGCGCCG
>Ga0209488_10002444_pt1 | contig 15251 bp, 16 predicted proteins | sample Rivendell_Oct201_8_FD_188349 | JGI IMG/M metagenome (GOLD analysis project Ga0209488, IMG submission 188349) | Vadose zone soil microbial communities from the Eel River Critical Zone Observatory, Northern California, USA -... | ecosystem: Environmental > Terrestrial > Soil > Vadose zone >... | reverse complement strand
CGCGCCGAAGTGGTCTTCATCGCGGTCGGCACGCCGCCCGGCGAGAGCGGCAGCGCCGACCTCAAGTACGTGCTCGAGGCCGCACGCTCGATCGGCAAGCACCTGACCGGCTACGCGGTCGTGGTCGACAAGTCGACGGTGCCGGTCGGGACGGCGCAGAAGGTCCACGAGGCGCTGCGGGCCAGCACCAAGCACGAGTTCGACGTGGTCTCGAACCCCGAGTTCCTCAAGGAGGGCGCCGCGATCGACGACTTCCTCCGCCCCGACCGCATCGTGATCGGATCGCCGAGCGAGCGCGCCCGGGCCATCATGTCGGAGCTGTACGCGCCGTTCGTTCGCACCGAGGGGCCCATGTACTTCATGGACCCGCGCTCGGCGGAGCTGACGAAGTACGCCGCGAACGCGATGCTGGCGAGCCGGATCTCCTTCATGAACGACGTGGCGATGCTCTGCGAACGGGTCGGGGCGGACGTGGACTCCGTGCGAAAAGCGATGGGAGCGGACGAGCGGATCGGCCAGAAGTTCCTCTTCCCGGGCTGCGGGTACGGCGGGAGCTGCTTCCCCAAGGACGTGAAGGCGCTGATCGCCACCGCCCGCAACCACGGGCTGGACTTCACGCTGCTCTCCGCCGTGGACGCGGTGAACGATCGGCAGAAGCGCTTGCTCGCCCAGAAGGCCAGGTCCCACTTCGGCAGCCTGCGCGGCAAGAAGTTCGCGGTGTGGGGACTCGCCTTCAAGCCCAAGACGGACGACCTGCGGCACGCGCCGGCGCTCGCGCTCATCGACGAGCTGCTGGCGGACGGCGCTACCGTCAGCGCGCACGACCCCGTGGCGGCGGACAACGCGCGGCGGATCTTCGACGAACGCGTGCAGTTCGTCCCCAATCCCTACCTGGCGGTGGACGGCGCGGACGGGCTGTTCCTGGTCACCGAGTGGAACGAGTTCCGACAGCCCGACTTCGCCCGAGTCAAGGCGGCGTTGAAGCAGCCGATCCTCTTCGACGGCCGCAACATCTGGAACCCGAAGCGGCTGCGCGAGCTCGGCTTTACCTACTATGGAGTGGGCCGCGCCTCGTAGTCGCCGAGAAAGCGCTCGATCCCGCGCCAGAGCCCGGGCAGGTCCGCGGTCAGCTCGTGTCCTTCCTGCAATTCGATCAGGCTGGCGCGTCCCTCCATGCGCCGGACGAACTCCCCGGCCAGCGCCGGATCGACGACGTCGTCCAAGGCCCCTTGGATCACCAGCGTCGGGCAGCGGGGCAGCGGAAAGCCCGGGTAGCGCTGCGCGTCCTCGAGGAACGCGTAGGAGAGCTCCTCCTTGCGGCCGCGCGCATGATGATCGAACGCATGGCGCCCGGTTCTGCGCCACTGCCGGAGCTCCGCCGGGTCCATCCGCGCGGACCAGCGAGGACCGAGCTCGAACGCGGGGGCGAGCAGCACCAGCGCCCGCGCCCGATCGGGATGCAGGGCCGCCCAGGTAGCGGCAGTGAAGCCGCCCAGCGAAGATCCGAAGAGCACGACCCCGCCGGCGGCGCCGGTGAGCGCATCGAGACGCTCCAGCATCCGGGTGACGGTGAGGTCGAAGAACGCCGGCTCGTTCAGGTCGGGGATCTCGAGCTCGATGCCCCGTTCCTGCAGGCGCTGCTTCACGAACTGGCCCTTGCTGGAGGTGGGACCGCTCGCGAAGCCGTGGAGCCAGAGATGGCGCATGCCGCTCTTTTATCCCGTCGGAGAGACGGCTGTGCTAGATCGCGCACCGCCATGAAGCGCCTCGAACCCTTGCTCCTGCTCGCCTGCGTGCTCACTGTCTCGCTGGCCGCCGGCTGCGGGAACGCCTGCCTCAAGCTGGCGGACCAGATCTGCAGCTGTCAGCCGGACGACACGTCGAGGGCGAATTGTCAGCAGCGGGCGCGGGACCAGGAGTCGATCTTTCCGGTTCGGACCCAGGACGAGCAAGTCTGTCAGGCGGCGCTGGATTCGCAAAAGTGCAACTGCCAGAACCTGCTCACGCCGGAGGGACGTGCGGAATGCGGGATCGCCTACACCTTCGCTCCGCTCGACGCCCCCGCGACCTCGCAGTAGCAACGGGGGAAGGTCCATGGCGAAGATCTGCGTGACCGGCGCGGCAGGGTTCATCGGCGGACATCTGGCCGAGGAACTGCTGCGCCAGGGGCACGAGGTGGCGGGGCTCGACGACTTCTCCAGCGGCAAGCGGGAAAACGCGGCGCTGCTGGCGCGACACCCGAGCTTCACGCTGGTCGAGGGTTCGATCGCCGACCCGGACGCAGCGCTTCGGGCCGTGGCAGGCGCGACCTGGGTATTCCACCTGGCCGCGATTCCGTCGGTTCCACTCTCGGTGGCCGAGCCGGAGCGGACCAACGCGGTCAACGTGGGCGGCACCGTCAATCTCCTGGAAATCGCGCGCAAGGCGGGGGTGCAGCGCGTGGTGCTCGCCTGCTCCTGCGCGGCCTACGGCGACGGGCCCGAGCAGCCCAAGCACGAGGGCCTGGTGCCCCGGCCGATGAGCCCCTACGCGGCGCAGAAGATCGCCTGCGAGCTGTACGCGCAGACCTATACGCGCGCGTACGGCCTGCCCTGCGTCGCGCTCCGCTACTTCAACGTCTACGGCCCGCGGCAGGACCCGAAGAGCGAGTATGCGGCGGCCATCCCGCGCTTCACCACCCGGCTTCTCCAGGGGCAGCGCCCCATCGTCTTCGGCGATGGCCTGCAGACGCGCGACTTCGTCCACATCTCGGACGTGGTGCGCGCGAACCTACTGGCGGCGACGAGCGACAAGGGCCCGGGCGAGGTCGTCAACGTGGCCAGCGGGGTGAGCTCGTCGCTGATCGACCTGATCGCCACGCTCAAGCAGGTGATCGGATCTTCCGCCGCCGGCCTGGAGATCGAGCACCAGGCGTCCCGCGCCGGCGATCTGCGCGAGTCTTCGGCGGACATCTCCAAGGCGCGTGCCGTGCTCGGGTACGAGCCTCGCGTGCAGCTCAAGGAAGGGCTCGCGGGAGTGGTCGAGTTCTTTCGCGGCGTGAAGGTCAAAGCGGCCTGAGCGTCTCCAGCAGGCCGGCGATGTCGGCGGGCAGCGGTGACTCGAATCGCAGCAGCTCGCCGCTGACCGGATGCGGCACCGTCAGCTCGCTCGCGTGCAGCGCCTGCCTCCAGAGTCGCAGCTGCGCGCGCTCGCGCGCCGTGATCAGATCGTCGAACATCCCGGCCGGCGCCGGCGAGCCGTCGCTCTCCGCCAGGCGGAGGAAGATCTCCTCGGAAGGACCGTACAGCTTGTCGCCCACCAGCGGGAACCCGGCTGCCTGCAGATGCGCGCGGATCTGGTGTTGCCGGCCGGTCCGCGGCACGCATCTGAGCAGCGTCACCCCCGCGTGGCGCCGCACCACCTGGCACGAAGTGAGGGACGGTGCGCCGGCCGCGTCGACGCGCACCTTCACCTTGACCCGGCCGCCTCCGACCAGCAGCGGGAGCTCGACGTCGAATCGCTCTTCCGGCGGCGAGCCCTCCACCACTGCGAGGTAGGCCTTCTCCACCTGCCGGGCGGCGAACGCAGCCTTCAGCCTCCGCGTATGCACCGGCGTCCGGCCGCAGGCGACCAGGCCGCTGGTCTCGCGATCGAGCCGGTGGGCCGGATCCGGCTTCTGGCCCGCGGAGTTGCGATGGTGCTGCTCGAGCGCCCAGGTCAGGGTGCTGACGTGGTAGCGCGCGGTGGGATGCAGCGCGAGGCCCGCCGGCTTGTCCACCACCAGCAGCGCTTCGTCCTCGTGGACGACAGGAAGCTGCGGCGGCTCGCCCGAATCCCCGGGGCTTCTCTTGCGCAGCGCGAATCGGAGGCCGGGCCACACCCGGGTGTGAGGAAGCAGCTCTGGCTCAGAGTGCACCAGGGACCGGCCGCGCAGCAGGCGCTCCAGCCGGTCGGGCGGGAGCGGCCGCCTCAACTTCTCTGCCACGTACGAGGCCAGCGTCCAGCCCGCGTAGTTGGGCTCCACCTCGTAATGGACCAGGGCGTCGTCCGCCAATGCGCCAGCCTCCGTTCTCTGTATAACAGCGCAAGTTGCGGCAGCCGGCTTCCGTGCGCACGGTTCGCCCTGTGAAGATCCTCCACGTGGTGGGCGCCCGGCCCAACTTCATGAAGGTTGCGCCCATCCTCGCGCAGCTCAAGAGGCGCCCCTCCGTCGAGCAGGTCCTGGTGCACACCGGCCAGCACTACGACGCGAAGATGTCGGACGTCTTCTTCCAGGATCTGGGGATGCCGGAGCCCGACGTGCACCTGGGCGTAGGGAGCGGTTCCCACGCCCAGCAGACCGCCAAGGTGATGGTGGAGATCGAGCCGGTGCTCGCGCGCGAGAAGCCGGACGTCGTGGTGGTGGCGGGGGACGTGAACAGCACCATCGCGGTCGCCTTGGTGGCATCGAAGATGGGCCTCGCCATCGCCCACGTCGAAGCGGGCTTGCGCTCGCGGGACTGGACCATGCCCGAGGAGATCAACCGGGTCCTTACCGACCGGCTCTCCGCTCTCCTCTTCACGCCGTCGGGCGACGGCGACGAGAACCTGCGCGCCGAGGGCATCGACCCTTCCCGGATCCACCTGGTGGGAAACGTGATGATCGACTCGCTGCAGGCGGCGCTGCCGCGCGCCCGGGAGAGTCGGATCCACGAGCGGCTGGAGCTGACGCCCAAGGGGTACGCGCTCGCCACCCTGCACCGGCCCGCGAACGTCGACCAGCCCGCCGCGCTCTCGCGCCTGCTCTCGGCGCTGGCGGAAGTCGCGGCCTGGATCCCCGTCGTGTTTCCCATCCACCCCCGAACGCGCTCGCGCTTGCCGGCAGGCTTCGAGGCCAGGGGCCTCAAGCTGGTCGAGCCGCTCGGGTACCTCGACTTCCTCGCGCTGACCGCGGACGCCCGCCTCGTGATGACCGACTCCGGCGGCATCCAGGAAGAGACGACCGCGCTGGGCGTCCCTTGCCTGACGATGCGCGAGAACACCGAGCGCCCCGTCACCGTGGAGGTGGGCACGAACGAGCTGGTGGGGACCGATCCGGCTCGGGCGGTAGCGTCGGCTCGCAAGGTGCTCGCGGGCCAGGGGAAGCAGGGCCGTCTTCCGGAGCTATGGGACGGCAGGGCGGCGGAGCGGGTGGCGGAGATCCTGGTCCGGTTCTGCGGCCGCCGGGAACACAGGGACGGAGGGCGGGGATGAAGCGGAAGGGGAGACGGCGGCTCGCGCGGCTGCGCAGGTTGCGAGCACGCTTGTTCTAGGCCCGGCCACCGGAGGTGGCTCAGGGCCTACGCTTGAGATTCAGACACCGCCGGCCACCGGAGGTGGCTCAGGGGCTCGGCGGAGGATTTGCGTTCCCGCCGGAGCGGGCCTAAACGGGGCCGGTGCAGCTGATCTGGATTGGCACCGCCGGCGCGCTTGCGGCGCTCTGGCTCTGGTTCCTCGCGCACGGGCGCACGCGGGGAGGCGTGAAGCGGGTCGGCCTCCGCTTGACGCTGCTCGCTCTCGCCGGCGCGCTGGTGGCCGGCGCGGGCGAGCGCGGCCTGCTCTCGCGCGCATCCATCGGCTTCCGTCTGGCGCTGGTCCTGGCGGTGATCATGGTCACCGTCGGCTACCTGTACCTGACGCGCTTCTGCGACGCTTGCGGCCGGATGGTGCGGAACCTCAAGGTGCAGACCTGTCCGCGTTGCGGCGCGTACCTTCCCCGGCACGGGATGACCGTCAGGCTGCGCCAGCCCGGTGACGAGCGCGGCTGGACCGCGGGCGATCGCCGCGGCCGTCCGCCCCGTTCCCGGCATCCGGAAGGCCCGAGCGCGTGAACGGTCACCTCGACCTGGCGCGCGGCTTTCCCGAAGGGTTGGTGCTTGCGGGCGAGGCCGCTGCGGACGAGGTGCAGCGCCTTTGGGCCGAGCACAGGGAGGACGCGCTCCCGCGCGTCCGCGGCGCATTCGCCCTCGCGGTCTGGGACGAGCAGGCTCGCTCTCTCGTGCTGGCGCGCGACGCGCTCGGGGCGAAGCCGCTGTACTACTGCGCTTCGGGGAGCCAGCTCTGGTTCGGGACCCGGGTCCCCAAGGGGGCCCCCCGGGGCCAGATCGACCGGGCCGCGCTCTCCGACTACCTCGAGCTGGGATACGTCCCCGCCCCCGCGACCGCCTGGAGCGGCGTGCGCAAGCTCCCCCCCGGGCACCTGCTCCGGTTCGGCCCCCAGGGCGTCGAGGTCCGCCGCTGGTTCGAGATGCCGGTACCCGGATCCGGCCGGCCGCCATCGCGGATCGCGGTCCGGGCGCGCCTGGAGGAAGCCGTTCGCCGGCGGCTCGCCGGAGGACCGGCGACGATGCTGTCGGGAGGGCTCGACTCGAGCGCCTTGGTTGCGCTGATGACGCGCCTGTCGGGCCGGGTGCGGACCTACGCGGCGGGTACGGACGAAGAGCTGGAGCTGGCCCGCAAGATCGCGAATCGGTTTCGCTCCGACCACCACGAGCTGCGCATCACGCACCGGCCCGCCGAGGAGCTGCCCGCGCTCATCGCCGAGGCCGGCGAGCCCTTCGCCGACCCGGCCCTGCTCGCGATGGCCGGGCTCCTGCGGGAGATGCGCGGACCCCTGCTCACCGGGGACGGCGCTGACGAGCTGTTCGCCGGGCATCTCCGCTATCTGCGCGCCGCGCGCATCCCCGAGCTGCGCCCGGCCGCGGGCGCCGCCGAGCTGCTCCGCAAGCTCGCGCCGGCGCGCCATCGGGGCACCTTGCACCGGGCGGCGGCGACTCTCCGGACCACGGGCGCGGAACGGGCCCGAGCCATGATCGAGGTCTTCAACCCGGAGGAGCGGACCGCGCTGCTCGGAGTGACCGCCCGCACCGCGCGCGGTCCCTCGACCGACAACCTCCAGGGCCTCGACGCAGCGCTCGCCTTCGATTTCGAGGTGTCGCTGCCGGACAACGTGATGTTCCGCCTCGACGTGGCCGCGGGCGATCGCGAAGTCCGCACGCCGTTCGTCGACGTCGACCTGGCGCAAGTCGTGGTGCCGCCGCCCTGGCAGGACAAGGTCGGCCGCCTTCACGTGCGCAGGCTGTTGCGCGAGGCCGTCGCCGATCTGCTCCCGCGCGAGGTCCTCACACGCCCTCCGCGCTCCCCCTCCGTGCCCGTCGGCGCCTGGCTGCGGGGCCCCTTGCGTCAGATGCTCCATGACCTGGTGCGGACGCCCACCGCGCGGGTCCGGACCTTGCTGGATCCGCGCGCCATCGACCGCGCCCTGACGCAGTCCCTGGCGCCGCGGGGGAACCCGCGGCAGGCATGGGCGTTGCTCTGCCTGGAGCTCTGGGCACGGGAGCGGTGATCGGCTCTCGGTGATCAGCTCTTGGTGCTCTTCCTGCCGAGCTGCACCACGGGCGCCACACCCAGCTCGCGGAGCGCCAGGCCCAGCAGCTCTTTCGCTTCCTCCGACGGAAGCTCGCCTTGGCGTTCCGCCTCTCGCAACGCCGTGACCGCTTCCTCGGGCCGGCCCGTCAGGATCCGGAGCTGCGTCCAGAGGGCGTGGAAGCGCACCCAGTCGTCCTTGTCGTCGTCGTCGTCGAACAGATTCTGCGCCGCCGCCCAGCCGAGGACCTCCTCGTCGAGCGGCACCGCGCCCTTGCGCAGCTCGGCGAGCTCGACCGCGGTCTCCAGCAGGGTCAGGACGACTTCTTCGGCCCCTTCCGGCAGGGTCTCGGCCTCGCGGAACCCGCGGATGTCGCGCGACAAGCCCTCGATGGCGCGCAAGAAGGCCGTCTCGGCCCCCTTCAGGTCGCCGGATTGGCGCCGCGCCCGGGCGAGGCCGATCTCCGCCGCCGTGAGACCGGGCGCGAGCTGGAGCACGCGGCGGAACTCGTGCTCGGCGCCGTCCAGGTCGCCGAACTCGTCGAGGTAGATCTCGCCCAGGGCGCCCCGCGCCAGCACCTCGGCTTCGCCGCCTTGCTGCGCTGCGCGCCTCAGGACCCGGACGGCTTCCTGTGGATCCGTCTGCCGCAGCTCGAACGCGGCGCGCCGGATGTCGTCGAGAACGCCCATGCGGGAAGAGGGGATAGCACGTTCCGGTTGCAGAGGCGGCCCAGCCGACGTAAAACGCGATGTGCGCCTCGTAGCCCTGATTCCCGCGCGCTATGCCGCTCAGCGATTGCCCGGAAAGCCTCTCGCCGACATCGGCGGGGTGCCCATGGTCGTCCGCGTAGCGCAGCGCGCGTCGCAGGCGCATGGCATCGACCAGGTGGCGGTAGCGACGGACGACCTACGGATCGCGGCGGCGGTCGAGGGAGCGGGCTTCCGCGCGATCATGACCGACCCGCACTGCCGCAACGGGACGGAGCGCATTGCGCAGGCGGCGCGTGATCTGAAAGCCGACGGATACCTGAACGTCCAGGGAGACGAGCCGCTGATCGATCCCCGGGCGATCGCGCAGGTCGCCGGATTGGTCCGGCAAGGCGCCCAGATGGCCACGCTGGCGCGACCGCTCCAACCCGGCGAGGAATCGCTTGCCCAGGTGGTCAAGGTAGTGCTCGACTCCAGCCGCCGCGCTCTCTACTTCTCGCGATCGATGATCCCTTATCCCCGGGGTGCCGGAGAGCTGGCTCCGCTGGCCCATGTCGGGCTCTACGGATTCGCCGCGGAGACGCTGCAGCAGTTCGCCCGGCTGCCCGAGACGGCCCTCGAGCGGGCGGAGGGCCTCGAGCAGCTGCGTGCGCTCTTCCACGGCATCCCCATCGACGTCGGCGTGGGCGACTTCCCCTCCGCCGCCGTGGACACCGCGGAAGATCTGGAGCGGGTCCGTCAGTTGATCGCCGGAGACCAAAGGAGGCACGGATGAGCGCGTTTCGGACGGAGCGCCGCAGCGACCCCGCTCGAGGCAAGCGGACCAAGTACATCTTCGTCACCGGAGGGGTGGTCTCCTCGCTGGGGAAGGGCCTCTCGTCCGCGTCGCTCGGCGCGCTGCTGGAAAACCGCGGCCTGAAGATCACCCACCTCAAGCTCGACCCCTACATCAACGTCGATCCCGGCACGATGAGCCCGTTCCAGCACGGCGAGGTCTACGTCACCGACGACGGGGCCGAGACCGACCTGGACCTCGGGCATTACGAGCGCTTCAGCTCGGCGAAGATGTCGCGCAACAACAACGCCACCACCGGGCGCATCTACTCGAACGTGATCAACAAGGAGCGCCAGGGCGAGTACCTGGGCAAGACCGTCCAGGTGATTCCCCACATCACCGACGAGATCAAGCGCTTCATCTTCGCCTCCTCGGAGCAGAACGACATCGTCATCGTCGAGGTGGGGGGCACGGTCGGCGACATCGAGTCGCTGCCGTTCCTGGAGGCCATCCGGCAGATGAAGTACGACGTGGGCAGCGAGAACGCCATCTACATCCACCTCACGCTGGTGCCGTACATCTCCACCGCGCACGAAGTGAAGACCAAGCCCACCCAGCACTCGGTGATGAAGCTGCGCGAGATCGGCATCCAGCCGGACATCCTCCTCTGCCGCACCGACCGGCAGCTCTCCAAGGAGATCAAGGACAAGATCGCGCTCTTCTGCTCGGTGGAGCCGGGCTCCGTCTTCACCGCCGCCGACGTGCAGACCATCTACGAGCTGCCGCTGGCGCTGCACGAGGAGGGGCTCGACGACCGCGTGGCCGAGCTGCTCAACATCTGGAGCCGCGCGCCCCGGCTCGACAAGTGGGAGCGGATCGTCAAGGCCATCAAGGAGCCCTCGCGCGAGGTGCGCATCGCGGTGGTGGGCAAGTACGTCGACCTGACCGAGTCCTACAAGTCGCTGAACGAGGCGCTGGTCCACGGCGGGATCGCCAACGACTCCCGCGTCTCGCTCGACTTCATCGACTCGACCCAGATCGAGCAGCTCGGAGCGGACACGCTGCTCCAGCACGCGGACGCCATCCTGGTGCCCGGCGGATTCGGCATCCGCGGCACCGAGGGCAAGATCGCCGCGGTGAAGTACGCCCGCGAGCGCAAGGTGCCCTTCTTCGGCATCTGCCTGGGCTTGCAGATGGCGGCCATCGAGTTCTCGCGCAACGTCTGCGGCCTGGAGAAGGCCAACTCCATCGAGCTGGACGAGGCCACGCCGCACCCGGTCGTGTCGCTGATGGCCGAGCAGAAGCAGGTCACCGCCAAGGGTGGGACCATGCGGCTCGGAGCGTATCCCTGCACGCTCAAGCCGGGCTCGCTGGCCTCGAAGCTGTACGGGCGCCAGGAGATCAGCGAGCGCCACCGCCACCGGTACGAGATCAACAACGCGTACCGGGCGCAGCTCGAAGAAAAGGGCATGGTCGCGTCCGGCGTGAACGAGCAGCTCGGGCTGGTCGAGGTGATCGAGCTGCAGGGACACCCCTTCTTCATCGGCTGCCAGTACCACCCTGAGTTCCAGAGCAAGCCGTTCCAGCCTCATCCGCTGTTCGCCGGGTTCATCAAGGCCGCCCTGGAGCAGCGGACGCGCAAGGGGGTCTCGATGCCGCCCCCGGCGCAGTCCAGCGCGGCGCAGGAGATCGTGCTTCCGGCCGGCGCCCCGGTGGCGAAAGCGTGACCTTCGGCGAAACGCTGCTGCTGATCGCGGGTCCCTGCGTGATCGAGGGCGAAGAGTTCACGCTGCGGCACGCGCGGAAAGTGGCGGAGATCGCGCAGAAGCACGGCGTCCAGGCCGTGTTCAAGTGCAGCTTCGACAAGGCGAACCGGACCAGCGGGAGCGCGTTCCGCGGACCGGGGCTGAAGGATGGGCTGCGCATCCTGGCCCGGGTGAAGAAGGAGGTCGGGTTGCCCGTGCTCACCGACGTGCACGAGACCAGCCAGTGCGCCCCGGCGGCGGAGGTGGTGGACGTGCTGCAGATCCCGGCGTTCCTCTGCCGGCAGACTGACCTCCTGCTCGAGGCCGGCCGGACCGGGCGCGCGGTCAACGTCAAGAAGGGCCAGTTCCTGGCCCCTGAGGACATGAAGAACGTGGTCGACAAGCTGCGCGAGGCGGGCTGCCGCGAGGTGCTGTTGACCGAGCGCGGCGCCTCGTTCGGGTATCACAACCTGGTGGTGGACATGCGCGCGCTGGTGACGATGCGCCGGTTCGCCCCCGTCTGCTTCGACGCTACCCATTCCGTCCAGCGCCCCGGGTCGCAGGGGACTTCGACCGGTGGGGACCGCGCCCTCGCACCCGTGCTGGCCCGGGCGGCGGCCGCGGTGGGAATCGACGCGCTGTTTTGCGAGGTCCACGAGGACCCCGACCACGCGCTGAGCGACGGGCCCAACTCGCTCACCTTTCCCATCTGGGATGCGCTGGTCGCCGACGTCGTCCGGATCCGCGGCGCCCTCGCCGCCGGCTGATGGCCCGCCGCCCGCCCCGCTCGCTGTTGCAGCGCATCCGTCTCGTCGTTCTCGACGTGGACGGAACGATGACCGACGGGCGGCTCTACTACGGAAAGGAAGGCGAGGCCTTCAAGGCCTTCGACGTCCGCGACGGGCACGGGCTGCGCTTGCTTGCCCTGTACGGGGGCGTGAAGCTCGCCGTGCTGACGGGCCGCCGCGCTGAGCTCGTGCAGCAGCGCTGCCAGGAGCTGTCCATCGATCATGTCGTCGGGGGGAGCCGCGCGAAGGGAGAAGCGATCGAGAAGATCGCCGCGGAGCTGGGCGTCCCCCTCGACCAGACCGCGTTCATGGGCGACGACGTCAACGACCTGCCGGCCCTGCGCAAGGTGGCGCTCTCCTGCGCGCCTCGGGACGCGGCGCCCGAGGTGCTCGAGGAAGTGCTCTGGGTCTCCGGGCGCCCGGCTGGCCGCGGCGCGGTGCGCGACCTCTGCGAGCTCCTGCTGGCTGCGAAAGTCGGCTGGCCTCCACCCGAAGAGACAGCCGAGCCGGCCCACCAGGGATGAGCGACCAAGCGAGAGAGCAGGGCTTCCTCTCCCGCGCCGGCAAGCGGATCCGGCGGGAGCTTCGCGTCCGGCTGCTGCTGGTCTCCCTTCCCCTCCTGAGGGTTCTCCCTCCGGCGGCCGGGGCCGCGCTGGGCTGGCTGGCCTGGTGCCTGGTGCCCCGCCAGCGGCGGCTCGCCCGGGAGCAGCTGCGGCTGGCCTTTCCGGAAAAGAGCGAAACCGAGCGCGACCGCATCGGGCGGGCCAGCTTCGTCAATCTCGGGCGCGCCGCCCTCGAGACCGCGCGCGCGGACCGCATGGACATCACCGCGCTCGTCGATCTCGACCCGCGCGACGAGGCGTTGCTGCACGCCGCCCATGCCGAGGGAAAGGGCATCGTGGTCGTGACCGCGCACATCGGCGCCTGGGAGCTGTTCGGGCGGCGCATGGCGGCCACCGGAATCCCCTGCAGCACAGTCGCCAAGGAAGCGCACGACCCCCGGATCACGGCCCTCTTGAGGAACGTTCGCGAGCGCGCGGGCGTGCGCGTGTTCTGGCGGGGGACCCCGATGTCCGCCCGCGAGATCCTCCGCTTCCTGCAGCGCGAGGGCGGGATCGTCGGCGTCCTGATCGATCAGGACACGCGGGTGGCAGGGCACTTCGTCCCGTTCTTCGGCCGCCCTGCGTTCACGCCTCGTGCCGCCGGCGATCTGGCGGCGCGCCTCGGGGCGCCCATGCTCTTCGCCTGCGCCCATCGAGTGGCGCGGGACATGCACCGAATGGTGGTACGGCGGATCGACGTGCAGCGCACCGGCGATCGCGAACGCGACTCAGTGGCCCTCACCGCGGCGGCCACGCGATGCATCGAGGACGAGGTCCGAAGCAGGCCCGACGAGTGGGTTTGGATGCACCCCCGCTGGCGTACACAGCCAGCGGAAATTGCAAGGGAAAAGTAGTTCTGGAACCAACAGAAAAACACGCTCGGGCGCCTCGACAGCGGACGGGCGCGGTGATAGCCTTCCTTGCAAATGGGAAGCCAGAGCGTCAGGGCCGTCTTGGTTGTGCTCGTGCCGGCTCTGGCCTGGGGATGCGGGAACTCCGCAAACCCGCCTGTATCCTCCATTTCCATACCCGACGTCCCTGATCTGTCTCTACAGGGGGTGGCGTTTGCCCGCTTGTCCGAGGGACAGGTTGTCGCGCGTGGGACCGCGGCGCGGCTCGACTACCGCCGCGGCGGCGGCCGGCTTGTAGCGTCCGGCGCCACCGCCGTCGTCCAGCCGACGCCGGGCAGCAGCCTGGCAGCCCTCGGCACCCTCCGGTTCGTCGCGCAGGACGCCAAAGGGGAGGTTCCCAACCGGCGGGGTTCCGCTTCCGGAGGTGTCCGGTTCGACGCAGCAAGGGGCGACACGGCCGTGACCGAGCGCGTTGAATACGACGGCGACGTGCTGCGCGGCAATGCTCCCGTGGCGGCGCACGGGCCGGGCTATCGGGTGAATGGAAACGGCCTGTTTGCACGCGTCGACGGCTCCGCCATCCAGCTCACCTCCGGCGTCGAGGGTCAGCTCCAGATGGAGGGTCCGCGGTGATCGGCTTGACGCTGCTGGTGGCCGCCGCGGCGCTTCCCGCCGGTCCGCTCGACTTCAAGGCGCGGGACATGCGGATCGAGCCGCAGGAGCATCGCGTCGTGCTGCAGGGCGACGTGCAGCTCTCGCGCGGGGACCTCAAGGTGACCGGCCAGCATGCCGTGGCGGAGTACGGGAAGGACCAGCCCGCGACCGCGCAGAAACCGCGCGGGCGGGGTCAGTCCACCCTTCCGGAAAAAGCCGTCCTGGGCGGCCAGACCGTCCAGCGGTTCACGGTGCGGGGCAATGTGCACGTGCAACGCGGCTCACGGACTGCGGACGGCGAGCAGGGCGTGGTCGACGTGCCCGGGCAGACGTTGGTGCTGACCGGAACGCCGGAGGCGCCGCCGGTGGTTCGCGACGGTTCGGAGCTCCTGTCCGGCGAGCGGATCCTGCTGCGCCTCGACAGCGAGGACGTGGACGTGATCCGGCCCAAGCTGGTGCTCAAGCGTTCGCTGGCCGAAGACGGTCAGACCAAGCCCACGCCGGTGAGGGTGGAGGCGGACCATCTCCTCCTGCTGCAGGTGAAGCGTCTGGCCCGCTTCACCGACGACGTGGTGGTGCGACGCGGCGACGCGGTGGTGCGCAGCCCCCGGATGGAGGCGCGCTACGATCCCGACGGTCAGCTCACGCGGCTCGAGCTCCGGGGCGGCGTCGACGTGCGCCAGGGCGAGCGCCGCGCCACCGGCGAGACCGCCGACTACGACGCGCAGGCCCGCACGCTGGTGCTGCTGGGAGACCCCAAGCTCTACGATCAGGGCGACGTGCTCAGCGGGGATCGCATCGATCTGGGCCTCGACTCCAAGGAAGTGCGCGTCGAACGGGCTCGGGGCCGGCTGCGGCCCGAGGTGCACAAGGGCGAACGAGGCGCGCCATGACCGCGCTCCACGCCAAGGGCCTGAGCAAGAGCTTCCGCGGCCGCCGCGTCGTCGACGACGTCTCTTTCTCCGTCGAGCCGGGCGAGGTGGTCGGGTTGCTCGGTCCGAACGGCGCCGGAAAGACCACCAGCTTCCATTGCGTGGTGGGTCTGTTGGTGCCCGACTCGGGCGCCGTCCGCCTGGGAGACCGCGATCTGTCGGGGCTCCCCCTGCACGAGCGGGCGAGGATGGGGATTGGCTACCTGCCGCAGGAGCCCTCGATCTTCCGCAAGCTGACCGTGCGCCAGAACTTCCTCCTCGTGCTCGAGGGTTTCAGTCTTTCCCGCGCGCAGCAGGAAGCGAAAGTCGACGAGCTGCTCACCGAATTCGACCTGCTGCGCGTCGCCGACGCGCGGGGCGAGACGCTCTCCGGCGGGGAACGGCGGAGGGCGGAGGTGGCGCGCTCGCTGCTCGCCGAGCCGGCGTTCATGCTCTTCGACGAGCCCTTTGCGGGCGTCGATCCGATCGCGGTGCACGACCTGCAGCGGTTGATCCACAAGCTGCGCGAGAGGGGCCTCGGTATCCTCATCACCGATCATGCGGTGCGCGAGACGCTGGGCATCTGCGATCGGGCGGTGCTGCTGGTGGACGGAAAGCTTCTGGAGTCAGGGACACCGGCGGAAATCGCCGCGTCGGAGCGGGCCCGCGCCGTGTACCTCGGCGAGCGCTTCAGGCTAGAGTAAGGAGGGGACGGGATGGCGTTGGAGCTCAAGCAGAGTTTGAGGTTGTCGCAGCAGCTGGTGATGACGCCCCAGCTGCAGCAGGCGATCAAGCTCCTGCAGCTGTCCCGCCTGGAGCTGGTCGATCTGATCCGCACCGAAATGGAGCAGAACC
>Ga0209488_10002443_pt1 | contig 15252 bp, 17 predicted proteins | sample Rivendell_Oct201_8_FD_188349 | JGI IMG/M metagenome (GOLD analysis project Ga0209488, IMG submission 188349) | Vadose zone soil microbial communities from the Eel River Critical Zone Observatory, Northern California, USA -... | ecosystem: Environmental > Terrestrial > Soil > Vadose zone >... | reverse complement strand
CCACAGCGGCCGGGTCAATGTCGGCACGGGCCTCGCATCGACGGCGATCGTCGACGTGCGCTCCTATGTGGATGGCGCGCCACCGCCGCCGTTCGATGCGCTCAAGGACGTGGACGTGCATGACGGCTATCACAGCATGGTCATGCGTGCGCGGCTGCTCAAGCATAACGGCAATGCTGCCAACCACGTGATGCTGACGGCGGCAAGCTACGGGCGCGTGCAGACCGATACCCGCACAGCCGGATCGCCGCTCACGCGCATGAGCGGTGAAGCGCTCGCTCAGCTCGACCGCTGGCTCACGGCGGTGGCGAGCGACACATCGGGCGAGCCGCTCGCCAAGAAGATCGCCGCGCATAGGCCTGCCGATCTGGTCGATGCTTGCTATCCGGCGGTGTCGGGACCGCTCATCGGCGCGACCGAGAAGGTGACCGACATGGCGCGCTGCAAGGCGCTGTTCCCGTTCGCGGCCGATGCACGGCTTGCAGCCGGAGCGCCAGCGAGTGACGACGTGTTCAAATGCGCGCTCAAACCGATCGATGCGAAGGACTACAAGCGGGCGCTCACTGCCGAGCAGCTGGCGCAGCTCGCGCGCATCTTCCCTGAAGGGGTGTGCGACTATGCCAAGCCAGGCGTTGGCCAGGAGCCGCTCGCCGGCACCTGGGCAGTCTTCAAAGGCGACGGTGAGGTCGTGATGCTCGAGCCGCGGCGCTGATCAGCGACGTATGCAAAGGAGTCAGCAATGCCGATCTCATCCTATCTGCGCAACGGTGCGAGGCTCGGCGCGCTTGCTGTCCTGTGTGCCGCGACATTCATCGCAGCGCTCGCCGAGCAGCGTGTGCCTGGCCTGACCGGCATCGATCACGCGGCCGACGTGGTCCAGGCGCGCCAACTTCTGATGTCCGGGATGGAAGAGGAAATGCAGCCCATCGATCTTGCGGCCGGCGATAAGGACATCCCGCTCGACGATCTCAAATCGAATGCCTATCGGATCAACATCATGCTGGCGGCATTCCCGCACCTGTTCCCGCCGCAGACCAAGTCGGGGCCCGATACGTTCTCGACCGCGGCAGCGCCGGAGATCTGGCAGGACTTTGAAGCTTTCTACGGCCAGTCCGATGCCGCCGCCAAGGTCGCCTATGACGCGAGCCAGGCCACCACGATCGATCAGTTTCGGGAGAGCGCCAAGAAGCTGCGTGCGGCCTGCGATGGCTGTCATGGCAAGTACATGAAGGTCGATCCGCCGCCGCCTCCTTGACGGTCAATAGTGGCCGAGTTGACGGGCAGATGCCTGAGCGCTTAACTGCGATTTGACTTGAAAAAACAGTAGGGAGGCGTTCGTGAGAGCGATTCTCAAATGCATGTACGCGGCGACGGCAGTTGCAGTCGTTGCGCTCGGCCCGGATCGCGCCGCCGCCCAGGCGCCGTTCCCGCCACCGCTCCAGGCCTGGGGCCCTGCCGTAGCAGTCAAGGACATCGATCCCGCCATTCGCGCCGCCGCCGAAGTGCTCGGCGTTGTTCGCACCCGCGCGCTGGTGATCGGGCAGGTGAACCTGCCGGAATATGTCGGCAAGGGCACGATCGTGGACCTCGAAACGACGGGCACAGCGCAGCCGGTCGAGGTGAGCCGCTACACGTTTGCGGTCGCGCTTCACCTGCAGGCAAGCCGGCTCGACTTCGAAGGTCCGCAGACCCCGCGCACGATCCGGGTTGTGAAGGGCAACCGGGCCTGGAACGAGTCGTGGAACGACGACAAGACCAAGCTCAACACCAGCCCGTCCGGCAACGCTGCCTACCGCTCGCAGCTGATGTGGCTTTCGCCGCATGCGTTCGTGCACGCGGCGGCCTTCGCGTCGGGAAAGAAATGTCTCGACGGCAAGGTGTGCAACACGGCGGTCAAGGTGACGCAGGACGGTGGCCGCACCGCGATCGAGGTCGAGGTGAACGGCACGACCTACAAGGCGACCCTTGGAGCCGACAAGCGGCCCGAGCGGATCGAGGCCATGGTCACCATGCCGGGCGGCGGCAGCAAGAAGCTCGTCGCCAGCTACGCCGATTATCGCACCGGCGAGAAGCCCGACGCCGGCTTTGGTCTCGCCGAGGGCAAGGAGGCCTTGGACAAATATCACTCCGGGACCTATTGGCCCTCGCGGGTCACGCACGAGCTCGACGGCATGAAAGTCCTTGATGTCACGATCAGCGAGGGCTGGGCCAATCCGTATGTGGTGTTCCCCGATCCGGAGCTGTTGGCGAAGGCGCAGTAGCGTGACAGCGGATCGGTTTCGAATACAACGTAAGAATTGAGGAGAAAGTTGAATGCGCAAGTCTGCACTGTTCGCCTTGTTGACTGCGTTCGCGCTCGCCGGAGCTGCGACGACACACGCGCATCACGCGGTTCAGGCGCAATTCGACGTCACCAAGAACCTCATCCTGAGTGGCACGCTCAAGAAGGTCGATTGGACCAATCCGCACGCCTGGTTTCACTTCGACGTTAAAGCACAGGACGGCACGGTCACGATCTGGTCGGTCGAGACCATCGGGCCGAATGGGCTGCGCCGGCTCGGCATCAGCGACCGGCGGCTGTTCCAGATTGGCACCGAGTACAAGATCGACATCCATCCCGATCGCTCGGGCAAGAACCTCGGCTTCGTCAACTCGTTCACGTTCCCGGACGGCAAGGTCATCAAGGTCGGGTTCCCCGAGGAAGAGGGCGGCGAGCCGCCGCGCTGATGATGGCACGCAAGGACACGCACAATCCTGTCGCAAGGACATGTCGCAAGAATACTGTCTCAGGGACCTGGAGGCACTCATGACCATGAAGCAGTCTCTGCTCAGCATCAGTGTGGCGGCGCTGGCCGTTGCCCTCTGGATGGCGCCAACGCCGATCGGCGCGCAGAATCAGAACAAGCCCGACTTCAATGGCATCTGGGGTGGCGGCATCGCCCAACTGACGCCGACGACTTGCAAGCAGAAGGTCGATGCGTTTCCGCAGGACCAGTTCGAGCGGTTCTCGGCCGGCGGCGCCAAGGGCGGCTTGAAATGGATCACCTTCGAGCAGGACTGCTCGATCCAGAACCGCGGGCGGGTGAGCAAGCCGCAATACAAGCCGCAGTACTGGGAGAAGGTGCGCCTGCACGACTATTACGCCAATGCGGGCGGTCAGTGGCTCGAATATGCCGATCCCGAATGGCTCAATCTGCCGCGCGGCGTGCCGCGGCTCGGGCCGCCGAACAAGATCGTGCAGACCGCGAATGAAGTGATCTTCCTGTACGAGAACCAGAACCAGTTCCGCGTGGTGCCGACCGACTGCCGCGAGCACGATCCGGTGCTCAAATATGACCAGTCGTTCAACGGGCTCGCAGTCGGCTGCTGGGAGGGCGACACGCTGGTGGTCACCTCGATGGGCTTCACCGATCGCACCTGGCTGCACTGGAGCGGCTACATCCACAGCAACGAGATGATGGTGATCGAGCGTCTGCGCCGCCAGGGCGACACCCTGATCTATCAGGCCACGGTGGAAGACCCGGTGATGTTCCTGCAGCCGTGGACGATGGACGAGGTCCGTCTGAACCTCAACAAGAACCCCGGCGCGCAGCTGATGCAGGACGTGCCCTATAACGACAAGTCGCTCGGCAATCTGGTCGATCCTAACTATCGTGGTTGAAGTCACTGCAATGGTTGATTGTCGAAATATTATGGAAGCATCGTACCAACGGCAATGCATCTCCAGCGTCATGCCCGGCCTTGTGCCGGGCATCCACGTCCTGCTTTGGTGCGCAGCAAAGACGTGGATGCCCGCGGCAAGCGCGGGCATGACGACGCTGTGAGTCATCAACCGACATCGCTGGCGCTGTTTGCAAAGGGCCGCCCGTGAGGTGGAGAGACACGCGCAGTGGCTACGGCTGGGTCTCGATCGCGGCGCACTGGTTCACGGCCGTCATCGTGCTGACAATGTGGACGCTCGGCACCATGTCGCAGACCGATGTCCAGGACGACGCTGCGTGGTACGCGCATCTGCACATGAGCATCGGGGTGAGCGCCTATCTGCTGCTGTGGGGGCGCATCCTCTGGCGCTTTGCAGCCGGCCATCCGGCTCCGCATCCGGGACAGAGCGCGTTGCTCTTTCCGGTCGCGAAAGCGTTCCACTATCTGTTTCTGGTCGCGATCGGCATGATGCTCGTCTCGGGCCCGCTGATGGTCTGGTCGGGCGGCGACGCGGTCGAGGTGTTTGCATTCGCCATTCCAAACCCGTTTGCGCCGTGGTCCGGCCTGCACGATCTTTTGCGCCGCGTTCACGGCGTGACCGCATCCATCATCATTCTCGGTATGCTGCTGCACATCATGGCCGCGCTGAAGCACATCGTCATCAATCGTGACGGCACCTTCGACAAGATCATGATTGCTGACGGCGCAGAGGAAGGCGACGTGCCGTCAGCCAGCAAGGCGAAAGCGTAATGGAATTCCTCACCTGGCTTGAGCACACGGAGTTCTCGACCTGGATGCGCGAGTCGGATTGGGGACATCCGATCGTGCTGTGCTTTCATGCCGTCGGCATGGCCCTGGTGGTCGGCATCAGCTTCATGTTCAGCGCGCGTGTGCTCGGCTATGCGAAGAGCGTCTCCTTGGCGGCGTTCGATCAGCTGTTCGGGCTTGCCTGGTTCGGCTTTGCCATGAATGCCGCTTCCGGTATCGTGCTGCTGATGGCGGAGCCGCGGCGCATGCCGGTTACGCCGGCTTTCCTGATCAAGATGATCCTGATCGTCTTTGCGGGTCTTTCGGTATGGGCGCTGTCGCGCGCGCTCGAAGGCATGGAGCGCGTGCCTGCGGGTGAGCTGAAAGTTCCGACCGGAGCGAAGGTGTCCGCGGTAGCGTCGATCGTGTTCTGGTGCGGCGCGATCGTTGCCGGAAGGCTGATCGGATACACGATCGGACCGCCGCCAGTGTGAGGTGATAAATGCAATCGAAGGGACACGCCGGGCACGGGTTGGCACGCGATGACTGAAGCAGACATTCTGCACTGGATCAGGGACACCTCCTTGGGCGTCGCCGTGCGGCAGAGCCGCTGGATGTTTGCGACCGGCGAGACGCTGCACTTCCTCGGCTTGTCGCTATTGGTCGGCGGCATCCTGATCGTTGACCTGCGCATTCTTGGCTTCCTGCGCCATATCTCGATGCGCTCGGCGCTCTCCTTTCTGCCATTCGTGATCGTCGGGTTTGTGATCAACATGTTGACCGGCATCCTGTTCTTTGCGGCCGATCCGATGATGTATTGGCCCAATCCAGCCTTCAAATTGAAGATGTTCCTGATCCTGCTGGCCGGCATCAATGCGCTCGTCTTTACGTTGGTGGAGCACAGGCACGCGCTGCCGCTCGGCGAGGACGACCAGGCCACGACCTTCATGAAGGTGTCGGCCGGGCTCTCGCTCAGCTTCTGGCTGTTGGTGCTGCTGCTTGGCCGCCTGCTGCCGGCGTTCGAGGGATCGACCAGCTTCCTTTGAGGCGCGTGCCATGATCGACGCTGAACTCATGCTGATGCTGGCCTATCGCTTTCTGGCGCTCATCGTTGCCGTCATGATGATGGTCGTGCTCTGGCGCGAGCGCGACTGGCGCGCGCAGCTTTATGCGGCGCTGGTGTTCGTGCCGTTCGCTCTGCGGGCTGCGGGAATCAAATGATGTGCACGCGCATTTGTTTCTCGATTTTCGCGCTCGTGGTGGCGTTCTTTGCGGGGCGCATATTCCACGCGATGCACGAAGCCGAGCCGATCGTCGCCGGAGCTGGCGTCACGGCCCAGCTCATGCTGAGCGCAACCGAGCCAAGCCTCGCGGACGGACCTGGCGATACACCGGTGTTCGAGCTTGCGGGCGCGCCTGGCGGCACGATGCTGATCCTGGGCGGCACGCATCCGCAGGAGATCGGCGGCGTGATGGCGGCGATCCTGATGATCGAGAATGCGCGCGTCAAACGCGGCCGCCTCATCGTGGTGCCGCAGGCCAATCGCTCGGGCTTCACCCACACCGATCCGATGGAAGCCTATCTGCACCGCTACGAGATCGCGACGCCGACGGGTCCGCGCTGGTTTCGTGTCGGCATGCGGCTGACCAATCCGGTGCATCAGTGGCCTGATCCGGATGTGTTCGTGCACTCGCCGAGCCTCGAGCGGATGGTCGGCCACGAGACGCGTAACTTGAATCGCAATCATCCGGGGCTGGCGAGCGGCTGGCTGACCGCGCGCGTGAGCCATGCGCTCACCGCGATCGCCAAGGACGCCTCGCTCGTGCTCGACCTGCACGAGGCGCAGCCGGAATATCCGGTGATCAACACCATGGTGGCGCATGAGAACGCGTTCGAGACGGCGGCGACCGCGAGCGCGATGCTGCAGGCGCGGCGCATCCCGATCGGGCTTTCGGCCTCGCCGAAAAACCTGCATGGGCTGAGCCATCGCGAGTTCGGCGACCATGCCAAGGTGCAGGCAATCCTGACCGAGAGCGCCAATCCGGCGATGGGGCGATTCCGCGGCCGCACCGGCGCAGAGCTGGTGATCGAGGGCCGCGACCCGAATTATGTGCGCGCGGCCGCGCTCAAGCGGCTGTTCGTCGGCTTCAACGAGCGCGGCTGGCCGTTGCAGCTGCGCGTCGCGCGCAATCTCGCATCGATCAAGGAGATCCTCGACGCCTATAACGAGCTCAATCCGCAAGCGCCGATCGAGGTCGAGAACATTCCGGACTACAACGAGGTGAACACGCGCGGGCTCGGCGCATTTCTGCAGCCACTGCCACGCTCGTGAGTTGCTCTCTCCCGTTCGTCCCCGCGAAAGCGGGGACCCAGCACTTAAATTGAAGTCGCGGAACAAGGATTCTGGATTCCCGCTTGCGCGGGAATGAGCGGAGTGTGTGGCACCAATTGAACACGCAAGAATCGCATCAGGTCAAAATGCCGGTGAGCTGGCGTGCGAAGACGAGCATGAGCAGGGCAACAACAAGCAGCACGGTCATCGGCGGCCAGGCGCGCCGGATCACCTGGCCAATGCTTCCGCCGCCAACCACATAGCACGAGAGCGCCGCCGCAATCGCGGTCGGCGGCACGAACTCGGCGAGCGAGGCGATTGCCGACAGAGCCGCGACGTTGATGATCATGTCCTGGCCGATGAACGAGAACGCGGCCGGCACGCCGATCACGTCGCTGACCGACATGGCGGTAAGCGCGCCACCAAGGAGCGGCATGCCAAGCGCCAGGCTCACATAGTTCCAGGGCACGGTGAGCGACATGGTGCTGATGACGAGCCAGCCGCGCACGCCGGTGAGCGTCATGATCTGCACCAGGATGCCAACGGTGACCAGGACAGCGGCGAGCAGCAATGGCGTGCCGGTGAAGGTCGCCATCACCACCTTGCGCAGCTCGCCTCTGGGCAGCATCGGCAGCGCCGCGAGCCCGCCGATCACCAGGATCAGCGGGCTTGCCGGATCGATGAGCACGGTCGGGAACAGTCGCACCGCGATCCAGATCGCGATGATCAGCAGGAGCGGTGCAAAACCGGGCAGGCACGCGGCGACGCTGCTCGGCGCTGGCGTGCTCCGCGGCTTAGCCGGACCTTGCCAGACCGCAAACCACACAAGTGCCGCGGCTGCGAGCGGAAGCGCCAGCGCGAGCAGCGCGCGGCTGGTGTTGGTCCAGGGCATGTTGACGCCGTCGGCGATCAGCATCGCGGGCACGTTCATGGGCGGCGCGATCATGCCGGCGGTGGCCATGACGGCGATGAAGGCCGCCATGGTGGCATCATCGAAGCCGCTCTGCCGCAGCGCCGGCACGGCGACGACGCCTGCTGCCAGCACGGCGACGCCGGAGATCCCGACGAACATGCCGACCACGAACAGCGGCAGCGCGGCGAGCGTCAGCAGCAGCAGGCGGCGGTCGCCGCTCAGGCGGAGAATGCCAGCCGCGGCTGCATCGGCCGCGCCGCTTCCTCGCATCATGTGGCCGAAGAATGCGCCGGCAAACAGCGCCAGCACCAGGTTGATGAAGCCGAAACCGCCTTCGACGAGATGGCGAAACGGAATGCCGAAATCGCCGATGAGCGCGGCGACGGCCGACACGACGATGAAAGAGAGCGGCAGCGGAGCGCGCAGGGCAAAGTGCAGGAGAAGAAACAGTGCGATTGCGATCGCAAAGATTGTCGCTGGCTGGAAGTCAAATTCCATTCTGTTTCCCCCTCGCAGTCACGGAGTTGATCTGGCCGACCCGTAGATCGCCCTGTTGTTACCAGGGATCGGCAGCGGTGTGGGGTCGAATGGCAAGCCCCATTCGAGCGCCAGCCGCCGCATGTTGATGATGTGCAGAACGGGCAAGCCATCGGCGGCGAGCCGCATCGCGAGGCCCGGCGTGCCGTTGCTGCAGGGAAGAGCCTTTCGTGTAAGGCCCGGCGGCCATTCATACGACTCGCGGCAGGAGCCAAGACCGATCAGCGCGCCGCCGACATTGATGACGGCGCTCGGGCGCACGTCCCCAGCCGCAGCGTTGAGGCGCATGAGCAGCGCATCGATCAGCGCCGCGACCGGACGCGCCTCGATGATCGGCACGCCATCGCGCATGGCGGAGCGCCGCAAGGCCGCGAGGCCGTCCGCATCCATGCTGCCGCCGATCGCGCCGCCGCCGCCGAGCACGGCCGCGACCGCGCGGGCGCGGATTACATTGCGCTCACGCAGTGCGGAGAGCATGTCGAGCAGGTTGAGCTCGGGCTCATTGGCGCCCCACATCGAGGCGCTGAGCGATGCGACCACGATCGGGCGCAGGCCCAGCGTCTCGGCTGCGGCGATCGCCGCGATATCGCCGCCCACGAACGAGCCGGAGACGACGATCACCACTGGCGCGCCGCGCGCAAGCTGAAGTGAGGCGATCTGGCGCACCAGCGCGGCGGCGAAATCCGGATTGGTGGCGGTGCGCTTAGCCGGAAGCTCGCCAATGGTGGTGGTGATCGGCGTGTATTCCTGGCCGATCATGCCGGTGCGATTGGGATCGGTCTGTGCGGACGTTATCAATCCTCGCGTCTCTTTCTCCATCCAAAGCACGCGGCTCGCCGCCTGCATGCTGCGCGCAGCCATCAGCATCTCGGCAAATTGCGGGTGGATCGGCCGCTGCAGCGCCTGCTCGAGCGTGAGCCAGAGCGCAATGCTGACCGCAGCGGCAACCGCAAGCCACGTGGGCTTGAGGCGCGCCTGCACGTGCGGTGCATCGGATCTGATGCTCATAGCCGCACCACCACGATGACGATGAGCCGCGTGAGCGGCGCCGCGATTGCGAGCATGAGCAGCGTTGGGAGCACGCCTTGCCGATCGAACTGATGAGCGAGCAATCCCGGCACGATCAGCCCCAGTCCAACCCATTCCACATAGGCCGGCACGAACATGGGCACGAGCCATTGCGCGCCGACACTCAGGGTCATGCCGGTGATGAGCGCAATCGCAAAGCGGCGGTGGCCATAGAGCATGAGGCGCGTCCCGAGCGCGCGCAGGATGCCGTAGCTCAGGAGCGCGACCATGAGAAATGCGGCGAGCGCCAGCGGGCGATCGAGCAGAAGCGCCACGTAGCCGGGCACGATGATGCCGCCGGGCGATAGCCCAATAAGCTCAGTCAGCGCGAGGCTGACCACGACACCGATGATCAGCGCGGCGGTCAGCACGATGCGTCGCGCCCGGCAAGCTCGGCGGTGAGACGGGCGCCGAGGCCTTGATAGTTGCCGACGCCCCAGATCACGCCTCCGGATGGCGCGAAGGCGGCAAGCTCGCGCAGTGCACTGTCGGGCAAACGCGCGCGCAATCGTCGCACTGCATCGGGGCCAAAGCCGGCGTGACGCGCGAGGCGCGGGGCGAGCGGATCACCCACGACAAAGAGCAAAGGCATCGGCAGTTGCGCCGCCAGAAATGCGAGGAAGCGCTGCGTGCGGAGCGGCCGGTCGCGCCGCGCATTGAGGAGGACGACCGGGCATTCGCTGGTCGCAACAGTTGGCCACAGCAGCTTGAGCGAATCGACATCGTTGCACGCGAATGCGTTGGCGAAGCGAACCGTCTTGCCCTCGATGGTCAGCACACGCTCATGGAAGCTGCCAGGATCGAGCGCGGCCGCCTCCATCGCAGGCTTCGCGATCGCGTCCTGCACGCCATGCACGGTTGCGACCGCAAGCGCGAGCGCACGATCAGCCGCGATCGGATCGAGGCCTGCTGTGTCCACGATGGTGACGGCAGTGCCGCGCGCCTTGGCGCGAGCGAGGAGCGTGGGGCTTGCGGCCTCGGCGCTGACGACCAGCTGGCCATTGGCGCATATCGACCATGCCAGTGCCTGCGCGCTGGCCTCCGAGCTCTCGCCGATGTCCTCGAGGTGATCGGCGCGCGTATTGGTGATGACAGTCGTGGTGGCCTCGATCAGGTGGCGCTCGCTGGCGAAGACGAATTCCGGACGGATCGCCATGCATTCGACCACGATCGTGTCGGCTCCGAGCTGCGCGGCGCGTCTGATGAAGCCGATCTGCTCGCGGATTGTTGCAGGCCCGCGCCGCGGCCAGATCTCGTCGCGGCCGTCGGGCAGGATCAGCCGCGGCTCCGCGCCGGTCGTCTTGGCGAGCACGCGTCGGCCGCCGGCGCGCAGCGCCGCCGCGATCAGGCGCGTGGTGGTCGACTTGCCGCGCGTGCCAGCCACGTGAATGCGCATCGGGATGCTATGGAGCGCGCGGCGATGCCGCCACGCCACGAAACCTTGCCAAATCATGCAGCCGGCAAGCGCCACCAGCGCGACGACAAACAACCGGGCGTCGGAGATATCCTCGCCCGACGGCAGTCCGATCGCGGGGATCAGCAGCGGGCGCATCGTCGCACTCTGCGCAATGGCTTAACCGCCCGCGAACATCTCCTGCAGCGGCTTCCTGAGATTGATCACGTTGTCGATCACGGTGAGCGGAATGTTGCCCGCCTTGGCGATTCCGGCGAACATGCCGTCGGCGTCGCTGTCCTCGCGGATGATGAGCTGATGGGCGCGCGGCGCGGTGAGCTCGATCAGCTGATTGGAGAGCACGTCGCGGCGCTCCTCGCCGCCCATGTGCAGCACCACGATGGTGGTGCCGCTGCTCTTGGCGGCGTCAAGCAGCTTGCCGGTGCGCGCCAGCTCGTCCTTGATGGTGATGCCGGCGTCACCGAAGCCCTTGAGGCTGGCGCCGACCGCAAGAAACACGGTCTTCACCTCGGCGAGCTTGTCGGCCTCGGCGCGCGGATCGTACTGGAACGCAATGCCGGCGCGCTTAACTGCGAGCTGGACCTGGAAGGCATCCAGGCTCTGGCCGATCGAGGTCACCAGCACGGGTGGACTCGCTTTTTGCTTGGTCTGGGCCGGAACGGTTGACGCCAGAGCCGTGAGGCCAATGGCGACACACCCGAAAACGGCGATCCGTTGAAACCAGCGCGCGGAATGAGACGCGGAATGAGACATGGGTGTTCCTCCGAATGCGACGGGACTGTTGCGAAGGACGCTGCTCACCGCAGCAGCCTGCCGGCCCCTCTTGTCGGAGGAACATTGCCATCGGGGTCCGGTCGTGTCCAGAACCCGCGTCCGATGGCCTCAGATCGCCATCGCGCGCTTGAGTGCGCCTTCGTCCATGGTCGCGCGCGTGCAGGAATAGACGATGGCGCCGCGGTCCATGACGGCGAAGTAGTCGCCAAGCTCGAGCGCAAAGTCGAGATACTGCTCGACCAGCACGGTTGCAATCTGGCCGAGGTTGCGCAGATACGCGATGGCGCGGCCGATGTCCTTGATGATCGATGGCTGGATGCCCTCGGTCGGCTCGTCGAGCAGCAGCGCGCGCGGCCGCATCACCAGCGCACGGCCGATTGCGAGCTGCTGCTGCTGGCCGCCGGAGAGGTCGCCGCCGCGCCGGCCGAGCATGCTGTTGAGCACCGGAAAGAGCGCGAACACGTCGTCCGGGATGCTGCGGTCCTCGCGCTTGAGCGGCGCGAAGCCGGTCTTGAGATTTTCCTCGACCGTGAGCAGCGGAAAAATCTCGCGGCCCTGCGGCACATAGGCGATGCCGCGGCGCGCGCGGTCGGAGGGCTTGAGCGAGGTGATATCCTGGCCGTCGAAGCTGATGCTGCCGCGGCTGACCGGCTGCTGGCCGGCCAATGCATCGAGCAGGCTGGTCTTGCCGACGCCGTTGCGGCCGAGCACGCAGGTTACTTTGCCCGGTTCGGCGATGAGCGAGACCGAGCGCAACGCCTGCGCGGCGCCGTAATGCAGGTCGATGGTCTTTGCCTCAAGCATCGTTCAACTCCTGCTCGAAGCGATGACCGCTCCACCGTTCGTTCTCGCGAAAGCGGGAACCCGGAGTCATTTGCCCCAACTCTACGATGTGTCGCCCTGGGTCCCCGCTTTCGCGGGGACACGTCGTCGAAATGCGGGGATCAAGGCGCATCGCTACCGTCCCAAATACACTTCGACCACGCGCTGGTTGGCCGACACCTGATCAATCGTGCCCTCGGCGATCACGGTGCCTTCGTGCAGGCAGGTGACCTTGACGCCGAGATCGCGCACGAAGGTCATGTCGTGCTCGACCACGATCACGGTGCGGTCGCGGTTGATCTCCTTGAGCAGCTCCGCGGTCTGGCGCGTCTCGGCGTCGGTCATGCCGGCGACCGGCTCATCGACCAGCAGGAGCTTGGGCTCCTGCGCGAGCAGCATACCGATCTCGAGCCATTGCTTTTGCCCGTGTGACAGGCTGCCGGCGATCCGCTCCCGCAAGGGAGAAAGCCGCACGATCTGCAGGATGCTCTCGATGCGGCCGTCATCCTCGTTGTTTGGCCGCCAGAACAGGGTCGCGCGCGAGCGGCGGTCGCTCTTGAGCGCCAGGAGGATATTATCCTCGACAGTGTGCATCTCGAACACGGTCGGCTTCTGGAACTTGCGGCCGATGCCAAGCTCGGCGATTTGGGTCTCGTCGAGCGCGGTCAGATCCTGCGTGCCGTTGAAGAAGACTTCGCCATCGTCGGGCCGGGTCTTGCCAGTGACGACGTCCATCATGGTGGTCTTGCCGGCGCCGTTCGGGCCGATGATCGCGCGCATCTCGCCGGGCGCGACCGTAAGCGAAAGGTTGTTGAGCGCCTTGAAGCCGTCGAAGGAGACGGAGACGCCGTCGAGGTAGAGCATCGAGCCGGCGGTGAGGTCTTCGTGCATGGCCTGTCACTCCGCCGGCCGCGGCGAAGGCTCGCCGGATGGCGGGCTCGCGGGGATATTCGTCACGGGGTCTTGGACCCTCGGCTTACGCCGGCTTGCCAGCCATTGCTGCGCGGTGCCGACGATGCCGCGGGGCAATAGCAGCGTGACCGCGACGAACAGCCCGCCAAGCATGAACAGCCAATAGGGAGCGAGCGGACCGCTCGTGAAGTAGGTCTTGCCGTAGTTGACGACGACGCTGCCGAGGATCGCGCCGGTGAGCGTGCCGCGGCCGCCGACCGCGACCCAGAGAACAGCTTCGATGGAGCTCGCCGGCGAGAACTCGCCCGGATTGATGATGCCGATCTGCGGCACATAAAGCGCGCCGGCGACGCCGGCCATACAGGCCGACAGCGTGAACACGAACAGCTTGTAGGATTCCACCCGATAGCCGAGGAAGCGGGTGCGGCTTTCGGCATCGCGGATCGCGATCAGCACCTTGCCGAATTTGGAGGCGACGATCGAGCGGCAGATCAGGAAGCCGATCATCAAGGAGAGCGTCGAGATGGCGAACAGGGCGGCGCGGGTGCCGGGCGCCTGCACGTTGAAGCCGAGAATGTCCTTGAAGTCGGTGAGGCCGTTGTTGCCGCCAAAGCCGAAATTGTTGCGGAAGAAACCGAGCATCAGCGCGTAAGTGAGCGCCTGTGTGATGATCGAGAGATAGACGCCGGTGACGCGGCTGCGGAAAGCGAACCAGCCAAACACGAGGGCAAGCAGCCCCGGAACCAGAACGATCATGAGCACGGCATAGGGGAAATGCTGGAAGCCATACCAATAGACCGGCAACTCGGGCCAGTTCAGGAACACCATGAAGTCGGGCAGGATCGGATTGGCATAGACGCCGCGGGTGCCGATCTGCCGCATCAGATACATGCCCATGGCGTAGCCGCCGAGCGCGAAGAAGGCGCCGTGGCCAAGCGAGAGAATGCCGCAATAGCCCCAGATCAGATCGATCGAGAGCGCCAGGATCGCGTAGCAGATGTACTTGCCGAACAGCGCGACGAAATAGCTCGAGAGGTGGAAGGGTGACGAGGCCGGCACGAGCAGATTGAGCAGCGGCACCACGATCGCGATGGCGGCAAGCAGCGCCAGGAAGATGGTCGTGCCGCGGTCGAGCGCGCGAGTGAGCGGGAACGCGCTCATGCTTCCACCGCCCGGCCCTTGAGGGCGAACAGCCCGCGCGGGCGCTTCTGGATGAACAGGATGATCAGCACCAGGATCGCGATCTTGCCGAGCACGGCGCCGGCAAACGGCTCGAGGAATTTGTTGGCGACGCCGAGCGCGAAGGCGCCGACCAGCGTGCCCCAGAGATTGCCGACTCCGCCGAACACCACAACCATGAACGAGTCGATGATGTAACCCTGGCCGAGGTTGGGGCTGACATTGTCGATCTGGGAGAGCGCGACGCCTGCAATGCCGGCGATGCCGGAGCCGAGGCCGAATGTCATGGCATCGATCCGGCCGGTGCGGATGCCCATGGACGCCGCCATCGCGCGGTTCTGGGTGACTGCTCGCATCTCAAGCCCGAGCCGGGTATAGCGCAGGAGCGCGAGCAGCAGCACGAACACGGTGAGGGTGAACAGGACGATCCAGAGCCGGTTGTAGGTGATGCTGATGTGCCCGAGATCGAACGAGCCGCTCATCCAGGACGGGCTGCTGACATCCTTGTTGGTGGGGCCGAACGCGGTGCGCACGGCCTGCTGCAGGACCAGCGAGAGGCCCCAGGTCGCAAGCAGAGTGTCGAGCGGGCGCCCATAAAGGAACCGGATGATGCCGCGCTCAATCAGGATTCCGACAAAGCCCGTTATCAGGAAGGCAAGCGGAACGGCGATGATCAGCGAGTAGTCGAGCAGGGCGGGATCGGGAGAGTACGCCCGCATGATTTGTTGAACGATGAACGTTGTATAGGCGCCGAGCATGACCATTTCGCCGTGCGCCATGTTGATGACGCCCATCACGCCGAACGTGATCGCGAGGCCGATGGCAGCGAGCAGCAGCACCGATCCAAGTGA
>Ga0209488_10002441_pt1 | contig 15253 bp, 11 predicted proteins | sample Rivendell_Oct201_8_FD_188349 | JGI IMG/M metagenome (GOLD analysis project Ga0209488, IMG submission 188349) | Vadose zone soil microbial communities from the Eel River Critical Zone Observatory, Northern California, USA -... | ecosystem: Environmental > Terrestrial > Soil > Vadose zone >... | reverse complement strand
TCGCCGCCGATGGTTTCCATCCGTTCCTCTACCCGCTCCTGGTCGCGGGACCTACGGCAATCATCGGCGACGAGCTGACTGCGGCGCGATGGGTGTCTGCACTTGCGGCGGGCGTCACGATACTCGCGGCCACGGCGCAGACTCGGGTCTTGTTCGGCTCCGATCGTGCTCGTTGGGTGCCATGGCTGCTGATACCCAACGCCGTGCTTGCCGGGTTTGGCGTGCAGTCACTGTCCGACGTCACGGCAACAGCTTTGCTCGTGCTCGCGACCTGGGGTCTGGTGGTGTTCTCCAAGTCAGGGAGCGCGACGGCTCTGGCGTGGGGTGCGGTTGCCGCCGGCAGCGCCGCCGCGACACGCTTCCCGGCAATGTTGATGGGCCTGGTGGTGGTGGTGACGGCTCTGGGCGTACGGGCAAGCCCCGGAGTCCGGGCCCGGCGTACGTTTGCAGCTGCGGTCTGCTGGGCCATCGGTTACCTGCCGCACGCCGTGCTCAGCGTCGCGGCATATGGGTCACCCTTCTACAACCGGAACTGGCAGATCCTGCCCCTCAAGTACGTGTACGGCGGGGACATCCAGGGCCTGGAGCACATGCCGTGGCACTCGTTGACCGAGTTCCTGCTCGACCGTTCTGGTGTCGTGGTGGCTGGCGGCATCCGTGACATTGGCACGATGCTGGTGGAAACGCTTCCCTACGTCATGACCGGGTATCACGTGTCACCGGTGTTCGGCGCCGGCTTGTCGATTGCCGCGATCGCAGCACTCGCGCGCTGTCTGTCATCTGTGCATGGCGGACGACCGATGGGCGGCTTTGCCCTGGCCTACGTCATGATCGTGACCGTGTCGTCAGTGCCGGATGCCCGACTCATCTTGCCCTTGGTGCCGTTCACCGCTATCGCCCTCGCGGGACTGATACCGGCTGGCGCCAGTCGGCTCATGCCGCTGGCCGGGCTGCTTCTGGCCGTTGCCTGGTTTCCGCATTGGACAATGCTGCGCGCGAGCGAGCCGCTCCGCGAAGTCACCCTCGCGCGTTCCCTGCCTCGGCTGCTCGGTCAGACTCCCGTACTGGGCTCGACCCACATGCAAATGCCACAGCGGGTTGCCTTTCCTTGCTTCTACCTGCCGCCGCCTTCGCCATCGATCACTCCGGCGGGTGCTTGGGCCCGCGTTCGCGAAGCGTTCGATTTGCACGGCTGCGATACGGTGTTGGTGGGCCGCTGCACCGCTCCATGGTTCTTTGACGCTCTGGGCCAGCTTGTGCCGCCATCCGATCTGGGGATCGAGATCGTCCAACGGGACGGAGAAGTGCTGCTGCTGCGAGTATCGCCGGCAAGCATCGTGAGCGAAGACTGGTTGCAGCGCGCGGACGTGCAACCAAACCCGTTTGCTGGCGGCAAACTGACCCTGACGATCGAGCTGGTGCCGGGCATCGTGCAAGCCGGCAGCACCGTCAGGGTCGGGTTTCTCGTGCGCGGCCCGACCATGGAACCCCTGTTCGTCGACCTCGCAGCGACCGCGCCATCGCGCTATTCCTGTGCGCTGTTCCCCAGGATTGCGTCGGGTGATTACGAAGCGGTTCCTGTGCTGGTCGGCGGCGACAACAGTATTCGGCGTGGTCGTCCAATTGCTCTGTCGGTGAATTGACAGCCCTGACGGCCACTGCGCGGTTCCGGGCTTATCCGGTCGTCCGCGCCTCGACGCAGCGCAGCATCGCATCCGCCGTCGCGCACGGCTCGGCAGCGATGAAATGCCGGATCCGTATCGTCGAATCGGTCCGGGTCATCCGCTGTGCCCGTTGTTCGGTGTCACGGTGCGCGACCGAGACGCGATCGTGGTTGCGGAGGTGCTCGGCCCAGGTCGCCTCGATCCAGGTCTCGACGAAACGCGTCGGATCGGCCGCGTCCTGGAACAGCCACCACTGCAGGGCGCCGTCACGGCGGCGGTTGCGGCCGACATCGGCCATCGCATTCCAGAACGCTTCTGCTCGCGCCGGTTCGACGTCGTACTCGACCTGGATCATGATCGGCCCGGCCTCGAGCGACGGCTCCGTGGCGACCACGGGTTCGGGCCAGTGGTGCGAGGGGGTGTGGTCGAGAGCCTTGCTGTCGGTGAGTTGCATTCGGGCGGTGAGCATGGTGCCGAGCAGCAGCCCGCCCGCAATGCCGAAGTAGGAAGCACTGAGGCCCGCGTGCGCGGCGACCACGCCCCAGAGCGCGCTGCCGCTCGCGATCGCCGCCTGGAAGACGATCAGATAGACCGCGAGCGCGCGCGCCTTGACCCAGGGCGGGCTCGCCTCCTGGGCCGCAACGTTCAGGGTCGATAGCACGGCGATCCACGCCATGCCGCCTGCCGCCATGATCGGGCAGAGCACCGCGAGTTCGCGCAGCATCGCTGCGCCCACGGCGACCGCCGCGAAGGTCAGGGATCCGGCCGCGATCAGCACGTGCGTTCCGAGCCGCGCGCGCACCCGCGGGAGAATCGTGGCTCCGGCCACGGCGCCGACGCCGAGTGACCCGAGCAGCAGTCCGAAGCCGACGGCGCCATGGCCGGTCTCGCGCGCCAGCAGCGGCATCAATGCCAGGATGCCGGCGCCACAGCTCATGAATGCGAAGGCCCGGACCAGCACGCGCCGCAGCGCGTCCGAATGGCGCGCGAAGCGCAGGCCGGCACGGATCGCCCCCAGCATGCGTTCGGCAGGCAGCACGGACTGCGAGCGCTGCCGCCGCCACGCGAACAGCACCGCGACGACGCCGAGGAACGACACGGCGTCGAGCACGAACACGATGCCGGGCCCGGCTGCCGCCACGACGAATCCGCCGAGCGCCGGCCCCAGCGTGCGCGCGACGTTGATGCCGACCCCGCTCAGCGTCACGCCGGCCGCGAGTTCGTCCTTCGGCAGCAGTTCCGGAATGACGGAGTACCAGGCGGGGTCGTTCAGCGCCGTCGCGGTGCCGAGCGCGAAGGTGATCGCCAGCAGCAGCCACGGCGTGGCCACGCCGCTGAGGGTCACCACCGCGAGTGCTGCCAACACGACCGCCATCGCGATCTGCGTCACGATCAGCAGCCGGCGGCGATCGACGATGTCCGCGAGTGCGCCCGCGGGCAGGCCGAGGGCGAAGAACGGCAGGCTCTCCGCGGTCAGCAGCAGGGCCACGAGCAGCGGTGACGGCGACAACGTCGCCATCAGCCAGCCCTGGCCGACGTCGGTCATGTAGGAGCCGATGTGCGACGCCACCGAGGCGATCCACAGCGCGCGGAAGAGCGGGTGGGCAAGGGGACTCCAGGCCGATCGCTGCCGCGCGCTTGATGGTTGCTGGGCGCTCACGAGGGTTTCACTCCAAGCATGGTCGATGACGGACGCCTGGCCCGGTCGTTCACGCGGACGCGTCGCGCGCGTGGTCGCCTGCCGGTCGCGGCAAGACCCGACCGCCCTCGGTTTCCCAGCGCGCCAGGGCCGTTGCCACATCCTCGGTGCTCGGATGCTGAGCTGGCGTGGCCCTGGATGATGTGCGACCGGAGTCCCGGTGGTTCGGTGGCTCGCGTCGGCTGTCGGGCTGCTCCGGTGTGGGGTCGTTCACTTGTGCCTGCCATGCCCTGGTGGGTATGCAACGGGTTGCTGGCCTTGCCCGGTCAGCGACCTGTCAGCCGTTCGATCTTCTCCGGATACCTTGCTCCCTGCACGGGATCTTCGCCGCCGCGGTCTCGATGCCGCGCACATCGTCCGGCGTGAGCTGCATCGCGGCCGCGCCGAGATTCCGCCAGTGCGGGATTCGCTCTCGACCCGTCGCCGCCGTTGCCGATGACGGGTGGTCATGAACGGAACTGTCGCGAAGCATGGTCTGGGCGCGCGCCTGGTCGGCAACCTGGTCACGAGTTTCCACCTGACAGTGGCGTCGATCCGCCTGGTGGGCAGCCACAGGATCGTGCTGTTGCTCCCGGCCTGCACGCTGGCGGTCGTGGCGGTGCTGGTGGTCGCGCCGTTGGCGTTCCTGGTCTGGAGCCTGAACTACCACCCCGAGCCCACGGCGGACTTCTTCGAGGCGCTCTACTTCGTGACCGTCGCGGCGGCGCGGGCGGGCAACTGGGGCCTGGCGGTCTCCGCCGCGGTCATCGAGTCCTATCTGCTCTGGTCGATGTGGCTGATCCCGGTGTTGACTGCCGTGCTCTACTTCTCGACGGCAGGCATGCACATCGCGACGCAGCAGATCAAGCGGCAGCAGCCGGACCTGCGCGTTGCGTTCGGAGTGGCCAACGCCAACTTCGGTCGCCTGCTCGCACTGGCCGCGTTCAACGCGACGATCTACGCATGGGGGCGCTACATCGTGTTCGTCGGGCTCGGCGTCGTGCCGTTCGCCGGGGCCTGGATCGCGCGTGGCCTGCGGCTGGTGCTGGACTCCGTCACCTACGTGATGCTGCCCGTCGTGGTCTACGAGCGGGCTGGCGCCCGGCAAGCGTTCCGCTCGGCGTGGCGGCAGATCAAGCAGACGTGGAGCGGCCTGCTGGTCGGTTCGGGCCTGGTGTTCTTCGCGATGTTCTGCCTGTTCGAGGTCTTCGCCTGGGGTCTGGCGCAGCGAGCGCTCGGCATGGCCACGACTGGCATCCTGTCGCTGATCGTGGCCGCGGTCCTCTACGCGTTGGCCACCGCCGCCGCCGCCGCGCTTCGAGCCGTGCTGTACTGGTATGCGACCACGGGTGAGGTTCCGCCCGGCTTCCCGACCGAGCGGCTGCCCCGGATCGGCGAACGGACCACTTTCACCGGCGTTGTCGTCGACGCCGCCGAAGCTGCCCCGATCTCGGTGTGACGCTGGCCTCAGCCACGTCCCGCTCGGCGGCCTGCCGCATCCCGGCGGTGGCACGGCGGCGCTGACGCTCGGGGTCCCACCGGCACTGCCGCCGCCGCTCGCAGCCGAAGCGATCGTGCCCGACCGGCGTCGCCATTCGGCTGCTCCGACAGCGCGGCGTGCGCGTCGAGATCCGCCAGGCTAGGATTCTGCAATGCCCGCTTCCGGTACTCGCGCAACGTCGTCGTCGCCATTGGGCCGCCTGCTGGCGTTGTCGACAGCACTGCTCGCCGCGTGCGGCGGCGGCTCGTCCACGCCAACCGCTCCGGCGATCCGCAATCTGCTGGTGACGCCGGACGCCGTCTACGTGTCGGCGACGCCGGTCAGGTTCATGGCCCAGTTCGAGTTCACCGATCCGGACGGCGACCTCGCCTCCGCTCGACTCGTGGTCACCGACCCGAGCGGCGCGGTGACCGCGACGCAGGTGACGCAGATCGAGCAGGCCAACGGCGTCACGGCGGCGCATCTCGCCGGCAGCGCCACCGCGGCGTTGGCCGCGCCCGGCACCTTCACCGCGCACCTTTCGCTCACCGATCGGGCCGGGCTCGTCTCCAACGAGTTGACCGCCGACGTCACCGTCCGACTGTTCCCGTGGACCACGGGTGCCACCAACCCGCAGCCGGTGCACGACCCCGCGGTGGTCGCGCTCGGCGACCGCGTCTACGCACTGGGCGGCGAACGCACCGATCTCTTCAGCCAGGGGCCGGCGACCGATCGCGCGACCGCCTACGATCCCGTGCTCGACGCCTGGGCACCGCTGCCGGCGATGCCGACGCGGCGGGTCGGGCTCACCGCCGCGGCGAACGACGGCCGCATCTACGCCATCGGTGGCGCGACCACGCCCGAGACGCTGCCGATCGGCACGCGGACCGACATCGTCGAGGAGTTCGATCCGCAGCTGCAGACCTGGCGAAGTCGCGCACCGATGCCCACGGCGCGTGCGCACGCCGCGGCGGCCGCACTGGGCGGCAGGATCGTCGTCGCGGGCGGCGACCTCGATGACGGCTATTCCTTCTTCACACCGGTAGCGACCGTGGAGAGCTACGACCCGACGACCGACACCTGGAGCACGCTGCCCGCCCTGCCGCGCCCGCGGTCGGGCGCCCGCGCGACGGTGTCCGGCGGCAAGCTGCTGGTCGGCGGCGCGCCGTTCGAGACGACCGGCGTGACTCCCGAGATCGACGTCTACGATCCGGTCGCGAACGAATGGTCGGTGCTGTCGTTGCCGGTCCCTTGCAGCACCGCGTGGGTCAGCGACGGCGTCAAGCTCTGGGCCCTGGCCGATTCGACGCTGAGCGCGACCGACGACCCGGCGACCGGTGGGTGGCGGCACCTGACGGACAGCGGCGTCAGCCTGCCTCGCGGCGTCGGCGCGTTGGTCGGTGACCGGATCGTCGCCGTGAACGCGACCACCACGGTCCGCTACCTGTCCGCAGACGAGATCCACTGACGCGCTGCGCATGCGAGAGCGGGCGGGAGTGGATCGTGCCGTCCGGGCCTGCCGGGTTCGATTGTGCGACCATGAGTGATCGCCCCTGTGACCGATCTTCACGAGCAGCTTGATCGCGTCAGAATGTTCGGCACCATTGCGGGGGCCCTGTGGGCCGTCCGGAGCGCGTCCGGAACTCCCACCCGCCGTACCATGAGAGTGATCGTCGGCATCGCCTTGCTGCTCGCCACCATCTCCCCATTCGGTTGCGCGCTCCACGCGGACGGCGAAAGGAGGAGCATGAAAGAACCTGTATCAGGAGCAGCGCGGATCTTCGAGCTACGCACCTACACCGCGAGCCCTGGGAAGCTCGATGCCCTCAACGCCCGCTTCCGAACGCACACCCATGCGCTCTTCGTGAAGCATGCGATGACGGTCATCGGATACTTCACGCCTGCCGAGGGCGATCGGCAGAAGGACACGCTCATCTACATCCTTGCCTTCCCGGACCGCGAAGCCCGCGAGAAGGCCTGGAACGCCTTCCGTGACGATCCGGAGTGGAAGAGGGTGAAAGCGGAATCGGAACGGAACGGCCCGCTCACGACGAAGATCGAGTCGGTGCTGCTCGAGCCCACGGACTACTCGCCGCGCCGCTGAAAGCTGTTCGGCAATTCGTTGCTCGGTCGCCGGACGATGGTCACGTCGACCCCGTGGCTCCCTGCTGACTCGGGAACGTCTGCGCGAGCCACTCCTGCCACCGTCCGCCTTCGTTCGCGCCGAGAATTCTGCTACTTCGGCGGCAAGACGGCTCCGATACCTGATCTCGCAAGGGAAACCCGACGGTAGATCGGTTGAGCCAGGCGGACTGCCCGCCCGAATCGACACCAACCGTTGGCGTGGCCTCGTGCTCGCCGTTGCCAAGCGTCATCCTGACCCCCTGGCCGCCGGGGGCGTCTGCGGGCGAGTGCCCGAGGAGTACTCAGATCTCTTCTACAATGGCATCCCAGAGCCGAAGTCGAGCCTTCAAGGCTGCTCTGGCCGCTGACTCGCAGCGATGTCGGAGATCAGGAGCGCTTCGACAAAGTCGATCGAGCAATGCCGCAGCGTGGTCTCCGTGGGCACCACCGTCGACTTCGATGTGGCGCTCCAGGTACGCCAGGAACCGTGTGCAAGGCAGTCCCTGACTACGCAGCGTATGGACGAGCGGCAGGAACATCCGCGGGATTACCTCCTCGCGACCGTGAAGGAACACCGCGGCGCGTACGGGCAGTGGCGCATCTAGAAACGACAGGGTTGTCGCCACGAACTCCCGTGCAGCTTCCGGCATGCCCGCGGCGCGCATCGCTGTGAGCGGGGGCTGTCCACTCGCCATCTGTGCAAGGAACGCTCGCACCGGTCCCACCTGAGCACCGAGTTCATCCATCGCCTCCGTGTACCAGACGAAGTGACTCGCGTGGCCCTGGCGGTAGGGGAGTACATCGGATTCCTCGTCGAGCACGATCTCGTTGATCAGTCGAGCGGCCTCAGGGTCGGCCGGAGGTTGCCACGGCACGCTGGCGCCCGCGAGGTCGCGCTGCAGGCTCTTCAGCAGGGACATGAAGTCCCACACGCATGCCACATGGTGCTCGACGAAGGACCGTAGCCGCGGCAACGAGTCGATGGTTGCGTAGAGCGGGTGAGCGGCCAAGGCCCGCTTCTGCGCGTCGAGGGAGGAAGCAGCTTGTCCCGCAAGAGGGGTGGTCATGACGCCGTACCGGCAACACCCAGGGGATGATGGTCTTTCGACTCAATGCGGAATATGCGAGGCGAAGGCAGACTTGACGTGGCGTTCCGGATTCGTTCGCCGCCGAAGTGGAGCACCGCAGGGGGGCCTGCATCCGCTACGTTGCGCATCCTGTTCATGTCGGTAGCCGACTGATTCACGCTGGCCCACCTCATCGATCGCGCGCTTCCTTCCAGCGGAGAAGTGCGTCAAGCGCCGGGCATAGCGATTGCCCCCACTCAGTGAGGCGGTACTCGACCTTTGGGGGCACCTGGGGATGGACCGTCCGAAGCACGATCCCGTCTGTCTCCATGCTGCGAAGCTGCTGGGCGAGCATTTTTTCCGAGATTGCCGGTATAACGCGTTCGAGGGCGGAGAATCGAAGCACCTTCCCCCCGAAGAGGTTGAAGAGGATCAGGAGCTTCCAGCGCCCCTTCAGGAGCCCGAACGCCTCCTCGATGCCGTCGGCCGCAGTCACCGGAGTGTGACCGTGCCTACCTTCGGGTGTGTCGCTCACGTTTTCGTGCGCTCTTGTCATCCGCGCGGGATCATGCCATCCATGCAGCATCACATCCATGGCGGAAGCGATGCCCAAACCGTTGCCCTTGCCGATCGAACGCTATCTGGCCGCCGAGAACACCGGCGACCTGGATTCGCTCGGTGAGATCTTCGCACCTCGCGCAACCGTTCGTGACGAAGGTGGAACTCATGTCGGGCTCGACGCGATCCGGAAATGGAAGGCGGGCACGAAGGCCAAGTACGGCCATCGGGTGACCGCCCTCGCGAGCCACGAGAGCGGCGGGAGAACCGTCGTCGATGTCCGGTTGGCGGGCCAGTTCCCCGGCAGCCCGGTCGCCGTCGCGTTCGTTTTCGCGCTCGTCGAAGGCAAGATCGAGTCGTTGGAGGTCCGCTCATGAGCCGCGATCTTGAAGGCCAGCGCGCGCTCGTCACCGGGGGGACCAAGGGGATCGGCGCAGCGGTGGTTACCGTTCTTCGAGAAGCAGGCGCCGTGGTCCTCACGACGGCGCGATCGCGGCCGGCCGATCTGGCTGAGGACATGCGCCTCGTCAGCGCCGACGTCTCCACCGCGGAGGGATGCGCCACCGTCGCCGAGGCAGTGCGCGATCAGCTTGGCGGTGTGGACGTTGTCGTCCACGTGGTCGGCGGCTCGTCGGCTCCCGCGGGCGGGTTCGCTGCTCTAGACGACCGCGAATGGTCCAACGCGTTGGCGCAAAACCTCATGGCGGCGGTCCGACTGGATCGTGCGCTGCTCCCGCCGATGATCGAGCAGGGGTCCGGAGTGATCGTGCACGTCACATCGATCCAGCACCGGTTGCCCCTTCCCGAAGCGACCATGGCCTACGCGGCGGCCAAGGCTGCGCTCAACACCTACAGCAAGGGACTGTCCAAGGAGGTGAGCCCCAAGGGCGTGCGCGTGGTTCGAGTCTCCCCTGGTTGGGTTGAGACGGAAGCCGCTGTGCGGCTGGTCGAGGAAGTTGCGAGGAAGAGCGCCACCGACTTCGAGGGTGGCCGCAAGATCATCATGGATTCTCTCGGCGGTATCCCGATCGGGCGTCCGGCAAGACCGAGGGAAGTCGCCGATCTCATCGCGTTCCTTGTCTCGCCGCGCGCGGCCTCCCTCACGGGTGCCGAGTACGTGATAGACGGAGGAACAGTGCCGACGAGCTGAACGCGACCCGCGCCACGTGCGCTCCTGCGCCGCAGCGCGTCTGGACCCTGGGTCGCGTCTTCAGGCGCAGTACAGCCGCCCGCCGCCTCCGGTCAGCAACGCTCGTCGACCCGTCGCTTGCGTTGGCGTCGCCGCTCGGATCCGCAGCCGGAATCTGCAGCATGGCGGCGGTGTCCACCGGTCGCGCTCAGTTGGCTACCGCGCCGGGTGGACAGCCCGGCCCACCAAGAGTCTCTGCCGACTCGTGCAACCCATGAGTGATTTGCCCGACACTGCGGAAGCCGTCATGCCCCGCCGCCAGGTCGTTCTTGCCGGCATGGGTGCGGCAATCACCGCATGCCTGTCGCCGACTACCATGGCCGCCCAGGTTGGTCCGCGAGACACTGCCAGCTCGTCCAAGCCGAATCGAGGAAACCGACACATGAACACGATCAAGACCGAAGACGGTACGCAGATCTACTTCAAGGACTGGGGCAAGGGACAACCCGTGGTCTTCAGCCATGGGTGGCCGCTCAGCGCGGATGCCTGGGAGGATCAGATGGTGTTCCTCGGCACGCGCGGCTACCGCTGCATCGCCCACGATCGCCGCGGCCACGGACGTTCGAGCCAGCCCTGGGACGGCAACGAGATGAACACCTACGCCGATGACCTCGCGACCCTGGTCGAGACGCTCGACTTGAAAGATGCGATCCATGTCGGCCACTCGACCGGCGGCGGGGAGGTTGCCCGCTACATCGGCCGCCACGGCACCAAGCGCGTCGCCAAGGCAGTCCTCATCGGTGCGGTGACGCCGCTGATGCTGCAGACGGCCGCCAATCCGGGTGGCCTGCCGATGGCTGCGTTCGACGGCATCCGCGCCGGCGTCCTCGCCGATCGGTCGCAATTCTTCCACGACCTGACCTTGCCGTTCTACGGCGCCAACCGGCCGGGCACCAAGGTGTCGCAGGGCCTGCGCGACTCGTTCTGGCGTCAGGGCATGCAGGCCGGGTTCAAGGGCGTCATCGACTGCATCAAGGCCTTCTCCGAGACCGACTTCACCAAGGATCTCGAGAGGTTCGACGTGCCGACGCTGATCCTGCACGGCGATGACGATCAGATCGTGCCGATCGGTGCATCGGCCAGGATCTCGGCCAAGATCGTCAAAGGCTCGACGCTCGAGATCTATCCTGGCGCGCCGCATGGCTTGTGCTCGACCCACAAAGACCAGGTCAACTCGGAGCTGCTCGCCTTCTTCAAGGAGTAGTCGACGTTGGCTGCCACGCGGGGCAGCAATCTGCGTGTGGGATGCCTCGGGTCGCACGCGACTTGGCAGCGGATCGTCTGCGCGACTCGTCCTCGACGCGACGCCGTTCGGCATCATTTCCGTGGCTCGGCGACGTACCGCGTGTCTGACGGACCAACGCCGGTAATGTACACCGTGGCGCCCTCGGCCCCCGTGTGCGCGAAGTGCGCCACCTCGGCTGGTTCGAGGTAGTAGCTGCCGGGCTGTAGCGCGCGGGCCTTCGTGTCATCCACCTTGTCACCGAAGCCGAAGTACCAGACGCCCATGGTGACAACGGCCGAGCGGTGGTCGCGATGCGTGTGCGCGCCGATGCGGGTGTTCGGCGGCACGCGGATGGCGATCGTATACGGACCGGGCTTGGTGGGATCGCCAGAGAGCAAGCGCGTCTCGATGCCCTGCACGCCCGACGTGCCCGGACCTGCGCCGACGATCGGTAGCTGCGCCGCTTCCTCCGGCGTCAGTCGCCACGCCGCGGGCACCGGCGTTTCGCTCTGCGCGGCGGTGCTCGCCGCTACCGGCAGTTTGCCATCCAGGAATGTGCGAACCATCTTCACGGTCGCCGCGGGCTGCTCTTCCATGAGCCAGTGGCCCGCATCGGGGATCACGCCTTCGTGCACGTCCGTGGCGGCGGCGCGCATTACGGTAGCCATCATCGGACCGAACGACTTCTCGCCCCCGATTGCGAGTATGGGCATGGTCAGCTTGCGTTGCGCGAGGACTGCCCGGTTGTCAATCGCATCCTGATCGAACGCCGCGAACTGCGCGAAGCCCGCATGCATGGCGCCCGGCATCGCGTAGAGCCGCGCATAGTGCTCCCGCGAGGCTTCGCTGAACCGCTTGGGATCCGCGGAGAACTCATTCCAGAAGCGATCAAGATAGATGCGCTCACGTCCGGCCACCAGTCGCTCCATGTCCGGGCCGCCGAAGCGGAAGTGCCACAGGAGCGGATTCTTGAGGACCTCTTCCCAAGGACCGACGCCGGGTACGGGCGCATCCATGATGACAAAGCGACTGACACGCTCTGGCGATTGGGCCGCAAACGCATAGCCCACCATGTTGCCGATGTCGTGCGTGACGAGATCTGCGACAGCCACTTTCAGCGTGTCGAGAACGGTGGCGACATCCCTGGCCTGCGTCTTCTTGTCGTAGCCGGCCGCGGGCTTCGACGACAGGCCGAGTCCGCGAAGATCCGGCACGATGACGGCGTGATCGGGTGCGAGCTCCGCGGCCAGGGGGGCCCACATGTCGCCCGTCTCGCCGTAGCCGTGCAACAGTACGACCGCCCGACCCTTGCCGCCGACACGCACATGAATCGTGGCGTCGCCGGCGACGACCTCCTGGATGCGGAAGTCGACCGGAAAGGGTTGAACCTGGGCGCGGGCGGGAACGGCGGAAACCGCCAGCATGGTGGCGGCGAGCAGGATGTGAGTGTTCATCGTTGTTCCTGGACGCTGGAGAAAACGGTGCGAGAGCCCTCTTGTGTTGCCATCGCTTGTAGAGGGTCGTGCGGACTTGCGCACGCGTGGACCTACCCCAGCGCGACCGTGAGCACCTGGTATGGCCATCCGGATCGCGTCCTTCAGCCACTCTGCCTCGGCGTCGCCTTGGCCCTGGACCTTGGCGACGACGCCGTGGATGAGCGACTCGGACTGGCGGGGCCACGTCGGTGGCCGCCGCCTGCACCAGCTGCAAGCAGGACGGACGGCGGTCTGGACAGCCATCCTGGGTTGCGCGAGCCGACCATGTCCACGGGTGTCGCTTGACAAAATGATCCAAAGGTCGTCGGTCTGGTGTACATCGCGGCCTTTGCACCCGACCAGGCCGAATCGGTGTCCAGCCTGATCAAGGACCCGCCGCCTGGCGCGCCCGTTCCCCCCATCCTCCCGCCTCGGACGTCTATCTGCTCCTCGACAAGGCGAAGTTCGCAGCTTGGTTCGCGGCCGATGTTCGACGTGGCGTGACCGTAGGTCCGGCGAAACTCGCGCTATCTCATCGTGCCGCGCGGCCCGAGCCCTTGGCGGCCTGCTCGATGATGGAAGCCACCGCCTTTGGCTGCGACATGTAGACAGCATGGCTGCCGGGCACTTCGACGACGGTTGATCCGGCGCGCTTGGACATGCCGCGCTGCGCATCGGGAGGGATCATCTTGTCGTTCTTGGCGACCAGGTACCAGCTCGGGCGCGTCTTCCATGCGGGCGCGGTCGCAGCGTCGTTGAGCGCTTCGACACCCCAGGGAACCTGCGAGTCTGCCATGAACGCCGCGAGATCCTCATTGACGTCTGCAGCGAAGGCAGCGTGGAACCTCGATCGGTCGAGGAGAAGGAAGCCGTCTTTCGCCGGCAGAATCGGCGGCTTGTCGGCTCCGGGAACCGGATCCTTGATGAGGGAGCCAACCGACTCGCCCTTGTCCGGCGCGAAGGCCGCTATGTACACGAGCCCTGCAACGTTCGGGTGGCCGCCGGCTTCGGTGACGATCACCCCGCCGTAGGAGTGACCTACCAGGATCGTCGGCCCGTCCTGGGCGGCAAGCACGCGATTCGTGGCGGCGACGTCGTCGGCGAGCGAGATGGTCGGGTTCTGCAGGATCGTCACGTTGAACCCGTCGCGCTTGAGAATGTCGTGGACGTCCTTCCATCCGGAGCCATCCACGAAGCCACCGTGCACCAGAACCACGTTCTTCACTTCGGCAGTTGCCGTGTCCTTGATCACGTGAACCTCCTTCTTGTCGCCGTAGATCATCAGGGTGGGGACTAGCCCGAGTGCGATGCACTGGGCCAACTTGGGGAGCAGAGCCTGTTTCATGTTGTCCTCGTTGGATCGGAATTGCGGCTGCTGAGCGTGAGCGGTGGACAGGCTCAGCCGAAGAATCCAACGCGGTCAGCGCGCGGAGGTGGCGCGTGCCTCGATGTCGCGGAACTGCTGCCACAACTCCTTGCTTTTCTCCCGCTGTGCGGCAGGCAGGGGCTCGACGCCTTCCGAATCGCGGATCGAATCCAGATCCGGACTCGATCGCCAGCGGGCCAGGGCCTCTCGCAACAGCCACTGGGACTGCAGCGGCTCCTTCTCCAGTGACTCGGATAGGGCGACCAACTCGGCTTGCAACCACTCGATGGCGCGCCTGCGCAACCGCTCGCGCTCCTTCGCGTCCAGTTTCCGCCCCCCTTGGTCCCGTATGGAGCCAGCAACCAGAGCGGCGCAGGCAGCGTTGAAACGATTCCCAGCTTGCACATTGTTGGCGAGCGCTGGTTCGAGTTCGAACGCCACCCCGAAGAACTCGGCGGCCGCGGCGTACTGGGCCTGGTGGGCCAGGAGCCAAGCGACCTGAAGCGCTTCGCCCCCGTCCTCCGCCTTCTCCCGACCGGCGACCAGCGCTGGCAAGCGACGCTCGAGTGCCTGCAGCTTCTGCACTCGCGCGTAGGCTGTCGTCAGGCGTTCGCGCAGTGGATCGGCCTTCTTGCCGGGCTTCGGTTGAGTGACTGTTACGGCTCGGTGGAGCGTCGCCGCCGCCTCCGCCAGCCGGTACTGCGCCATCTGCGATTCACCCAGCACGCCAAGTGCCTGTTCGAAGTCGGGTTCAACGTCGAGAGCCTTCTGGGCGTGCTCGACCGCTGAATCGAACCGGTAGGCGTTGTAGGCGAGGGTTGCGAGATTCACGTGAGCAAGCGGAAGACTCGGATCGATCCGCAGGACGTCTTCCCAGCTCCTGGTCGCATCGACGATGCGACCCTGGTGATACAAGGCGGCGGCCAGATTGTTGTGTGCAGCGATCGCCTTCGGACACAACGCGACGCAGGCCCGGTAGTAGCCGATCGCATCGGCGTCCCCGCGCGAGTCGAGGGACTCCGCAAGTTGGCAGTTTGCCCAGAAGTCATCGGGGTGCGCCTGCTGAACTCGTCGCTGGAGGGGGAGACGGTCGTGGCCAAGCCTCTCGAGGATCCATGCGAACAGACTCATAGTCGCCACCGGTTCGGTGACGACGTCGACGCCCCGCTCGAGCTGTTCGAGGAACCCCGGCTCATTCCACCGATTCGGCGTGCGGACGAGATCGCGCCAGCCAGGGTCGGGGTCGGCGGCGCGCGCGATCTGCAGGATTCGCTGCATTTCACTTCGATCTCTCGCAAAGCGCACCCAGTCATCGAGAGCGGACACGATGGCGCGGGATATGGGGGAGCTTGCGATTCGGGAACCGGTCGCGACGACGTCGATGGTCAAGAGGCTCTCGGCAGCTGGAAGCAGACCGAAACGCACAA
>Ga0209488_10002440_pt1 | contig 15254 bp, 11 predicted proteins | sample Rivendell_Oct201_8_FD_188349 | JGI IMG/M metagenome (GOLD analysis project Ga0209488, IMG submission 188349) | Vadose zone soil microbial communities from the Eel River Critical Zone Observatory, Northern California, USA -... | ecosystem: Environmental > Terrestrial > Soil > Vadose zone >... | reverse complement strand
GCGTATGAAACCGAGCCGGCGCTCGTCGCCAACAATGGCCGGCTCCTCGATTATGTGACGAAGGGTGGGCTCCTCATCGTGCAGTACCAGCAGTATCCATTTGTCGACGGCGGATTCGCTCCGTATCCGTTGACCATCGCGCGACCGCACGACCGTGTCACCGACGAGAACGCCCCGGTCACCGAGCTCGACCCGGCGCATCCCGTCTTTCAATATCCCAATGCCATCGGCGCGGCGGACTGGCGCGGCTGGATTCAGGAGCGCGGGCTGTATTTCGCGCACACCTGGGATACGACCTACGTGCCGGTGCTCGAAACCCACGATCCTCCACCGCCCAGTCCACCGGTGCCGTTGAAGGGTGGATTGCTGATCGCGCCGGTCGGACGCGGGACGTATGTCTACACGGGACTGAGTTTTTTCCGGCAGCTGCCGGCGGGCGTGCCGGGGGCGTATCGGCTCTTCATGAATCTGCTCGGATTGAAGCGGCGGAATGTTCCGTAATCCAATGCGAAATGCGGAATTCGAAATGCGGAATGGACGCTTACAATTCAATTCCGCATTCCGCATTTCGCATTTCGCATTCTCATTGCTGCTCCTCCTCAGCGGTTGTTCGCGTGACCACCGCACCCCGTTGGTAGTGTACAGCCCGCATGGTCGGGATCTGCTCACGCTGTTCGAGCACCGCTTCGAAGCCTTGCATCCCGACATCGACGTGCGCTGGCTCGACATGGGCTCGCAAGACGTCTACGATCGCGTTCGCTCCGAGCGCGCCAATCCGCAGGCGGACGTGTGGTTCGGCGGTCCGTCGCTGATTCTCGCGCAGGCCGCGCGCGACTCGTTGCTCGATTGCCGGCGCCCCGAATGGGCCAATGCCATCGCGCCGCGCGGACGGGGCGACGGCGACTGCTACGTCGCGGTCTATGAGACTCCGGCGGTGTTTCTCTACGCCGAGAAGGTCGTGAAGCCGGAGGAGGCGCCGCAGGACTGGGACGATCTGCTCGATCCCAAATGGAAAGGGAAGCTGATCATCCGCGACCCGCTCGCGAGCGGCACAATGCGCGCCGTGTTCGGCTTCATCATCGAGCGCGGCATCATGCAGACCGGCGATACCGCCGCCGGATTCGCATGGCTGCGCCGGCTCGATGGTCAGACCAAGGTCTACGAGCAGAACCCGGCGCTCATCAGCGAGAAAATCGCCAGGCAGGAAGGGTTGGTCACGATCTGGGATCTGCCGGACGTGTTGATCAGCCGCCGGCGCGGGATGCCCATCGGCTACGTCTTTCCAAAGAGCGGCGCGGTCGTCATCGAAGACGGCATCGCCGCGGTGCGCGGCGCGAAGCATCTCGCCGCGGCGCGGGCCTACGTGGATTTCGTCGGCAGCATGGAGATGCAGCTCGCGGCGGCGCGCGAAGTCTATCGGCTGCCCGCCCGGCTGGATCTGCCGGCCGACTCATTGCCCGATTGGGTGCGGGACGTGCGGCGCCGAATGGTCGTGGCCGAGGTCGACTGGAATCTCATGGCCGAGCGCGGGCCGGACTGGATGCGCTGGTGGGACCAGCACGTGCGCGGCACGGGAAAAGGCCATTGAGCGGCTTTCTTCAGATTCAGGCGATCAAGAAACGCTGGGGCCACAACGTCACTATCGGTCCCATCTCGCTCGACATCGCCCGCGGGGAGATTCTGGCTCTTCTCGGGCCGTCCGGAAGCGGCAAGACGACGATGCTGCGCCTGCTGGCCGGCTTCGAGGCGGCCGATGGCGGTCGCATCGCGGTGGCCAACGAGGATGTGACCGTGGTGCCGCCTGCCCGACGTCGGTTCGGCATGGTCTTTCAGCACTACGCGCTGTTTCCGCATCTGGACGTCGGCGGAAACGTGGGATTCGGGCTCCCGCGCTCGCCTGACCGGGACGCGAAGATTGCTGCGGCACTTGCACTCGTCGATCTGGCCGGCTACGAGCGGCGAAAGGTCCACGAGCTGTCGGGCGGCCAGCAGCAGCGCGTCGCGCTGGCGCGCGCACTCGCCCCCGAGCCGCGCGTCCTGCTGCTCGACGAGCCGCTGTCGAACCTCGATCCCGCGCTGCGCGAGCGCACGCGCCGCGAGCTGCGGGAAGTCATCAAGCGCGCGGGGGGGGGGATCACGACGGTCTTCGTGACGCACGAGCAAGAGGAGGCGTTCGAACTGGGCGACCGCATCGCGGTGATCAACCAGGGCCGCCTCGAGCAAGTGGGCCCACCCGACGAGCTGTACGAACACCCCGCCAACCTCTTTGTCGCGACGTTCGTCGGTCGCGCCAACGTCTTTCGCGGCAAGGCCGCGCAAGCGCTCGGTACGAACGGCAAGGGTGTCCTCGTCGTACGACCCGAGCGCATGCGATTTGCCGGGGCGGGTCTCCCGGGAATCGTGCGCGAGCGGCGCTACATCGGCGCCGCCGCCTTTTTCGTGGTCGAGGGCGACGACCAAACGCGGTTCGAAGTGTTGGCCGAGCCCGATGCCGCGAAGGTGGGCGAGCGCGTGTACGTCGAAGCGACGCGGGTGATCGTCTTGTGATCCGGCGCCTGCGGAGATCCGAGATCGCGGCGCTGGCGTTGACGCTGCTCCTCGGCTGGCTCGTGATCTATCCGATTCTCGTCGTCGCGGGCGATGCGGCGCATCCCTCGGCGCTGCGGGACTTCTTCACGCGCCCAGGTGAGCGGGCCGCCCTCTGGGCGAGCGTGTGGATCTCGCTCGTCAGCGTGATCCTCGCGGCGGCGATCGGCATCCCGCTCGCGTTTCTGTTCGAGTGGTTCGATTTCCCCGGCCGCAAGACGCTCGGCGCGCTGATTGCGCTGCCGGTGGTATTGCCGCCGCTCGTCGGTGTGATCGCCTTCCTCTTTCTGTACGGCGAATCGGGATTCGTCGCGCGCGCGATCCAGGCGCTGCTCCACCTCGAGAATGCGCCGTGGCGACTTCAGGGGCCGGTGGCGATTCTGCTCGTGCACGCCTATTCGATGTACGTCTACTTCTATCTCTTCACGCGTGCCGGGTTAGCCAAGCTCGACCTCTCGATGCTCGAAGCGGCGCAGGCGCTGGGCGCCAACGCCCGAGCCACGTTGTGGCGGGTGATCGTGCCGCTGCTGCGTCCCTCGCTCGTCGGCGCGGCGATGCTGACGTTCATGACGGCGCTCGGCTCGTTCAGCGCACCGTACATTTTTGGCGGCGGCTTTCGCGTGATGACGACGCAAATTGTGGCGACGAAGCTGAACGGCGACCTGCCGCTGGCCATGGTGGAGACGGTTGCCCTGGCGCTGGTGGCCGTCGCCGGCTTGATCATCCTGCGCCGCACCGAGGGGGACGACATCCTCGTCGCGCTGGGGAAAGGCATCGCACCCCGGCCGCGCCCCATCCGGCGCGCCAGCGTGCGCTGGCTCGCCGCCGTAGCCGGCTGGGGACTCGCGGTGCTGCTGCTCCTGCCGCACTTGACGCTGGCGTTGGTCTCGCTCGTGCCGTACGGAGCGTGGACGACGGAGGTCCTGCCTCCGGTGATCAATTTCGACAATTACCGCCGGCTGTTTTCTGAAGCCGAGCGGTTGCGGCCGATGTGGAACTCGCTCTGGATGGCGTCGGTGAGCACCGCCGTCGCCGTGGTGATCGCGCTCGCGGCGGGATGGTTGGTCGTGCGCAAGCGTGTGGCGCTCCGCGGGGTCATCGAAAGCCTGCTGGCGCTGCCGTGGGCGCTGCCGGGCACGGTCTTCGCCATCGCGCTCGCGATCACCTTCAGCGTGCATGCGCCGTTGCAGCTCCGCTTCGTGCTCGTGGGGACCGCGATCATTCTTCCGCTCGCCTATCTCGTGCGCGCGCTGCCGCTCACGGGGCGAGGTGTGCTGGCCGCGTATCGGCAGCTCGATCCGTCGCTCGAGGAAGCCGCGGCGAGTCTGGGCGCGGGTCGTTGGCGTACGCTCATGCGGGTCACAATGCCGCAGCTCCGGCCCGGCCTCGCGGCTGGAGCGAGTCTGGCGTTCGTCGCGGCGCTCGGCGATATCGTTGCATCGATCGTGCTGTACACTTATGAGACGCGGCCCGTCTCCATCGAAATTCTCTCGAGCCTCCGCCTCGCCGAGACGGGCGTCGCGGCGGCGTTCGGTGTGGTCATCATGATTGTCAGCGCGATCGTGCTGGGTGTGGGAGCGAGACGATGAAGCGGCTTTCGGTGCTGATGGCGGTCTGTTTCGTCGACATGCTGGGACTCATGCTGGTCGCGCCGTTGATGCCGTTCTATGCGACGCGCATGCACGCCCCGGAGTGGATGGTCGGCTGGCTGATTTCCGCGTTTGCCGTCGCCCAGCTCATTTCGTCGCCCATCTGGGGCAAGTTGTCCGACCGCTACGGGCGGCGACCGGCCATGCTGATCGGACTCACGGGATCGGCACTCGCCTATGTGGTGTTCGGTTTCGCGACCAGCCTGTGGATGCTCTTCGCCTCTCGCTTGGTGCAGGGTCTTGGGGGCGGGACGACCGGCGTGGCTCAAGCCTATGTCGCCGACACGATGGCGCCCGGGGAGCGCGCGAAAGCGCTCGGATGGATTTCCGCCGCGACCAGTGCCGGCGTGCTCATCGGTCCCGTCATCGGCTCCATCGCGCGGAGCTTTGGAACGGAAGTGCCGGGCCTGGTGGCGGCCGGTCTCATGCTGCTGTGCGTGGTCTTCGCCTGGAAATGGCTTCCCGAATCGCGAGTTACCCACACGCACACACCGAGCGGGCAGCAGCTGCCCCCCGATCGCTCGATCAAGGAAGCGCTCTGGCAAATCGTCGAGCGTCCGTCGGCGCCGGCGCACCGCGTGATCTGGATCTACGTCGTCGGGATGCTGGCCTTGAACGTCGTCATCGGCGTCATGTCGCTGTATTTCAAGGACGTCTATGGCGTGACGGAAGAGACGATCGGCTACTTCTTCACGATCTTCGGGGTGGTGGGCGTGCTCATGCGATTCGGACTGGTGGGATGGTTCAACCACCGGTTCGGTGAAATCCGCACCATGCAGATGGGCACCATTTCGTTGTTCCTGGGTCTGGCGCTGATGCCGTTGCCCGCCGCCGTGCTGCCGCCCGGTGCCGCGATTGTCGTCTTCATTCTGTTTCTCACGCTCGTGCCGGTGGGCACGGCGCTGTTGTTTCCCGCTTCGACCTCACTCGTCAGCCAGCGTGTGCCGCGCCACGAATTGGGGTTGGTGATGGGGGCGCAACAGACGCTGCGCGGCATCGCGAGCATCGTCGGTCCCGTTGGGGCAACCTTCGCATTCGATGCGCTGGGGCATGGCGTCCCGTTCCTGATCGCCGCCGCTGTCGTGGCCGTGGCGGGACGTCTGGCGTTTCGCGAACGGCCCGATGAGCCGGTGGCGGCAACGGCCTGACGACCGCTACCTTCTGGCCATGACCTTCGCCGTCTATCTCTCGCTCCTCGGCTGGCTGTTGAATCCCTCGACGCCAGCACCCAGGCCGAAGCTCATCGTCGTCATCACCGTAGATCAGCTCCGGCCCGACTACTTCACGCGCTGGAAAAGCCAGCTCACGGGAGGATTGGGACAGCTGGCGACCGAGGGCGCGTTCTTCACGGACGGGTATCAGGACCATGCCGTCACGGAGACCGCGCCGGGACACTCGACGATTCTCTCGGGCATGTGGCCCGCGCATACCGGAATCATCCGCAATTCCGAGGGCGTGCAGGACTCGCTCGCGCCACTCCTCGGCACGACGGGTCCAGGGGCGTCGCCGCGCCGCTTCCGTGGTACGACGCTGGTCGACTGGCTCAAGGCCGTCGATCCCACCACGCGAGTGCTGTCGGTGAGCCGCAAAGACCGCGGCGCGATTCTGCCGATCGGGCGCTCCAAGGAGCAGGTCTATTGGTATCAGTCGGGCTTGTTCACGACGAGCCGCTACTACGCCGACACGTTGCCGACGTGGGTCCAGGCCTTCAACGCCCGCCGGTTGCCGTTCAAGGCGGCGAGCACGTCGTGGACACTCCTGTTGCCGGACAGCGCATACAAAGAGCCGGACAATGAGGCATGGGAGAATGGCGGGACCGGCGTCGTCTTCCCGCATGTGCTTCCGGCCGACAGCGTGCGCGCGGCCGCCGCGGTGGCGAGCGTTCCCGCCATGGATTCCCTGACGCTGCTGTTCGCTCTCGAGGGTTTCGAGGCGCTGAAGCTGGGCCGCAAAGGCACGGACATTCTCGCCGTGAGTCTGTCCACGACCGATGCCGTCGGACACGCCTTCGGCCCCGACTCGCGCGAGATTCACGACCAGGTGCTGCGGCTCGATCACTACCTGGGGTGGTTCCTCAAGCGTCTCACCGATCGCGTGGGACGCGACAACATGGTCGTCGTCCTCACCGCCGATCACGGCGTGACGTCGTATCCGGAACGCACGCGCGCCAAGACCGGGGGCGCGGCGTATCGCGTCTCGCTCGACACGCTCGTCACTGCCGTCAACCGCGATCTCGACCGCCTCGCGGGGGCCGCGACGCCACGCGAGTGGCTGGAATTCGATACCGGCATGCTGTTTCTGCACGACAACGGCCGCTTCGCCGCCATCGGCGTGAAGACCGACAGCGTGCTCGACGCCCTCGCCGCCCGGATCGTCCGGATGCAGGGCGTCGCGCGCGTGATCCGGCCAGCCGACCTGGCGCGTGCCGATACGGCGTCGGATCCCGTCGCGCGGCGCTGGCTACATCACCTGGCGCCCGATGCGGGTGTGGTGCTGACGGTGACGCTGCAACCGGCGTCGATCTGGGACATCCCCAACGTGCCGATCGCCATGCACGGCCAGCCGTCGGAGGATGACGCGCACGTGCCGATCATCTTCTGGGGTCGGGGCGTGCGCCGCGGTTCGTACGCGGCACGCGCGAATACCGTGGATATCGCCCCGACGCTCGGCGCGCTGCTCGGTGTGTCCCCGCTGTCGCTGGTCGATGGGCATGCGCGCACCGAGGCGCTGGAACCGAGGAACTAGTCGTGGTGCAGAAGCAGACAGCGAATCAGATCCGCCGCATCGAGGAGCTCCAGGGTTACGTGCGGACGCTCGATCACGTAAGGAAGTTGGTCTCCGAGCTCGAATCGAATCGCGCCGCCAGACCAAAGATCATCGACGGCATTTGCGGAAGCATCGCGCGCGAGCTTTCCCACATGCGGCAGCGCGCGCTCACCGCGAATCTCGGCACGCTGCCGGACGTGGCGGGCCAACTGGCGATCGTCGCGAACCGGGCGGGGACGGGGATCAACATGAAGGTGCGCGCCCTGGCGGATGGCGTGAACAGCATGACGATCCAGCTCGACCAGTCGCTCAAAATGGCCCACGAAACGCCCGACAAAGACAAGCACAAAGAGAAGCCCCCATCGTAGCGATCAACTGTCGCGCGCTGACCAAACGCTTCGGTGACGTGGTGGCCGTCGCCGGCCTCGATCTCACGGTCGGAGCCGGCGAGTGCTTTGGGCTCCTCGGCCCGAACGGCGCCGGGAAGACCACGACGATCGAGATCCTCGAAGGTCTCACGCCGCCCGACACCGGTGAGGTCGAGATTCTGGGAACGCCGTGGCGCGACGGCGCCGCCGGTCGCGCGCTGCGGGAGCGGCTCGGCATTCAGCTGCAAGAGACGCAGCTCGCCGACAAACTCACCGTCAGCGAAGTGCTCGCGCTGTTTCGCTCGTTTTATCGCCAGTCGCACACCGTCGAGGAAGTCCTCGCGCTCGTCGAGCTCGAGGAGAAGCGCAAAGCGCGCGTGGTGACGCTGTCAGGCGGGCAGAAGCAGCGGCTGGCGGTCGCCTGCGCGCTCGTCAGCAAGCCCGAGCTGTTGTTCCTCGACGAGCCCACGACGGGACTCGACCCGCAGTCACGCCGGCAGCTCTGGGAGATCATCCGCCGCTTTCGCGCCGCCGGCGGCACCGTGCTCCTCACGACGCATTATATGGAAGAAGCCGAGCGGCTCTGTGATCGGGTCGCGATCATGGATCACGGGAAGATCATCGCGCTCGGCACGCCGCGGGAGCTCATTGCATCGCTCGGCGCGGAGCACGTCATCGAGTTCGCGCTCAGCGAGGGCATTCCCGACGATCTCATGGATCCGATCCGCGGCACGGGCGGTGTGACGGCGGTGCGTCCCGGCGCGGGTGGGTTGTCACTGACGGTGACGGAGCTGCATCGCACGCTACCCGCACTGCTCGGTCTCCTGCAGCAGCGGCGGCTGGAGCTCTCGTCGCTCACGACGCATCACGCCACGCTCGACGACGTGTTCGTCGCGCTCACGGGACGGCAACTCCGTGATACGTGAGCACCCGATGTACCAGCTGGCGGTCTCGCGGATGCGGGAGTTTTCCCGAGAGCCGGAAGCGGTATTCTGGGTCTTCGGATTTCCGATCGTCCTCGCGTTCGCACTCGGACTCGCCTTCCGCAACACGGGACCGGGCAAGCTGCAGGTCGGCGTCGTTGCCGGACCAGGTGACAGCGCGCTCGCGGTCGTGCTCGATTCGTCCCCGCGGCTTATCGCTACCGTGCTGGACACCGCCACGGCACGCGTCCGCCTGCGGACCGGCCGTGTCGCGCTGCTCGTGGTGCCAGGCGATCCGGTCGTCTATCGGTACGACTCGACGCGCACCGAGAGCGGTCTCGCCCGGCTGCAAGTCGACGAAGTACTGCAGCGCTCGCGCGGGCGGAAGGATCTCATCGCGGTGCGGGACGACCGCGAGGTCGCTCCGGGCTCGCGGTATATCGACTTCCTGATCCCCGGGCTCCTGGGCATGAATCTGCTCGGCAGCGGCATCTGGGGCGTCGGCTTCTCCGTCGTGCAGGCGCGACAACGCAAGCTCCTCAAGCGCTACATGGCCACGCCCATGCGGCGCAGCCACTACCTGCTGAGCTTCATCCTCTCGCGGCTCGTGTTCCTCATCGTCGAGGTCGTGGCGCTGGTGGGCTTCGGGTGGCTGCTATTTGGGGTAGCGGTGCGAGGATCCTTCGCGACGCTGGCCGCGATCACGATTCTGGGCTCGTTTGCGTTCGCGGGACTGGGTTTGCTGGTGGCGAGCCGGGCGAAGACGATCGAGGGCGTCTCGGGGCTGATGAACCTCGTGATGCTGCCGATGTGGATTCTGTCGGGCACGTTCTTTTCCTACGCGCGATTCCCCAACGCGATGATTCCCTTTGTAAAGGCACTCCCGCTCACTGCGCTCAATGACGCGCTTCGTGCCGTGATGATCGACGGCGCGGCGATCACGAGCCTCGGGACGCCGCTCGCGATCGTCGTGGCCTGGGGTGCGGTGAGCTTTGTGATTGCGCTGAAGATCTTCCGGTGGCGTTAGAGAGCGATCAAGAATTTTGTTTGAGGCGCAGGGGATGGGGTGACGGCGCGCTGCACGCGCTGGGCGCACGGCTGGCACCACATTCCACACTCGCGATGATGATCACAAATCATGTGCCGCCGGGCGCCCGCGCGTGGCGCGCCTAACCCCATCCCCTGCGCCTCAAACAACCTCCCGATCAAACTCCTAACTCTCCGGCCGAAACAGCGCGGCTAGTCTCCGCAGAAACCCACCAAACACCCCTTTCACCGCGGCGTGAAACGCGCCGGCCGAATGAAACCGCTCGGCGGGCTCACTGCGGAGCGCGCGTCGCAGCACATCTTCGAGCTCCCGCGGGACATCGCGGCGATCGATGGACAGCGGTGGCAGGTCGTCGGTCGTCTGCTTCGCGAGAATCTGTTCCGGGGTCTTCCCGCTAAACGGCGGTTTGCCGAGCAACGCGAAATACGCGACAGCCGCCAACGAGTAGAGGTCGGCGCGCTGATCGACCCGTTCTCCGAGCAGCTGCTCGGGGGCGGCGAACTGCGGCGTCCCGCTGCGTGACGTGGCTCCGCCGAAGCGCGCGCCGCCGCGCAACGCGAGCGCCAGGCCGAAGTCGGTAATGCGCAGCCGGCCGTCGGGCTCGATCAACATGTTTTCCGGTTTGAGATCGCGGTGAATGAGCCCCATGCTATGGGCGTGCTCGAGCGCGGAGAGCGCCTCGTTCAGCAGTCGCTCGGTTTGCTCGAGTGAGAAGGTCCCATGGCGCTGGATCACCTGGGCGAGGTTCGAGCCCGGGACGTATTCCATCGTATACCAGGTGAGCCCGGCGCGACCCATGATGTCGAGGATGCTGACGATGTTGGGATGCCGCAGCCGCGCCGCGAGCTGCGCCTCGCGACGGAAGCGCTCCATGACGCCGGGGTCGGCGGTGAGCGCCGGATGCAGGACTTTGATCGCCACGTCACGCTCGAGCGCGAGATCGCGGGCGCGGTACACGCGCCCGAAGCCACCGGCGCCGATCTCCTCCAGCAGCTCGTAGTCGTCGCCCAACGCGCGCCGCAGGCGCCGCTCGAACCCCGACTCCGTCACCGTCGGCGCGGCGGCGAGCACCTGGAACGTGCCGGCGTCGCTCACGAAATCCTCGAGCATCTCCGTCGCCGTGTAGTAGCGGCCCTTCGGAACCTGAGAGAGCGCGCGCATGATCACGCGCTCGACGGCGGCAGGAATCGCGTGGCGCTGCTGGCGCGGCGGCACGATGCGTGACGGATCCGCATCCGGGGCGCCGCCGGTGAGGGCGGCGTAGATGTTCGCCGTGACGCTGTAGACGTCGCTCGCCGGGTCGCCCGGTTCTCCGGCGCGGACTTCCGGCGCCATGTACGCCGAGCTCGCGTCGTCCGTTTGCATGGGCGGCAGGTAGGGGAGGCACCAGTTGGAGTACCGCAAATCGGTGATGACGCCCTGGCCGCCGGTATTGATCATCAGTGTCGACGGCACGATGCGGCGCATGATGATGCCGCGCGCGTGCGCGTGCTCGAGCGCCGCCAGGAGATCACGGATCAGCGACATGCACTGCGGGATCGGCCGCGGGCCGCGCCGCAGCGCGTCGGCAAGACTCTCGCCTTCGATCCAGTTGGCGGTGCGATACGCGAACGATGCGATCTCGCCGGCGGCGTACACGTGCCGGATCGCCGGATGGTCGAGCTGGGCAAGCGTCTCGGTCTCACGCATGAACCAGGCGCGTCCCGGCGCCTCAGCGGCGAGGTGCACCCGAATCGAGACCGCGCGTTTGAGCACGCGATCCCAGCCGTGATACAGCGCCCGATCGGACGACAGCGCCACGAGATTGTCGAGCCGGAAGGTCGGCTCGAGCGCGCGCAGGGCTTCGTCCAGCAGTCCGGCCGGCGGCGTTTGCGCGGGCGCGCTGGCGCCGGTCGTCACGTTCACAGGCGAACGTCGATCTGGCGTGGTCACGGGCGAGAAATGTAGTCGGTCGTTTCGGCTGGCACGAACTGCAGAGACCGCGCAGATTGGTCGGGATGAACAGCGAGCACCGCCCGATCCGACATCAGGTTGAGCGCCGCGTGCGGCCCGATCGGCGCTCCGGGCTCGACCGGCGGATCACCGAACGACGACATCGCAACACCGCGGTACTGGTGGAGCGGCGTGGGCTCGCCGACCGGCGGGGCCGCGTCGAGCGGCGCACGTTCGAATCCCGGCGACAGCTGCAGGATCGGCGGGGCTCGGGTCTCAGCTTCAGCGATCTCACTTCATCCTGACGTTCACGACCGCCCAGCCGTCGCGGCTCCCGCGCGCGTAGCGCACGTCCCACAAATACACCGTCGCCTCGCTCGTATCCACCTCGGCAGCGAGGAATCGAGCGAACTGGGCCATGGCGCGTCCGTCGCGTGTCTCGATGATCGCGCGCTGGACCTCTCGGGCGCGCAAGTGCCGCGCTAGCCGCCAGTCGTCCCCGGCCACCGTGTCGGCGTTGGCGTAGATCGCTTCCCACGTGAATGGCTGGCCGATATTCGTGAGCGCTGCCCAGGACGCGCGGGCGCCGAAGCGCTGCTGTGCCGCCTGGCGGATCTCACGCTTTCGGCCTGCCGAGACGATGGCCTGCGCGCCGGCGTACACGCCGAGCAGCAGCAAGGCGAGCGTCGCAGCACGTTGCCGGGCCACGGGGCCGAACCAGTAGCGGGTCCATCCGATCACGGCGACGACACAGACGATCGAGTAGACCACGAAGACCCACGTGGCGACCAGATCATGGGCGCGGATCAGCAAGAACGTGATCGTGCCACCGACCACAATCGCGGCGGTGAGTCGCGTCCAGTGCCGCTCCTCGCCCCACGCGAGCGCGACGAGCGGTATGAGCCAGAAAAACGGATCGACGATGGCGACCCAGTCCAGGTAGTACCAGGTGCCGCTCCACGGCAGGAACGGCCGCCAACCGTATGAACCCTGCCAGTCCATGTAGAGATGGCTCAGCACCGCCACGCCGATGCCCAGGGCAAGCCACTCCCATGCCGGAACGGCGATCGCTCGACCGTGCCGGCCCGTTATCCAGCGTACGAGCCGCCACCCACCGCCGATGAGGAGTGTGAGACTGACGATTTCTATGACTGCACCAATGAGCGAGTGGGTGATGCCGCGATGGAGGACTAGGTAGTCGGCACGCGTTGCCGGAAGTCCGATGAGGAGCTCGCTCAGGTCGGGGGTGTTGGCTGCCACGATGCCGATCAGCGCGGCGCGGGGAACGCGATGATCGCCGACGGCGCGCATGAGCGCCGCGCCCACGAGCGCATGTGCGAGGTTGTCCATACTACGGCGCCTCGGCGACTTGGCGCAGGATGCCCTCGAGTTTCGCGAAGTCATACGGCTTGACGAGCGAGGGCAGACCCGAATCGCGTAACAGCGACGACGTATCGGCCGCAAACGTGTCGCCGGTGGTGAAGATCAGGCGCTTCACCATCCCGGGATGTTCGCGGCGCAACCGCTCCAGGAACTCGCCACCGCTCATCCCCGGCATTCGGACATCCGACACGATGACGTCGAACCGTTCGCGGCGCAGTACGCGGAGCGCATCGCCGCCATCCTCAACGGCGATGATGTGCATGCCGCGGCGCTTGAGAAAGCTCACCACGGCCCGCCGCAGGCCCTCTTCATCGTCGATCAGCAGCACGGAGAGGGCGCAATCGGCTTCACGCGCTTCGAGGGGTATGGGCATCGGCGGCGGCGTCGAGCGCTGCCGGGTGCGTGCGTCTCGCGGGAGGACGATGGTGAAGGTCGCGCCATTCCCGGGCACGGAGTGGACCGAGATTCGCCCGCCATGGTCGTGCGCGATCCCGTAACAGATCGAGAGGCCGAGTCCCGTACCCATGCCTTCCGGCTTCGTGGTGAAGAACGGATCGAAGATCTTTTCCTGGATGTCGGCCGGAATGCCGGGCCCCGTATCGGCGACGTGGAGCTCCACGCCGTCGTCGCCCGCCACCATGGTGCGGATCGTAATAACCCGCCGGTCCGGCACCGTAGTCAACGCCTGCTCGGCGTTGATGAGCAGATTGAGCAATAGCTGCTGCACTTCCGATCCGTTGGCCCACGCCTTGGGGTTCGCTTCGTCGAGCTCGAGATTCACGGTGATGTTGAGCGTGGTCAGATGATAGGACCGCAGCGCAAAGGTACGGCGCACGATCTCGTTCAGCTCGACCAGCGTTCGCTCTTTGCTCCCGGCGCGCGCGAAGGCGAGCAGGTTCGACGTGATGCGGCCGATCCGCGTCGCTTCGTCGTACATCATCTGCACGGTCTCTCGTTGGTCGGGCGGGAGCTGATCGAGCAGCAGGGTCTGGGCGAAGCCCGAGATGATGGCGGCCGGGTTGTTGATCTCGTGCGCCACGCCGCTTACGAGCTGCCCCATCGCCGCGAGCTTCTCAGCCTGCTGCAGCTGCGTTTGGGTGCGGCGCTGCTCGGTGATGTCGCGAACGAGGAAGAGGACCTTGGGAATGCGTCCGCCTTCGCGCACCGGCGCGAGCAGGACTTGGCCCGTGCCGTCGCTCCCGTCGGGACGTTGGAACGGGACCTCGAAGCGGCGCAGTTCGCCGTCGAAGGCCGCGGCGAGATTCTCTCGCGCGATGCGGGCCCCGGTTCCGTCCAGCCATCCCAGCGCCGAGCGCCTGCCGCCGCTCTCTCCCGCGTCGGCGGGGAACGCGTTGACGAGCATGCGCCCGGAGGCGTTCTGGTCGAGCACGTAACCGTCGCGGTCCACCACGGTGATGGCGTCGGGTACCGCTTCCATGAGGAGGCGGAGATTCCGTTCCGTGGACGCCGTCGCGCCCAGCGCGCTCATCAACGAGCGCGTCTGATTGGCGACCTCGTCCTCCAGGACCTGCTCATACCGCCGGTCCACACCGAGCGAGTAGATCACGCGGGCGGCGACGATGGCCAGGCCGACGCCGATGATCACGGCATCCGTGGCGTCCGATGTGGGTTTGGGGATCGCGACGATCGCCATACCCGTCATCCCTCCGAGCCCAATGACGAGCGCAATGATGCGCGTGCTGAAACCCGTTTCCGGCCTGGTCGAGACGGTGCGCTCGAGGTGCTGGGAGTAGTCGGGCGCGATGGCTGCCGCGGCGGCGATCATCAGCAACCCCGCATCCCACGTGAGGTCGAGCGGGCCACCCGCCTGGAACGTGCCGCGCAGCGCCACGACGGCATAGATCATGTTGCCGATGGCGAAGACGACGACGCCGGGGAATACCAGGGTGGCGGTCGCCGCCGGGAACGAGGGTCGGCGCAGCATCTGGATCAGGATCATCCACAAGACCCCGACGGCGCCGATGGACCAGCCGAGGCTCGTGAGGAGACCCACCGTCGAAGCCGGCGGGTTGCTGCTGAGCAAGGGCTCGAGCAGATACTCGTACGCGAGGGCACCGACGGTGAAGGTGACGAGCACCGTGTCGAGCACGAGCTCGGGATCGGGGCGTCGCGTGGGTTGCCCGCGGACGAGGGTCAGGACGCCCACGATCAGGCACACGTAGATGCCGAGGAAACCGACGTCCGCCAGTGAAGGGTACGGCGCCGGCGCGCCGCGCCACACGTCGTGGTAGGTCCAGACCAGTTGGCCCGCGAAGAACGCGCCGCAGCCGGCGCCTATCCACTGCCAGGTGCGGCGCAGCTGCGAGGTCGCCGCACGGCGCGCCGATACGAAGCATGCGAACGCGGCAAACCCTGCCGACCACGCCCAGCAGATATCCGTGATGATGAGCAGGGTGCGCCGGTCGCCTGCCGGGAAGGCGTACAGGAGCACCATCGCCACCAGCGACACGAGGGCGATGCTGACCAACACGCGAGCGGGCCGGCTGAGTGGCATCATTTCAGGACACTCCGGCCTAACTTATCCGCATTATGTTTGCCCGCCAATGAATCTGCTCGGCTGGATGCGCGCGCCGGAGGA
>Ga0209488_10002438_pt1 | contig 15256 bp, 11 predicted proteins | sample Rivendell_Oct201_8_FD_188349 | JGI IMG/M metagenome (GOLD analysis project Ga0209488, IMG submission 188349) | Vadose zone soil microbial communities from the Eel River Critical Zone Observatory, Northern California, USA -... | ecosystem: Environmental > Terrestrial > Soil > Vadose zone >... | reverse complement strand
GGCAGCGATCCCGTCAAGGCCAGAGTCAATGCGCCGGCGATCAGCCCGGCCGCGATGCCACCCGAAAATCCAAGCGCGGCCCGCCAGCGATTGGGTGGCGGCTCCAGCCAGACCAGGCCAACCACTGCCAGCAGGACGTTCACCGCGGCAACCTGCCGGAACGCGCCGGCCGCGACCAGGAGCAGGCCCGACCACATCCAGCGCCGCCTCAGCATTAAAAGGACGGAAGCCGTGAGCGGCAGCATCATCAGCATCTCGGTGTTCGTCGCGAGCAGGCGCGGGTTGCCGGCCGCCGTGAGCACGCCATAGAACAGCGCCGCCAGTAGCCCGGTGCGAACCCCGCCGACGTCTCGGCCGATCACGTACAGCAGCACACACGTGGCCGCCATGACCGCCAGGCCGACGGCGTGGATCGCGGTCATCTGGTACGTACCGGCCACCTGGAACGTCGCCGCGTAGACCCAGAAAACTCCGGGCGGCTTGTTGTCCACCCCGCCCGCCCCGTAAAGCGGGGCGCCGGTGTTCATGAGCGCGGCAATCGAGCTGTAGATCGCTTCATCGCCGTCGAGGAGGCGGTGGAGGAAAGCCGGCAGATGCGCCAAGAAGACGGTGATTGCGATGAGCGCCGCCCACCATCCGATCTGCCTCGGGCGGGTCATCGAACCCTGACTGATGTGAGGTACCGTCAAGCCATGTTCAAGTCTCGCCGAACCTGGTCCTGGATCGGGCTTGGCGTCGTCGTGGTCGCTCTCGCGGTCGACATCGCGTACCCGCGTGCGCGCACTGGAATCGACTTCCACACCTACTACGCCGCGGCCGTCGTCGGCCTCCAACAGGGGTGGTCGCACATCTACGACCAGGCGCTCGTTGCCGCCGTACAAAGACAGGAGGTGCCGACCGAGTGGTCGCAGCCTTTCCTGAGCCCACCCACCGTCGCGTGGCTGGTGACCCCGCTGACGCTTTTCAACATCTGGGTTGCGTTCGGAATCTGGGCGGTTTTCACCTTCGTGTCATTCGGAGTTGCCCTCGCCTGGTCAGGTGCGAGCGCTGGGCTCGTCCGTTGGATCGCGGTCGTCGCCGCGCTTGCGCCCTGGTGGGTTCTGCACGCGGTGAACCTGGGCCAGGTCGTTCCGCTGGTAGCCGCAGCGGTGGTGCTCGGGTGGCGCCTCCTGCGTGACGACCGAGATGTCATCGCGGGCATCGCCCTGTCGCTGATCTTCCTCAAGCCGAACACGGCGATCCTCGTACCGCTTGCGCTGCTGGTCGCCGGGCGCTATCGCGCGGTGGCTTCGTGGGTTGCGATGGGCGCCGTGCTCGCCTTGATCGCATTCCTGCTGCTCGGCGTTCACGGGATCTCTGCCTATGTGAACGAGCTTCGCGCTCCGCTGCCCACGGGCGCCGACGCGCTCACCCTGCACGGCGCATTTGACCTCTCCGGTGCACCGGCGCTCGCCGTGCGGATCCTCATCGTGGGCGCGGTGGTCGCGATCGCGTTCAGGCTGCGTTCGTCTTCGACGATGGTGATCCCTGTTGCCGTCGTGGGCTCGCTGCTCATCTCTCCTTACCTCCACGCATCGGACCTGTGCCTCCTTGCCGCGGCTGCCTGGATCGTGTGGGAAGAGCGCCCCACGGTGGCCTGGCGCGCCGCGCTCGGCGCCGGCTGGGTCCTCGCGAGCCCGTATCTCTGGTTTACGACGCACAGCCCAGGCTTGGCTCGCTGGCCTTTGCTCGAGCTCGTGCTCCTCGTGGCGCTAGGGCTCCTGGCCTGGCGGCCCTTAACAGGCAGGGCTGACCTGAGGACACGGGCACCCGCATAATCAGGGGCGCCCGCGCCATTCCAGGGGAACCCTTTGCCACTCGACATCCACGAAATCAACGGACCGCTGCGGGTGCTCGCAGGACCAGGTACCGGCAAGACGCACGCGCTGGTCGACCTGTACGAGCAGGCCGTCCGCGAACGCCTGGCCACTCGCGGCGAGATCCTCGTGCTCACCTTCTCGACCGGCGCCGCAGCTGAGATCTCGCGGCGCATCGACGCGCGCCTGCATGACGAGTACGGAGAGGCCTGGATCTCGACCTTCCACAGCTTCTGCGCGCGTCTGCTGCGTGAACACCAGCCGGACCGCGAGCGCTTGCTCCTCAATGGCTTCCAGGAATGGCTGGTCATGCGCCAGGTCCTCACCGAGATCGACGCCGAACAGCTCGGCCCGCTCGATGGCGTTCGCCGGTCCGACGCTTTCGCGCGCGACGTGCTCACCTTCGTCGCCCTGATGAAGCAGAACCTCGTCCATCCGTCGGCGCTGCTGCTGGCGGCCGAAGCGAGTGCAAGCGAACGGCTTCGCGTCCTGGCTTCCGTCTACCAGGCGTATCAGCGTCGCCTGCGGGATGCCGGCATGTTCGACTTCCGCGACCTCATCTCGGGCGCGATCGAGCTGCTGCAGTCCAATGCGTCGATTCGAGAAAAGATGAAACGACAGTTTCGTCTGATCCTCGTTGACGAGTTCCAGGACGTCGATCCCGCCCAGTTCGAGCTGCTCCAGCTCGTCGCGCCGCCGGAGACCCGGCCACGCCTGGTCGTGGTCGGTGATCCGGATCAGTCGATCTACGGCTTCCGCGGCACAGTTCCGCGCCTGCTCAGTCGCGACTTCGCCGCCGTCTACGGAAGCGCGACCGAGCGCTTGGAGGATTGCCGCCGTTCGTCGCGTGAAGCGCTCGACGCCGCCGAGCGCGTGCTCGCGGCTACGCATCCGGGACGCGAGGCGCGCCTGCTGCGAACCACGGTCGCGCCGGCGCCGCCTGCGGTAGTAGTCGCTCGCGAAGGCGATCCGGTCGACGAAGCATTCTTTGTCGCGCGCGAGATCAAGCGCCTGCACGCGGAATCGAGCGCTCTGCGACATCGCGACTTCGCGATCCTGCTTCGCAGCACAACTGCCTTCGGCGCTCCATTCGAAGAGGCGCTGCGCGCGCTCGGCCTTCCTTATGAGGTGCGTGGGTCAGGCGCTACGTCGCGTAACGAGGTGGTGCGCTTTTTGGTCGGCTACCTCGAATCGCTGCGCAAACCTGACGACCCGGACGCGTTCGACGGCGCACTTGCTTCGAGCCTCGGTGGCGTCGGCGCGCGAACACTCGGTCGCCTTCGCGCCAGCGCACGCGAGCGGAGCCGCCCGCTGCTTCGCGTTGTCCGCCGCTTGATGTACTCGCTCGCCGCGCGAGACCCGCTGCGCTACCCGCTTCCATGGGGAGAAGCGGCGCCAGTCCAGGAACCCGGACAGGAAAGGCCCGAACCCGACTACATGGCTTTCTTGTCTGGCGAGGAGCTTGGAGCTCTGCATTCCGCGATGACAGCTCGCCATCAACTGCTCGGCCGCGCGTCGAAGCTGACGCTGACAGCCCTCGCGTATTCAGTCCTGATCGAGGACGGCGCGATGCGGCGGCTCCTCGACCTCGACCTCACCGCTGAGCAGCGCGCCGAGGCGATCTCCGACCTCCGTGCCGCAATCGAGGGCCTGGAGGGGATCGAAGCCGTGCATGAGCGCCTGCACGGGACGAAGCCGATGCTCGCCGACATCACCGGTTCGCTGGAGACCCTGCTGGCGGCAGCGGCCGACGACAGCGAAGCCGCGGCGGGTCAGCGCGATGCGGTCCAGGTGATGACGGTGCACCAGGCGAAGGGCCTGGAGTTCGAGGTCGTTTTCAACTCTGGCTTCGCGCACGGCCTGTTTCCTCTGCCGGTGCGTCCGCACCCGTTGCTGGACGAGGCCGACCGCCTGTGGCTCGAGGGATTCAAGGTCGGCTTCATGCCGTCGTGGCCGTCCGACCCGGACGGACACCTGGCGGAGGAGGCGCGCCTCGCCTATGTCGCGATGACCCGGGCGCGCCGGCGTCTCTATCTCACGTACGCCGACACCTACCTGCGCCAGGCGGGACCGTCCGTGTTCCTCGACATGGCCGAGCCCGATGCGGAGTTCCGAGTGCTTACCCGTGGCTCGTCCCGCCTGCAGCCGAGCGACGTGCTGCTGCCTCGCGAGGCCGAGGTCCTGCTGGCCTCGAATCGGATGGCGCTGACCGATGGCGTACCGGCGCGAGCCGCCGCGCTCGGCCTGGACATCGCCTTCCTCACGAATACCGAGTCGGGCGAACCGTTCGAGTCGTATGGCGAGGGGCGCAATCCCACGTCGGTGCAGATCGATCACTTCAGCCCAACGACGCTCAACGATTACCTGAAATGCCCGCGTCTTTATTGGTACAACCACCATCCCGGCCTGGTGGAGGAGCCGCGTTCGGTGGCCATGGAGCGGGGTGGGTTTCTCCACAAGGTGCTCGAGGACTTCCACGCGAAGGAGAGCGAGTGGCGCCCGCTCGAACCCGAGCAGCAGAAGGCGTGGCTCGAGGCAGCGCTCCAGGGTCACCTCGAGACCTATCTCGTGAACATGGAGGGCGTCCTCGACCGCAAGCGTGAGGAGCGCCAGGTCCGGTCGCTGCTGACCAACTACATCCGCTTCGTCACCGGCATGCAGCAGATCCGCCGCCTGGGCACCCTCGACACCGAGATCCGGTTCAGCCTGCAGCTCGACGGATCGGAGATCGTCGGCAAGATCGACCGGGTCAACGACGTCGGCGACGGCGAGGTGGAGGTCGTGGACTACAAGACCGGGGCAGGGAAACCGATGAAGTACGCCTACGAGGCCTACTTTGGGCCGGAGCTGTATGACGTGCAGCTTGCCCTCTATTACCTGGCTTGTCGGGAGGGCGTGGACGAGGAAGGCAAGCCGCTTGGCTTCCAGCCCAGGTTCCTGTCGCTCTGGTACCCGAAGGAATGGGTGTGGCGCGACATGCGGCAGGTCATCTTCAGCGTTGGCCGCGCCGCGGGTCTCAAGGAGTACCGCGAAAAGTTGCTGACGACCGAGGACCTCGATCGCAGCCGCGCGACCGTCGTGCGCGCGATCGAGCGGATCAAGGGCGGCCACTTTGAGCCCGCGCCACGTGAGCTCGCCGGCACCTGTGTCACGCGGTTCGGCAGCTGCCCGCACGCCGCGGTGTGCCCCTATGGAGGCGCGCCACCCGAATGAGTACCACGCGTCGTGCCACCTCAATGCAGCTCAGCGTCGAACAGGCTGCGGCGGCGCACGCCGGCCCCGCCGGCGCGTTTCTGATCGCCGCCGGCCCAGGCACCGGCAAGACGTTCACGGCGACCGAGCGTTTCTGCTGGCTCGTCGAGCAGGGGGTCGCTCCGAACCAGATCCTCACCGTCACGTTCAACGATCGCGCGGCCGAAGAGCTGAGGCAGCGCATTGGCAAGGAGATGGGCGTGCGTCAGCCGGACCTGGGACCCGAGATCCTGGATGGCGCCTGGATCGGCACGTTCCACGGCACCTGCGCCCGGCTGCTCGACGAGTTCGCCTACCTGGTCGGCGCGCCGCGCGAGATGAAAGTCCTCGACGAGACCGGGCAGCGCCTCTTCGAACAGCAGCTCATCGCGGGCCTGCGCAGCGGGGCGGCGGCGCCGTTCGACCCAGACTCCTTCACCGCGCTCGCGGTCGAGGACCTCGACGAGCTGCTGCGCTCTGGCCTGCGATTCCTGCTCAAGCTCAAAGGTCGCGGCATCACACCGGAGCTCTTTCATGAGCGCGCGCTCGAGCTGCACGCGCACAACTGGCGCGCGCATGCAGACGCCAAGACAGCCAACGGCGCGGACGCCCCCGACCCTTCGCTGGCCGAGCTCGAGGCGATCGAGGTCCTGTTTCTCGTCTACCAGACCTACGAGAAATCGCTGCGCGATGCCGGGGTGCGCGATTTCGACGACCTCATCCTCGAGGTGATCGATTCGCTGCAGCGAGTGCCCGAATTTCGCCGTCGCTGCCGGGAGCGCTTTCGCTACCTGCTCGTCGACGAGTTCCAGGACACCAACCGCATCCAGCTCGACCTCATCCGTCTGCTCGCGGCCGAGAGCTTCGGCAACGTCGCCGTCGTCGGCGACGCCAAGCAGTCGATCTACGGATGGCGCGACGCGGAGATCGAGAACATCCGGAGCCGGTTCCCGGGCAAGCGCCTCCCCCTGACACACAACCGGCGCTCGTACCAGGGCATCCTCGACTGCGCCACCGACTTCATCCGCCGCGACCCGGACTTCGCCGCCGAACCCGACCTCGTGGCGATGCGCGGCACCTCGCCGCAGCCGGTGACCGTGATCATGGCGCCAGATTCGCGCACCGAGGCCCGGTCGCTGGCGCAGACCATCCGCCGCCTCCATGTCAGCGGCCGCGCCTTCGCCGACATCGCGATCCTGGCTCACTCGATCCGGATGCTCCCTCGCGAGTTCGAGGACGAGCTGCGCAGGCAAGGCATTCCCTACATCACAAGCGGTGGATCTGGATTCTTCGACCGCCAGGAGATCAAGGATGTGCTCGCGCTCCTGCGGCTGACGGAGAACCCGATGGATGACGGGGCGTTCGTGCGCATCCTGCAGGGACCGATCGTGCGGCTGCCGGACGACGGCATGTACCGCCTGGCGGCGCGACGCCAAGGCCGCTCGGGCATGCGGCTGCGAGATTGCTTCGACGAATCGGCGCGCGAAGGGTTCCCGGAGATGGACCAGAAGGTCGCGCGCGAAGGGATGCGCCTGATCGAGCTGACCGATCGGCTCGGCAGGCTGCGCGACGCGCTCACCGTCGCCGACATCCTCTACCGGCTGCTCGAGGAGAGCGGCTACCTCCGCTGGGCGGAGCTGCGAGCGCAGCGAGATGGCAGCCCGCGCGCGCTGCTCAACCTGCGCAAGGTCTTCCAGCTGGCGGGAAGGTTTGAGCGCGACCTATCACTGGCGGGGATCGGCGATTTCGTGCGCCACCTGGACCAGGTCATCGACGCGGAGCTGCCGGTGGGCGAGGCGGCGGAGGAGGCCGCGACCACCGAGGCCGTCTCGCTGCTCACGATCCATTCCGCCAAGGGTCTGGAGTTTCCGGTCGTGTTCCTGGTGAACCTCCGACCGCCTCGACCCAGGGATACCGAGCGCTTCTTCTTCGACCCCGACAGCCTCGGCTTCGTGATCAAGAGCTGGCGAGGGGAAAAGCACCCTCGCTTTGTGGCGACGTCACCCGGCGCGCCGGCGGTCGCGCTGGCGGTTGGAGAGCGGCGCCGCATCGTGTACGTCGGCCTGACCCGCGCTCGAGATGCGCTTTACGTGACCGCCACGCGCGAGGAACCTTCGGTGCGCGAAGTCGGCGCGAACGGTTTGGAGAACCACGACCACTTTGCCGAGATTCTCAGCTGGGCGCTGGCGAACCCTGAGTCGGCATCGATCGTTGAAGGCGAGCAGCTCGAGCTCCCAGCGGTGCGAGCCTCGTGGAACGGCCATCTGGACGGCGGGTCCGCGGTGGTCTCCGCTGTGCTCGACCGGCTGGAGCAGCTGCAGCCGCGGCAGTCCGCGGCGGAGGCAGCCGAGCCGCGGGAGGTCGTGCTCAGCTTCTCTCAGCTGCACGACTTCGAGGTGTGCCCGGTGCGATATCGATTCAGCCAGGTGTGGCAGGTGCCGGCTCCGCCTGACGAGCTCCAGCCCCGGCACGTGCAGGCGATGGGCTCGACAGAGCTGGGCTCCGCCGTTCACGCCGCGCTCGCCTCGTGGCATTTGTCGGGCGGCGACCTGCTTCACCTCTACACAGGACCCGACGCGGGACGCGAGATGCTCACCCGCTACCTCACCCATCCATTGGCCACCGCAAAGACGATCGCGGTCGAGGTGGGATTCAACATGAGGATCGGCACGACGCGGGTGCGCGGCCTGGTCGACCGGATCTGCGAGCTCGACGGCAAAACCGTGCTCGTCGACTACAAAACCAACGCCTCACTCGACGCCGCATTGATCGAGGCCTACTCGGTGCAGCTGAGGCTGTACGGGCTTGCTGCTCGGCGAGGCCTGGTGCCCGGCGGCCCAGAGCCGCGTCTCGTGCTGTTCGACATCCGCCGCGGCGAGATGCGCGATGTGACGCCGGATGACGCGGGAGTCGAAGCGAGAGTCCGGGCCGCGGCCACCAGCATCGCAGCGGGCGACTTCACCCTCGGCCCAGAGCATGCGGACCGACCTTGCAAGCTCTGCGCGTACCGCCCGATCTGCCCCGACGCAAGACCCTAATCTCAGACATGTGGACCAGCCGCCAGACGAGCGGTACTTCGAGCGGCGGCAGATCAAGGAAGCGATCGCCTTTGCCGAAGCCGGCGGCATTGCGATCCACCGGAACTTCGACTACTACCACGGCTCGAAGATCCGAGGGATGACGCGTGAGAAGCCCTTCCTGCATGTCATCGGGCTGCGGTCGGTCCTCGAGGAGTGGGGCCGGCATCATGGTTTGCGCCCGGAGTGGATCCAGCCGGAGAAGCGGCGCAAAGTTGCGCACTACGACGTGTTCGGGCCCTCGGCTGAGCTGCTGATCGCGCGAGTGAAAGGCACGAACCCACACCAGGCCCCTTGACGGTGTTTGACGCGCTGCGTTATGATGCATCGCGTCACGACATCAATTAGCTACACCTGGAGGGTGAGCCATGAACGCTGAGATCAAATTCGCAGACATCGAGGAAGTCGCCATCGGAGCGGCCAAGGCCGCGGCCGAGGTCGCCTCTGACCCGATCGGGTCGGCGCGCAAGTCGGTCCGTGGTTTCGAGAGGAAGGGTGCGCCCACCGCTCGAAAGGTCAACCGTCGATTGAACGCCCGCCTGAACGCGATCCTTCCTGAGAAGGTGACCCTCTGGGGTGTAGAGGTAAACGGCAAGCTGCCCGAGAAGATCGCGATCAAGGGATTGCACCTGGTCAAGCTGCAGGCTCGCCGGCAGGACGTCGTCGGTGACGTCGCCAAGCGAACGCTTCGCATCTTCCACGGCTCGTTCAAGACGATCGCGCGCACGGCGACGCGCTTCGAGCAGGCCACCACGCTGACGACCCCGCGCCGCGAGACCGCAGCCAAGCCGGCCACCGCCAGGAAGCGCCGCGCGACACGCCGCCGGGCGACCGCACGCCGCGCCGCTTAACTCCGCTCGAACCAAAGGGCGCCCCACGCGGGGCGCCCTTTTTCTTTTAGCCTTGGCTGGGTGTCTGCTCGATGACGGTTGTCTGCACAGGCTCGATCGCGTACGACTACATCCTCAGCTTCAAGGGCCGTTTCAAAGACCACATCCTTCTCGACAAGACACACATCCTCAACCTGAGCTTCCTGGTCGACGACCTGAAGAAGCGCCGCGGTGGTGTCGCCGGAAACTACGCCTACAACCTCGCGCTTCTCGGATACCCCGCCGCGGTCCTGGCCACCGCGGGCACTGACGCGACCGAGTACCGCGACTGGCTCGCCGCTCGCGGCATCGACTGCCGCGGACTGAGACTGCTCGAGGGCGAGATCAGCGCCACCGGGTTCACCACCACCGACATGGACGACAACCAGCTCACCGGTTACTACGGCGGCGCGATGTGGAAGGCTGGAATGCTCGGACTGGACGATGCACCGCCCAAGCACGAAGCGGTGATCATCGGTCCCAACGATCCTGGCGCGATGAAGCGGCTGGTCCACGAATGTCGCGAGCGCAAGATCCGATTCGTCTTCGACCCGGCTCACCAGCTGCCGATGATGTCGGCGGACGACGTGATCGACAGCACTCGCGGCGCGTGGATAGTGATCGGCAACGACTACGAGCTCGAGCTCATCCAGCAGCGCACGACGCGCACCCTGGCAGGCCTTCTCGAGCTCGCGGAAATGGTGGTGACCACGCTCGGCCGCGAAGGCTCGCGCATCGCAACTCGAGACAGGACAGTCGAGATACCGGCGGCGACGCCGGTGCGTGAGTCAGATCCGACCGGGGCGGGCGATGCGTATCGCGCGGGATTGGTCGCGGGGCTGCTCAGAGGACTGGAGCTCGAGGCGGCCGGCCGAGTGGCGTCACTGGCGGCGACATATGCCGTCGAGCATGTGGGCACCATCGAGCACGAGTACACGCAGGCCGAATTTGCGAGCCGTTACAAAGAATCGTTCAGCTCTGAGCTGCCAGAGAAATTCTGGGCTAGCTAAACGACGTGCAGCTCAATCGCGCTGACGTGGCCGGGGCGACCGGGCTTGCCCGGTCGCGACTTTGTACATCTGTCTCCTTGCGTTGCTGGGCTCCAGCCTCTTGATTAAGTCCCATCCGTATACCGGAATGGGAGTAGCCCCTGCGGCTATGCCGCACGGGCGATGAGGGAAAACCATCCGGGTTTTCCCTCATACGTCTAGCTGAACTTGCGGCTCTCTTCGCGGCGATAGGCCCAGATCGCAATCGCGAAGAACACGATTCCGTAGCCGGCGAGGTAGAGCCAGTCCGTGCTCACGGATTCACTCGTCGGCGCCCCCACCGCATCCCAGCCGAGCTGCCCGAATCGATACAGCGGGAGATACGGCGAGACGTTCTGGATGATCTGCGGCAGCAGCTGCTTCGGAAAAAAGAGCCCTGACGCAAATGCGGTTGGGAGATAGATGAGGTTGATCACGGCGACCGCCGAGTTGGGCCCCGACAGGTAGCCGATCGCGAAACCGAGCGCGATGAACGGGATCGATCCGAGAAGCACCCGGTACGCCAGCGTGAACCACTGCTCCGCCTCGAGCCTCACGCCTCCCGCGATGTACGCGAAGGGGAAGAGCACCGCAAGGGTCAGCGCCGCGAAGACGATCGCGGTGATGCACCTCGACAGCAGGTAGACGAGCGGTGGCAGCGGCGTGGCGCGCATGAGGAGGTCGGTCTTCATGCCGCGTTCGGTCGCCACCGAGATGCCAAAGCTGAAGATCATCACGTTGGCGACGGAGTACACCGACATCGAGGCGAGGAAATAGGCGCCAAACGTGACGTGCGTGCCCTGGAGAACCTGGGAGGCCTGCCCGATCCCGATGAACGCGTAGAACACGATCGGCAGCAGGAGGCTCGTCGCGCTGAAAGCCGGTACGCGCCAGAGCTTCAGGAACTCCGCCCGCGTCTGGCGAACCAGCATCGGCCAGATTGGCGCTCGGCCCTGCGCGATCACCGCGCTCAATGGGTGGTCAACGCGATGAACGCGTCCTCCAGGTCTGCCCCCGACACCTCGAGCTCGGCGATCTGCACCCCGCGCTGGAAGAGCTCGCGCAGCACCGCCTCGGGCTGATTGGTCAGAAGCTGCACGCTGTGATCCTTGATCGTGACCGCACTCACGGGAAGCCCCTGGAGATCCTTCTCATCGAGGGCGGGCGCGACAAAACGGACACGCTTGCCCGCGACCCTTGACTTGATCTCCGCCGGCGGAGCGTCGGCGATGACCACCCCGCGATCGATGACGATCACGCGCCTGGCAAGCTGATCCGCTTCCTCCAGGTAGTGGGTCGTGAGCACCACGGTCTTCCCCAAATGGGCGAACTCGGCGATCCGCTCGATGAAGGAGCGGCGACCTTCAACGTCCATCCCCACAGTCGGCTCATCCAGGAACAGGACGTCGGGGTTGCCGCACACCGCCAGCGCGAAATACAGTCGCTGCCTCTGCCCGCCCGACAGCTCCTTGACGAGAGAGTTGGCCTTCTCTTCCAGCCCGGCCATCGCGATCGCGCGTTCGCGCGGGAGCGGATCTGGATAGTAAGAACGGAAGAGGTCGACGATCTCCGAAACCTTGAGCATCTGGGGTACGCCGGACTCCTGCAGCATCACCCCCACTCGGCTGCGAGCCGACACGTTGGTCGGATCCATCCCGAACAACACAGCCTTACCCGAGGTCGGCTTGCGCAGGCCGAGCAGCAGGCTGATCGAGGTGGTCTTGCCCGCGCCGTTCGGTCCAAGCATCGCCACAACGTCCCCGAGCTCGATGTCGAGGCTGACGCCTTTCAGTGCTTCGACGCTGCCGTACTTTTTCGTCGCGTCGATGAGCTGGGCTGCGGTCGTCACGCTGCCGACTTTAGGCTTATCTCATGCCGAGTGTTTTCACCCGGATCATCGAAGGCGAGCTCCCTGGGCGTTTTGTCTGGAAGGACGAATCATGCGTCGCGTTTCTGTCCATCCGGCCGCTGCGTCCTGGTCACACCCTGGTCGTTCCTCGCGCCGAGATCGACCACTGGCTGGACCTCGATGCGGCGCAGCTCGACCACCTCTTCGAGACCGCACAGGCCATCGGCAAAGCGCAGATGGCGGGCTTCAAGCCGGCGCGGATCGGCGTGCTCCTGGCCGGTCTCGAGGTGCCGCACTGCCACATCCACGTGGCCCCGATTCGAGGCGTTCACGACCTGGACTTCGGCAACCAGGACCCCGATCCGGATCCCGCGATGATGGATCAAGCGGCCGAGACCATCCGTGGCGAGCTGCGGAAGCTCGGCTACAGGCACGTCAGCGAATAGGAGAATCGAGACATGTGCTACTCAGACGATGCTCGTGTGCCGCTGCCGCCGATAAGCGGCGCAGCCTCCGACCAGGGCGACCTGGTCCTCACCTCCTCTGACGGAACGAAGTTCGGCGCTTACTTCGCGCGCGCCGAGAAGCCGACAGGGGCAGGCATGGTCGTGATGCCTGACGTCCGCGGGCTGCACCACTTTTACAAGGAGCTTGCCCAGCGCTTTGCCGAAGCCGGCATCGACGCAGTCGCGATCGATTATTTCGGTCGCACCGCGGGCATCGGCGAGCGCGACGAGAGCTTTGACTACAAGCCGCACGTGGAGCAGACAACACAGGAGAACATCGCCGCAGACGTCGCCGCCGGGATCGACTATCTGAAATCCAAAGACGGCGGGGCTGTGAAGTCCGTTTTCACTGTTGGGTTCTGCTTCGGCGGCTCCAGCTCGTGGAACCAGTCGGCGCTGCAGGCCGACCTGAACGGCGCAATCGGCTTCTACGGTCGCCCGGAGCGGAGCGAGCCGTACCTCTCTCGGATGAAGGCCCCGCTGTTGATGCTGATCGCCGGCGCGGACTTCACCCCGCAGGAGGCGTTTCACGCGTTTGACAAGAAGCTGACCGAGGTCGGCGTCCCGCACGAGATGCACATCTACGAAGGAGCACCCCACAGCTTTTTCGACCGTGGCTTCGAGCAGTGGAAGGACGCGTGCGACGACGCATGGCGGCGGATCCTGGCCTTCATCAAGAAGGAAAGCTAGACCCCGAGTCCTAATCGCGGGTGGGACCGTATAGTCAGGCACATGGCTCAGATGGCCATCAAGTCCAAAGCCACCAGGGCGCCCAAGGGCGCTCCCAGGCTCCCCGCGGCCCTGATCACCGAGCTGGAGCGCCGCCGCTCCGGGATGGCCCGCCACATGGCCCGCGCCGTGGTCAGCCTCGTCCGCTGGGACGACTCGACCGGGGTCCCGCCCCAGCGCACGGCGATCGCCCGCGCGTGCGAGGCGGGTCTCGACCTGTTTCTTGCCGCCGCGCGCGAAGCCCGCCCGGCGACGAACGAAGAGCTGCGCCGTGTCGCACAGCTAGGCATCCTCCAGGCGCGAAGCAGCCAGTCGGTCGAGCCGATCCTGTCCGCCTACCGCATCGCCGCGCGGGTCGCGTGGGACGCGATCCTCGCCGCGTGGCGAGGCCACCCCGAGGCTACGCCCGAGGCCGTCATGCTGACCGCCAACTACGTGTTCACCGCGCTCGACCAGGTCGCGGCGGAGGTGACCAAGACCTACCTGCACGCGCGCGAGCAGCACCTTCAGCGAGGGACTCGCGCGCAGGCGCGTCTCTTCCATGCCCTGATCAGCGACAACTTCGACTCAGAGCTGGAGCTGCAGAAGCAGGCGCTCGCCCTGAACATGCCGATCGTCCCGACGGGCTACGTCGTGGCGGTCTGCAACCTCATCGTCGGGAGCCGCGACGGTGAGCGAGGCGGGCAGGCGCTGGCTGACGTGGCGAGCGCGCTCGAGACGCCTCGCGGCGAGATCCATCACGCCACCGACCCGACCACCCTGGTCGTGCTGTGGCCTGCCGAATCTGCGTCGAACGTCGATGCCGCGCGCCAGTTCGTGGGCCAGCTCCAGGACGAGGCGATGCGACGGTCGGGCACGGCCCGCGCACGCGTTCGTGCCGGCATCGGCGGCTACCACCCGGGCCTGCGCGGGATCTCGCGCTCGTACCTCGAGGCCCAGCAGGCGATCGAGGCCGGCCGCAAGCTCCGCCCTGAAGCCGTGGTGCACCGCCACGACGAGCTCATCCCCCACCTCGTCATGGCCCAGAACCCGCGCCTTGCTGAACGCTTTGTCCTTCACAGCCTGGGCCGCCTGATGGATCGCAAGCTCCGCAACCGCGAGCAGCTCCTGGAAACCCTCGACGCCTACCTCGAGCGAGGTTCTGTGAAAGAGGCCGCCGCGGCCCTCGGCCTCCACCGCCATACCGTCCTGTATCGCCTGGACAAGCTCCGCGAGCTCCTCGGCGGCGATCTCGATGAACCCGCGGCCCGCCAGCGCCTCCATTTCGCCCTGGAGCTGCGCAAACTCATCTGAATTTCGGACTCTGACCCGTCTTAGGACACCGTGTCCAAGTCAGAGGGCCTCTTTTCCCACAATCGTCCGATGTGGATTGGCCCTGGCGTCCGTATGCTTGACCCATGACATCCAACTCAAACGGTCGACGCGTGGCCGTCACAGGCATGGGCTTCATCACCCCGATCGGCAATGACGTCGAGACCGTGTGGTCGAACCTTGTCGAGGGCGTCTCGGGCATCGGCCCCATCACCCATTTCGACACCAACGGGTTCGACACCAAGATCGCCGGCGAGGTCAAGGGCTTCAACCCCGAGGAATACATGGACCGCAAGACGGCCCGCCACATCGGCCGCTACTGCCAGTTCGCCCTGGCGGCTTCGAAGCAGGCGCTCGCCCAGTCGGGCCTGGCGCCGTCGGAGATGGACCCGGACGACGTGGGTGTGATCGTCAGCTCAGGCATCGGCGGCATGGAGGAGATCGAGAAGAGCCACACGCAGCTGATGGAGCGCGGACCGAAGCGCATCAGCCCGTTCACGGTCCCGATGATGATTGCGGACATGGCGGCCGGCATCGTCGCCATCCACTTGCAGGCAGGGGGCCCCAACTACGCCATCGTCAGCGCCTGCGCGTCAGGCTCGCACGGCATCGGCGAGGCCTCGGAGATCATCAAGCGGGGCGACGCTGTGGCGATGCTCGCCGGCGGATCGGAGGCGACCATCACGCCGCTCACGATGGGCGCCTTCTGCCAGATCAAGGCCACCAGCGAACGGAATGACGAGCCTGAGAAGGCCTGCCGGCCGTTCGACATCGGGCGCGACGGCTTCGTCATGAGCGAG
>Ga0209488_10002437_pt1 | contig 15262 bp, 13 predicted proteins | sample Rivendell_Oct201_8_FD_188349 | JGI IMG/M metagenome (GOLD analysis project Ga0209488, IMG submission 188349) | Vadose zone soil microbial communities from the Eel River Critical Zone Observatory, Northern California, USA -... | ecosystem: Environmental > Terrestrial > Soil > Vadose zone >... | reverse complement strand
AAGTCCCTAATATGTATGGCTCCCTAGGAGACAGCCTGTCAATGCTGGGCTATAGAGATCCTGTTAGACCGCATTATGATATTGTTTTGCATTCAAACCAGGATCTTGACCAAAACCAGTAGTCAGCTTACCAATCATGAAAGTGATATATACTCAGATCTAACTAATAGATATGCTCCCTGAATCCCCGATCTGGCTATCGCATGCGGCCAGGCAATTGTAGTATCTACTACGTCGTCGCTGAGTCGCTGCCACCACCCTCGCTGTCACCATCGCCGCCACCCTTGCTATCGCTGCCACCGCCCTTGCTGTCGCGTCGTGGTCGCCATCTCTGCTGCTAACTTACTATCACTGTCGTATCATGATCGCTATCGCCGTTGCCGGTCGCTGTCACGGTCCCCATACTATTGCCGCCGCCGTCGTAGTTGCTGTCACCACTGTGCTCCTGCAGCTCACAACCAATTCTCAGACTGTGAATGCAGGGACGGTGGATGTGGACACACCTCTTCCTTTTACAAGGAGTCAATACTGCGCAGGTCTTCTTGCGCGTCCTTGAACTGTTCGGCGGTGTGGCACCATATTTCGTGAGATTGGCCGCAGATCGTTCGCGGCGGCCATGACGTGTTGTGCGACGAGAGGCACCAAGAGAAGACGAATACGTGACGAGCATTGTTTTCAGAAGTCAAAAGCGCGAAACCTGGATGGTTTAATTTCAAAGGCGGACAAAAAGTGACATACAGGTGGCACCCTCTGAGTACAGCTGATGACCCCCAGCCTCTCCAAGAGAAGGAATGGTTTTGAGCTGGAGCGCGAGTCATTATTGACGATGGAGTGATCGAGGAATTAATACGACATGAAAACCATGTATCTCAAGGACATTATAGTGTCCTTCGTCACGTATCCCACCAGCAGGCCAATCCACACACGGCTTTTCTAACTGTTCGGCGGTGGCACCATCTTTCGTGAGATTGTATGAGAGGAAGTAATCGGTTTGGGCACCTGATCGCACAACCCAATCGGGGGTCATCCAACTACAGCACCAATCTGAAAAAAATGTCTCCGTCAGTCATCTCACATCAGGGTCGGCATAAGTGCAAGGCGCACCTCAGGTCCGCGCTCGCCTGGCCGCTCACTGGTACTAGACCGAAATAGGTCGTATGTGTTTTCCCATCACAACCACCGCCCTCATCGCGAGCATGCAAACTTGAAGCTCGAAGCGCAAAACATAACACGTACCATTATGACCAAATCCCACACCTCTAGGTGGATACGCAGGTACATGTGTGTCAACAATGGCAATGGTGAGATGGTATGCGCGATGGCAGTGCATGTTGATGAGGTCAAGTCCCACCAGGTGCAGGCTGCGAATGCCTGTTTCGCTCCTGCTGGCGTCGGTGCTGGGGCCATGGCGGAAGCGCGAGAGGATGTGGACATTCAGGAGGTCATGGCACTCTGTGAGAGGGAGGAGCAGCCTGAGGTGGTTGTTCAGTTAGTGTGCTCGCTGAGATCGGGTGTATATACTGTACGCAGACATTCCGCCTTACACCCATGAAGTGCCGAGTGCGGGTGCGGGTGCTGCTGGGAATAGAAATCAAGTATATATATTGATCAGCAATCATGCTGTTTGATCAGCGGAGCGGGATTCTCACATAGGTCGAAACTTTTGCAGCCAGACTGACGCTGCTGGTGTCAAACGACTCAAACCTTCGGACATTGATGTGCCACGCGTTGAGACAGTGCCTCCAAGGGCAAAAACCCTGACAGAGCTGTAGCCATTGGCCAGGTGTTTCCATTCACCCGCCGGGGATGTCACCAACGTCAGAATTTGGTTGCTTTCTGTATAAGACTCATTTTCATCGAAGCTGAGCACAATGAGGGTCCTGTTGTCGTTGACGTTCGTGTTATTGAGTAGAGGGACGAGGATGAACGCAGCCGCATAGTCGATCGTGATATCATGGCCATCGATCATATTGGGCGTTACCCACACCCACTGCGGGAGCGTAGGAGCATTGGCATCAACTGCAAAGTCGTTAAAGTTACGGATCCATGCCAGGCGTGAAGGCACAAACGCAATCGCATCATGGATGACCACGCCATTATGCTTGCGCACGTAGTATATATAGCCTGGACTACTGGTATTGACATAGTCTTTCGAGGTGTAGCCGCGGTTGACGGCATAAGCAAAAACGAGGCGGGCAAGAAGGAAAAGGCCCGGAAGGCCCGGACTCACTTGAGGCCCTCAAACCCATCAGTACGTGGGCGTGTTCACCTGGAAAGATGCCCATGAGATACTCTTATCTTCAAAGAGTCCCACAGCAGTGGAGATGCTAGTGAGGGCTTCATGTTGTGTAGAAGGCTGCTATTGCGAGCAAGATCAAGTAGACCTGAGAGATGAAGCGAGAGAGGTGGGGACGAGAACGAGCGGACGCAGACAGGTGAGGACAACACACGAAGAACGAGACGCGGCTTATTTCAACGTGATAGGTATCAATCGTGAATTGTCCTTCCTCGAATTAGAGGGGTTTATATACATTTCCAGTACCTACTACTTGTCTTGTATGTAGATGAAGTAGCGGTTGTGTCGGTGACGTCGGGGCGGGAGAATGCTGGAAGAGTAGAGTTTGAAGGTGTGTAACGGCTGCGCTTGGGCACGGCGTAAGTGGGGAGGCAATGAGAATAAAGAGACTACAGTAAAAGGCCGCATTGTTAGTATAGACGGGCATCAGAACGGAACGCGTATGATGGCCACATGGTTAGCAACACAGCAGAGGCGATGTATGTAGCAAGCGACTAGGTAAAGAAAGGAAAGGTATAAGAAAATCGGGAAAGATAGGAAGGAGGGCGGTTTTGTTGGCGACGACGCTGGGGGATGCGAGGGGTTTGTTTGTACGTATTTACAGTCTCTGCGGGATGTGGTAATCGGCCATGGCGCGGTTACCTTCTGGTGAGAAGACTCGATGTTTTATGTCGTATTTCCTTCAATGCTTCTCTGACGCAGACTCAGGCCTGTCTCCTGGGTATAGTATCCACTCCGCACTGTTGACAACCTGAATACGGTACCGCGATGGAGGACGCAAGTCGTGCCGCAATTATTGATACTGCCACAAGTATGATTGAATTCGAGTGATATGGCTCTAAACTGGGATGTGCTCTCAATCTACCCTGACTCCGACTCGCGCGCGGACGATGCACGAGCTGCGGTGGCCTGCGGACCGCTACACTAGCAGTCTAACTAGTGGGGGACGGCTTATACGGAGATCAACTAATGTACCGAGAAGGATGTCCTATTCAGCGGCTAGCTAACGAAGGGAACGCAATGCGAGCCACCGTGATTCCGACTTCCGAGCCCGGGGATACGGACTTCGGAATCCTTCCGATCGCGTAAAGCCAAAGCGAACGAAGCGAGCGGACCACCCGGACGGATTCGGACTCGGATGTCCGTTGCTCAGCGGCTACGGCGCTCGGCGCTCGGCTCTCGCTTTCGGCGCTGGCGCTGACAATATCAAAAGTATGCACCGAGGTTTTCCCACTACTGGCAGTACATTTGATTTGATCCCCATTTTGTTGTGTATGATACTTCAGAGACCGAGGTTCACCACAATCGTCAAGACCTGAGTTCCTTCACAACAGGATGATAGTTAATCGATCGATTCAGTTAGGGTTTCGTCGAGCGGCCTCGGGCTGGACAGTCCGTGGCGGTCGCGGGCATTAACTCTCTTGATGTCCCGTCCTGTCCGGAAGATCGGAATCCATCCTGCCATGATGTCTGCCTCTGTTGATCAATTCGGACATCACGAAAAGTACAGTACGGTCAACGAGCTCACCTCGCCCTCTCGTGCCCGTAATCTTCACCAGCACCAGTGTACATTTCTCATTGTGTTACCAATCAAACCCTGGAGCGCGTCTGTACAGTAGCAGGCCCCGTGTCCGATAGTTCATCTACAATCATCATGCAATCCTCCATCATCGAAACTCTCCATGCGTCAATCGGAACTTCATGAAATATAACACATATATAGTGTCCTAATGTACAACAGGAAACCACACAAACTCCACAACTCACTCAACATTAACCATGATGAAAAGGGACACAATATTGCTTGATCAGGTCAATAATCTTCTCCAACACCAGGTCCCTTGGAATGGAAGATCTGATCTCAAATGTCTCTGTGACAAAGCTGCGGATATCTCCGTGAATCGTGTCCCTGCGCCCAGATTTGACATGCCCGTCCATGACTGACAGGACATCATTAACTGATACCCTGCCAGGAACTGCCCTGAAAATGCCATCCAGGATCACCATAAGGTCAACGATGTAGCCCATTACGCATCGAACATTCTCCTTGCTGGCATCCAAGAAACTCAGCAAGATTAACCACATTTCTGGTGTTCACTCACCTATCTTGATATGGCTTCTGAACCCATGCCGCGAAGTTTTCTCCAGATCCTCTTGGGTCAGTGCTATCGTGGATTTTATTTTCTATATCCTTCTCATGTTTTAATGTGGCACTCACCTCGATGACAGGCCACCAGCAGAGTCAGCCAAGTCTTCGACAACGTGCGACATCTTTTGCTTGAATTTGGTACTCGAAAGGTACTAACTTTCATCAGCAGCTAAAAACGATAGGGAAACTGGGGACAGCTAACTTTACTCTTGTCATTCAAGTTCCATATTTCAACGATATCCATATGAATGATGTTCACACAGCTTTTAAGCTGTCGGTCAGCAAAGGCCTTACTCGACCGAAGGTCACGCCAGTATTCTAATGAAGTATAGGGTGATCAGAATTGGATTAAGTCAGCGAGGGATATACTTGCCCTTTCGCCCAACTCTAGGGATAAAACCGGTGAATGATATCCGAGTTAGAAAACAAATAACATACTCGATAGAGGCTTGAATGGAAATATCCTGGGACACCCTCAATGCCACAGACCACACAAGAGGAACAGGGCCAATCCGTGGCTTCGCTCCTAGTGCACTCGACCGTACAGAAGCAGACAAGGGAGCACGCGCACCCATGATAAGTCTGTCCGTCGTCACTGCTAGATTGCTAATGAGATCTCGGTACTGTCGGTTCACTGCGAAAGGACAAAGACGTCAAAGGGTCACCACACGGAGAAGATAATTAAAAACTACCAGAGACGATTTCTGTTGGTACGTCCCCCCTAGGGAACAAGGAACGGCCTAACCCTTCGTATTGTGTATGTGCTTTAGTCCTCGCACGACCGTGGCCTCCACCCTCAGCAGAGACAATCAGGTCGAATTTAGTAAACACGACGACGACAGGCACTGAAGATCGTATTAGTTGGAGATATCATTCTTAATTTCAGCGCACTTGCCTCCCCTCATGGCCAGAATCTCTTCCACTCCCTCGCCGATGCTCCCACTAGTTGCGTCAGATATGGGGATACATATCCTGAATTCAGACCATCAGCCAACGAGCACCAAGGTAATTTGAATAACACTTCTCTACCAGACCACGTGTAACTTTTCTAGTGCTGAAAGGTTGGGATCAGTACGGGATGAAATGAAATCCCGTATGGACTGCAACCCCGGGGCATCGCCGGGTTCGAATCCAGAGCACTCATGAATAAGGAGGTAACGGTTATCTTCAGGACGGATCTCCAGGTTAATGTCAGGATTCCTAGAAGAACTTCCTTGCGCGGCCTTGTTTTAGATAGTCAAGTTGACAAGACAGGGATACGAAGTACAGCTGGATACAAACCGGCATGTCCACTTTGAAGATAGTATTGAGGAGCGAGGATTTTCCAGAGTTTTTCTGTGATTAAGGGCGACATCACTCCTGGATTAGCTGAACGTCGGATGAAGCGCACCTTCCCCACCACGAGAATTCTGAACCTACAGGGGGTTGAGACTGATGTAGTTTACAAGCGAGAATCGTGAGACATACTTGGGTTGATCTGCGAGCACGTGCCGCAGCGTTGAAGCGAGCTGTGACTGGCTTGGAAGAGAATTCATGGTTGATGACCGAACCTTCACGTTCGGGTGCTCTGGTAAGGGTGTCATTGAAGATTCAAAGGCACGCTAGTTATCATTCTCACCTAGGGCCCAGGGTGTAAAGTTAGAATGGTTCCCCCTTCCAAAAGCGTCCGTCGACTGAGCCCTAGCGACCCGAGGCAACGATGGGTGCGGTTCCTGTGGTGTAGACAACACCTTTCTGAGGGCGGGCGCATGATGCGGCATTTCTCTATGGTGTGCGGGTTCGTGCTCATGTGGTGAAGGACTGCGCCGTAGGTTCAACGGGGCCAAAGGGTCCTCGGCGTCAGGCTGTCGTGGAGGCTCCACGACAGGCTGGGGCGATGCCGATGCCTGTGCGGAGGCCCTCTGTACCACCGTCGGAGGTGCAGTCGAAGGAGGATCAGGGACAACAGCAGGTTTGCTCGCGAAACACCCCATGGGACGATGCAAAGGTTAAGGCAGTTGAACTAGAGATTCGGGGGTGTTTGAAGAAGCAGCGGGCTGAAGGACCACACTGCCATAGAACCACGTATGTTTATGAGAGTGAACGCGAGGAGTCCGCGCTGCAAGTCGATAAGGATGTGCCCGCATTGTGACTCGCGGTTTTCGCGTGGAGGCGTCAAATGATCGTTTGCTGCGCCTCAGATCAATTGCGCATGCAGTGCAGCATCATCCGAGTCCAACGATGACGAGAGACGGGAGTAAGCGGTCCGAAAATGACCAATAATTTATAATTAATATAATTAATTCTGTGGGCCAATTCACACACGGCCGCAACAATCGTCGCGGTACTATATAGTGGTCACATTTCAACAATCGCCCCAACATTTTGAATCCACGAGAAATGCCCTAAACCACAGGCACAACTCACATGCATAATAGCCGCCAGGGATGCTCGGGCTAAACACTTATTTCGGCAACTTGATCTTCTCATCAAGAAATTCAAATCCCCACGGACCCCACCTGCTTTGTTCATCTCCCTCAATTAGATGAGCGTTGATCTCAGGTCTAGTGTGTTTCAGATATCGAAACCGGTAGATACCAACCAGATGAAGTCGTGGTCATATGACCACGCATTGAGACCCTGGACTACAATAAAGAATGTGACTGGTAGGCAGACGCCAAAAGATGTTCCGGCAAACATGACCCTTGAGAACGAAGGACGTGCTTACTTGCCTCAGGCCCTAGTACTAAATGTTTTGCGTGACCTGGCGCCTCGGAGCTATTCACACTCAACGGAAAATCGATACCATATTCGATGTGCGATTTGATATCTTACTAATGCCTCGTTCAGACCCGAAAATCCTCCTTGAATGGCCATTCTGAATGTCTCGCACTACCCAGCCTGTGTGTAGTAACGCAGGACTTTGGTACGTGTCCATCGGCCATCATACTTATTGGCTCATAACCTGAGGAGCATATCCGATTCTGTGACGGTCAGAGCACGCCACGCTGGCAAGAAATTTGACTCGGAAGGCCCGCAGTTGAGTACGGTCATGGGTATCTATTCACAAAAACAGACCACAGTTGAAAACTCATAGCCAATGATACATAAGGCATAACGTGTAATCCGTGAACAGCAAGACCATGACACCCCCGCAAAAGTTTGGCAACCCAATCGACATCAGCCACTACTAGAAGGGGGAACGCAGTATTGCTTGATCAAGTCGATAGTCTTCTCCAACACCAGATCTCTCTGCTGGACGGAGAATCTGATCCCAAACATCTCTGTAACAAAGCTGCGAATATCTCTGTGGATCACACTCCTTCGGTTGGATCTGACATGCATATCCATGACCGACAGAGCGCCAGCGGCTGACACCCTGTTAGCAGCCAGCGAGAAAATGCCATACATGATCACAGTGAGGTCTACGATGTAGCCCATCACGCATTGAACATTTTCTCGACTAACATGCGAGAGAGACTCAGCTAAAAGAAGCACGTTTTGCGTTCACTCACCTCCCTCGATATATGTCGTTACCCCAATCCGCGAACTCGTCCCCAGATCCACGGAGGTCAGGACTATCAGGACATCAATCTGCTGGACATCGCTTGCCGGCCTTATGTGTTACGCGCTTACATAGAGGTGCCACTAGCTGGCTCAGCCAAACCTTTGACAATGTGTGACATCCTTCCCTTGAACGTGACACTCAAGAGGTGCTAATTCCCGTCAGCGGCTAAAGGAAATACGGCAACCAGAGAGAGCTAACTTTTGCCTTGTCATTCAGATTCCATATTGCAACGATATCCGCGTGAATGATATCCACGCAGTCTTTAAGCTCTTGACCAGCAAAGTCAAGATTAGACCAAAGATTACACCAGTACTCTAGAGGGAGAACTGTGTCAGAAGTGTGTTAATCCGTAAACTGGATATACTCGCGGCCACGTCCAACCCTGGGAGAAAATAGATAAATAGAATGAGCGTCGGAGGACAATTACGTACTCGATGGAGGCTTGAATGGAGATATCGTGAGACACTCTTGCTGCCACAGACCACGCAAGAGGAACGGGGGAAGTCCGTGGCTTCCCCCGTTGCGTACTCATCCGCGCAGAGGGAGCCGAAACAGCACGCGAACCTGTGATGAGTCTGTCCGTCGTCACCGCTAGATTGCCGATAAGATCTCGATATCCGTTCACTGCGAAAAGCGACATCAAAGGAATCACTCCAAGGAAAAGAGAGAGATTACCAGAAACAGATTCTACCGGTACATCCTTAGGTTCTCTGCGGAACAAGCCACGGCACGACTGTTCGCACAGTGCTGATGCTTTAGCCCTATTTCCTGTGTGAGAGACAACCGCGTCAAACTTCGTAAACGCGACAATTATTGGCACTGAAGGTCGTATTAGTTGAGTATAAATCCTATATATGAACCCACATACCTCCTCTCATGACCAGAATATCCTCTACTCCTTCTCCGATGTTCCCATTAACGGCGTCTAGCGCGGGGACACATATCCTACGTTAGAACACATCAGCCAAACAAAGTTGAGCCGATTTCGATATCGCATCTCTACCAGACAGCGTGTAATCTTTCGGGGGCAGGACGATTCAGATCAGTGCGGTATGAGATGAAATCCCGGATAGACTGCAAGCCTTGTGCATCGCCCGGTTCGAATGCAGAGAACTCGTGGATTATAAGATAGCTGTTGTCTTTCGGACGAATTCCTAGGTTGATGTCGCGTTTCGAAGTCCAAGTTTCTGGTGCCGCCTTTGTTTACAGAGGGTAGTGATGTTGAAAACAAGAGAATACGAAACACGACTGCAAACACACCGACAAATCCACTCCGAAGAAAGCATTGATAAGCGAAGATTTTCCAGAACTTTTCTGTGATCAAGGATGTCGACTTAACTTCAGTGTTGCCGAGAGTTACCTGGGCATACCTTCCCTATCACGAGAATCCTAAATCTACAGAGGCTTGAGATAGATGTATTTCACAGGCGAGAATCAAGCGACGTACTTGAGATTATTAGAGAGCATGTGTTGCAGAGTTGAAGCGAGTGATCTGTTAGGAGAAGCCATCGTCGTCACCCGGGCTCTCCTGTTTGGAAGCTCTTGTAGAGGAGTCATTGAGAATTTATACTAGTCACGCCAGCCCATAGCCCTCACCTGGGACCGGTGGTGTAGAATCTGAACGATGACTTCTCGGCGCGCTCGTCGAGTTGGCCCTAGACCTACGATCCTGGGGCATCGGTGACTTCAGAGGTCGCGGCTGCTCGGGTGTTGAGTCCGCTCTTTGCCGGGTGGGCGAATCGACTGAAGATGAAGACATCTCGCGATGGGATATCGATCCACGCCTGGACCTGGACGACTTTCGACTGGCACGACTGCTCTGTCGGCTTAACGAGGCTGGAGACTGCTCCACGACAGGCGGGGGTAGTACCGACGGGACTGTCACCCTCACTTCCCTCGTAGGTTCAGTGTCAATTGCAATTGCAGGCTTGCTGCTGAGACACCCCATCGAACGGACTCGGTGACTAGGGTTGGGCAAATGAGACGAGAGAAACACAGGGATCCCGTGATGCGCAGGTCAAGTCCGTAAGTTGTTAACTCGTGGCGATCGCGTGCGGAACCCGTCGGGTGGTCCTGGACATCACTTGTTGTGTGGTCCTTATATTGCCGTCAATCTGGCACGACGTCGGGGTGCTCTCGTCCAATTGGTGTGCCTTATGTAATCTAATTCATCTAGTGCTGCCGCTGTCACTCAAATTTCGTAGTAAAGCAATTTTTCATGAAGTACAAGAATGTTTCTCAATTACGACAAGAAGGTAGTCTTTTGTCCTCACTTTTCCAAGCGAAATCTTTGTTCTGCGTTGGGACGCGGTGCCACATAGCTTGTAAGGTGGAAAGGTCCCAAACAAGATCAGGGCCCACCACAGTGGTGGGCACCACTCGACTCGGGCCCCACACCAATATTATGGAAGCTAGTGCGGTTCATCCGCCAAGCTCGGAGCTTGACGGTGCTGCCCCGTTGCCGTTTCTGGGTTTTGTTGACCCTGACACGAAAGAGGGCGCCGCAAATCAGAACTTACACCATATGGAGCCGCTGGATTCGTAGCTCACGGGCATCTGACATTCGGAGCACATCCGACCTATTGTATGCGATATTTCTGATATGTGAGTATTTTACCTGTGACCCTTGCACCTGTAGGATCGCCTCGTATTAACCATGGAATTAATCATTCATCAATCACACTAAAATGTCCTGCCGCGTGGCCCTTTTCATGACGTGAGTGTCGTCTTCGCAGCTTGCACGTGGCAATGCCCTTTGCCCTGAAGTACATCGTGTATATGCCTCGTGGTTGTGCCCGCCACTGGGCCAAGCAAACGGACACTTGAACTATAGTGGCTGGGGCATAGCACGAACCTTAATGGAAAGTAACATCGGTGTTACTTTCAGTGATGATGAACCCTAAGGTGTTGCTCCCAAGTCTCTTAGGTGTGCAATTGAATGCAGCGCCCTACTAGTAGACAAGTACTGTACTACACTCCGCAGCTAGTGCTTGGCACAGCAAGTCCTCGTCCACCTGCGCCAGCAGTTTTGGGGCCGAAATGCAGTGAAACCAATGCTCCGTAACACTCGATGCGAAGGTGGGGTAGCAATGAGGTTCGCATCGGATTTGAGTCGTGTGTGTGTCTGAACCATGGTGGAACAACAAAGATTTCGTATTGTATCTCAAGGTGGATATATGATGTTCAATGCTTGCTTCCGGCGTTCCTCGTCCCTAACGTCCCTAGCATTAACGTTCTCCAGCTCTTCAACCACCTCTTCAATATGCGATCGTGAGCCTCTGTGTCCAGCGATCATCTTTTGAACTAGTTCCAGGGCCTCCTTCACGATATAGTCTGGGTAGGGAAAGTCAGAAAAGACTCCACGACCTTTGACCACGAGATCACAAATGAGATCGAGTAGAATGCGCTGCGTCCCGATCGAATCCTTGCTCTTCTCCCAGTGAGACGTAATGACCTTAAAAGTGCCCATATAGAAGGCCTCCTTCAACTCGGGGGACGAAGACGATGATGAGAGGCCTCTGAGTGCAAGGAATAAAAGTTCTATTGTGAATCCGAGACCATTGCCATCACGCAAGTCTAGCAGACGCCATAGTTGTCGTTTCATAAGGTCAACTCGAGGAAGTGAAATGGGGATAGACCACACGCTTTCGAGCGTCTTCGTGATTCTCGCGGGGTTCGGTCTATCGATGATGTCGCGCAATCCTTGGCCCAGTGTGCACAAGCTTTGGATTTGCTGTCCGGGGAATATCAATCGAGGTGGGACAGGGGTTGTGTCGACAAGAGGGAAATCAAAGGCTTCGCTGATTAGAATAGGTCCGGGAAGCTTCAGCCTGTCAAAGAATACGCATGGGAGTCGTCGAGTCAAGTTGTGGGTGACCTCGTCCATCGCGTCCTGGAGAAGGGAAATCCGCCAATCGACATCCTCCATGCCATGGACTTCACCTGCGATGCGCTCCAGCTCCGAAATTGGTACGTTATGGTCATTGAGGATTTCTCGGATTTCCTCTTCCGTCCTGTTCGTGTCCCCGCGCTCCAATGCCAGACGTAAATTCTTAACGTGCTCCCATGCCTTTGTCAGATGTTCGTCGATCGTCTGAGCACCTTCCAACGCTGTTGCGTCTGAGGCGCCATACTCTGCTTGGAAGCGAGCAATTCTGTTCACTGCGAACTTCGCTAGCTCCTGCAACCTGTTGACGCCAACCATCTGCCGAATAACCACGAGCGAGAGGCATGTCCAGCGTACAGCAAACAATGGATTGGATCTGATTGTCGATAGGTCATTGGTCCGTTCGTTGTGTCCCAACTCGCTAAGCAGGCTTCCAACTTCTCCGAAAGAGTCAAGTTCGACACCGGCGCAGCATACAAGGGACGCCGCAGTTTCGACGCATCCGTGCACACGCCTACGCCGTGCCTCCTTGGTCATGAAGCTTCCTTCGTTCTCGTAGGTATCGAACAAGTATCGCACACATCTACAGAGATCCTCGATGGTGCTCCCTTGCGATAAAGATGGGTGACCGGAAGCGGGACGGACTTCAGCAGAGGGCGCCGACTGGGCGTCGTATCCCACTGCTACTTTCCATACTTGTCGGCCCCACTCTTGATTGAAAGAGCCGGGGATAGCGAGTACGAACGCCTCCATCTCGTTGCTCCCATCAATGTTGCCAACCAGCCACCGAACTCCACGCGCGTCCCGCGCCTCGCGATCTTCGGTCGGTTTCATCGCCAATTCCACCTGTTGTGCTTCCAAGCTCATGTGGTGCCATGCTACTGTTCCACGAGAGCGGTCATTGAAAGGACGGCGACGCAGTTCAAGCTTTCGGATGAAGCGCCATATCAAGGAGGAAAACGGGGTGCGGAAGGGTGAGTGTGGTTTCGATATTGGTGCCATCACGAAATAAAAATAGAGGATAACACAGAGAGCAATAGGCACCAAGATGATAGCAAAAACCACTGTGTCGATATCCTTGATGACGTAGCAAAGGCCCAAAAGGAAAAGTAGGAGGGAGACGTGGAGAAGAACTGGGACGAACTCCGCCACCACTGGCAAGACTTCGACACCTTCAAATAAAAAAAGTCGGATCCGGGCAGTCTTCAAAGGGTTGCTAGACTGTTGGAATATGCGCATATATGCCCTAACCCATTGCTGAATGAGTGTCGCGAGAAGTGCAGCAAACAGACTGCAAATGAGGCTCAGAAGCCAAAGGATGTTCACTGTCCGGTTGGGAGTAGATGGTTGAAAGTCAGGGAAAGGGGTTGGTGGAAAGGGAATGGGATTAATGAGGACCTGGGTGCCAATTGCTGCGATCTGTTGCGAAATTTGAGCAAGGAACTGCGAGGATTGTTTTTGGTAGTAGACTGATTGGTCTGCAGGATTTACTTTCAAATCCTGAATCTTTGAAAAGACGAACGCAGCGAGAACGGAGGAGAATAAACCAGCCTGAGATGAGAACAACGTCAAGCCCGGCGGAATTGTAAAAAGTAAGATGTGCACATACGAATATAAGAAGCCCATCCATATCGTCTTTCAAGGCTTGGATTCGAGCTTCATCATGACTCCTAGCTTCTTTCCCGTACAGAGACCATAGGTCATTGGCACCGTCATCAAAATCCTTGCGCTCTTGGTGAAACTCCCCGGGAGAATTATTATTCCCCGTTGGATTGTCTTGTCCTGTACCCAATGTCAGCCACGAGGTTATCAGATCTCTGTACGTGATACGCACCAGGGGGGTCGGGATTCACTGGCAGCACGGCCGGTGGGCGGCGCCGCAGAACCTCGGGTGGGAAATAGGAGAACGTCTGAGAGTTATGATCAGGCCCCCGTTCTAGATCATGGTTATCCGCTACCCCGGACATGTGTGGAGATGCACATACACACACGGAGGAAGCACGTTGGCCGTGGGTGCATTCGGCATTCGGCAAGTTCCGTTCACTGTGCCGGCTCAAGGTCACATGGTTGGCTTGGTCTGTCCGTGAGCGCATGTAAACCTCGGAGGGTGTCTGAGTGCTATCCGGGTCCTAGGGAATTGTCTCTCTTGGGCTGTGCTCCTAACAGGACGCGTCTCCGCCATTCCGATGAATGCAAAGACTTTGGCGACGAACCACGTGACTTGAAATAGACACTGGGCCCGTTACTAATTACTAGTACGTCCCCTCGGAGTCATGATTGTGCTCAGTGATTCACCTGGTACGTCCCACAGCTGTGATAGAACAGGGAATGAGTTGTACATCGCATGTGCGGTGGTCCTCTATCAGGATTTCCACTACAAGCATTTTTGGACTTGTGTGAGTTTGCCTGAGTTCGTACGACTCGGAGTGGAAAAGTCAGAAAGTTGAAAGGAACCTAGAACTCAAAAAAGGTTCATTTCCAAGTACAAAAATACCCTTTTCTTTTTTCATGTAAAAAGTCGTGTTTTCGAGCGGGCTTAATTCCTTTACAGGCTGCCCGAGACTCGGAACCCCTCGATTAATGAGGATCGCGGAGAACCTGTGAGACGTTGGGAAACTCGAGAATGAGTGATCTTGTAATTATCGAGCCCCCATCGAGCCCCAGCTCTCAATGGGAATGGGAGAGTCAGTCACGCAGCGGAGGGCTAGTAACAAGTCTGGCTGTGCCAGTGGAAGCGAAGCACCAGCAACAATGACTTGTGCCAGAGGCTGACGCGACTGTCCAAGCCATGGGTGGCGTCACCAACACTCAGGCTACTGTAGCCCAGTCAGGTCGGCCGATACACGATATCGCCAATGACCGAGCAATGAGGCCGTGGGCGCGTTCGCGCGCGCGACGTCGTCGCGACCCAAAAGAAGCAATATTTATCGCAGGGCAGGTACAAAATCTAGCTGCTGCTCCTCTATCTGTCCATCTTGAGAACTCGTACCACACCCACGCGATATGCTTGTGCTTCATTGAGATATATTACACAAATCTTCGTTAGCGCTGAGTTCTCGTTCAACACCCAGTCATTAAGCAGTTCGATCAGGATTTCGGCCACATGCCTGTTCCTGCCAGCGGCCCTCATTAATAGCACGCACGGAAGGAGCTTCTATCCGCTGCGCTGCCGCCAATGACCAGTGTTGACCCCTTAGTCGCACCGAAGGTGCGGGAACTGTTAGCAACTGCTTCTCACAAAGCGAAGGTTGGGCAGGGTCATTGCCATCATGTTAGGGCAGAAGAATTCTATTACGCGGCGCACTCAGTGCGCGAAAGACTGTAGCCAGTTGATATAGGACCAATACGTTATGACTGATTATCTACGCTGTTGCCGGTATCTGG
>Ga0209488_10002436_pt1 | contig 15268 bp, 11 predicted proteins | sample Rivendell_Oct201_8_FD_188349 | JGI IMG/M metagenome (GOLD analysis project Ga0209488, IMG submission 188349) | Vadose zone soil microbial communities from the Eel River Critical Zone Observatory, Northern California, USA -... | ecosystem: Environmental > Terrestrial > Soil > Vadose zone >... | reverse complement strand
AAAAATAGGGGCCGTACTCGCCAAGGTAATTGCCCTCTGGCCCGAGGTGGTTGTAAACCACGTCCAGCGCGACTGAAAGTTTTCGCGCGTGGGCTGCGTCCACGAGCTTTTGCAAATCACCAGGCGAACCGTAGCTATTCTGGACTGCAAAGGGATAAACACCGTCGTAGCCCCAGTTACGCGTTCCGGGAAATTGCGCAATGGGCATGAGCTCAATGGTATTCACTCCAAGATCGGAGAGACGGTCGAGGTGGGGAACCAGGGAGGGGTGGGGAACCAGGACGAGGTGGGGGTGGTCGGGGTGGAGAGCCGGGACGCGGTGGAGAGCAAGGAGACGGCCAGTCGGAGAAGGGCAGACCCCTGAAACCAAACCCAGAAAAGACGAGTTGGTGGTCTTGGCTTTGTTGCAGTAACCAATACTTTGGGAGTCTGTGAACATTGTGTAGGTACCGCTTTAACGATCCCAGTCTCTTTGTACGCCTTACAAAGAACTGTTGTTCAGTGTGCCACAGGGCAGGTACCGATCGCAGCAAACAGCAACATACTTCAATCGTCTTTGCAATGAAAAGTACAGGGAACAAATTGACATGTGGATAAGTAATTAGCACTTTGGAACGAGCTCTCGGGCTTTCCACTCAACAAGCGAAAAGTAATCAACACTTCCTGGGTAAATGCAAACGTAAATCATGGAAAGTCATCGCACTTGCAGTATTGTGAACGGGTTGTTGTGTCTTTATAAGATCAATCGATGTCCAGGTCTTCCGAGTCGTCTAAAGAATTTTGATATTATTTTTTGCAGAGCGTGTTAACTGATGATATGATAGGCGGAACAAATTAAAGACCAGTTGAACCACAAGGCTAGTACCCCTTCGAGTTATGCTATGTGAATCGCTGTATGCGAGAGGAGAAAGCTAATGGAGATCGCTGCGGGTGGTTTGAACAGTGTTTTAACGACAGCGACGTTTGATGGCTGCGACCATACTTTGGGCATCGGCCACGGGCGTCCGAACCGGTCGGCCACTGGTATGTTTCAAGTTTCATCAGTGTTCCATCATCATCTCAGTGACTTGTCTCCAATCTCAATGTTAATACGGTGAGACTTTTCCTCAGACACGCCCTGTTCTTTGGCTGCCTGTTAGCTCTCGCAGTCCTCTCGAGAAACGTCATATCCGGCAGCGTCACAAGTACATATCTTTTCGTACAGATTTCTTAGTAATTCTTACGACATCTCAAATCGTTCCACGCACGAAGGTCGGCCGGTTGATTATTCCGGGGAGCGAGGAAAATGGGCAGTGTTGCTTGAATACATATTTCACCTCGATCCGAATTCACTGACAATAAACACCAGGTGGAAACTTTTACACTTCCGTTTTCTCAGTTCTTCAGTACCTTGCGCTCCCCCTTAGGTGTTCCACCCGTTCGGCGTTGTGCAAACGCTTGCAGGTATATTTATGGGTTCGTCACCGAAGTCTTGACTTCACCCTCGCTGGTACGACCCTCGTTTCATATGATTGTGGGTTTCAGTATCACATATTTCTGTCAAGATATCGATATTGCTTGCAACAACTCTGGCATCCACACTCCCGTTGATGCGACCATCGACGTACTCATCATCGAACCGGTCTGGGTGCATGCAGCACCTCGCCTCGTCTAGCCCGACTTTTCGTTTGCCCGTGGTATTTTCCTTCTCTGCAATACGAGGGTGAAATTTATCCTGCCTCCTCTTCTGGTTGAGTGTCGTGCTTGTGGACTGTGGTTCTGTCAATGGGGGCGTTTCACTGCGTCTACTCACCGCTCACACAATATGCCGTGGGTTGAACTAGCTGTGATGAGAGTTACCTCACACCCGCGTACAACGGTCGCCGCATATACCATGGCTGGAAAGGATTTCCGACGCAGGTTCCCGCATAGTGCGATCAATATCTCATCTTATCTGTCTGCACCAAGAGGGGCCGTGTGCCATTTGGTCAAACTCGTGTGGGTGCCATCTAGAAGGAAGCTGACATGGCGGAGTTGGAAGGAGTACATGCAATGTGCGATATCCCGGCAAACATTCTCGTGGCCTGAGAAATTATTGTGCCAGGAAGGTTCACTGTGGGTCATCTGGCCACGGTTTTCGCCGGGGTTGACATAGGGCGTAAGTTAGGCTGACTGACATGGTTCATTGAATGTCAATAGTGGGCCTGAGGCGCAGTCGTCGGTTATTAAGGATATCCGCGCAGCCTGCCAGTGAGGCAGCTCTTGATCTCCTATCACAATGGGCGGCCTCTCGTGATCAGTCACAGTCACACTGTCCATCGGTAATCAAAAACATCCGGGATGGACGTGCCAGGGTCGGTAATAAAGAATATCGCCGGGTTGCCTATGATAGGCCGGAGATCACTCAGAACTAATTTGTACTCTTGATTGCGATCAAGAAGATATCCCGCCTTTATTCCGCTGCGATGCTTCCTTGGGCTGGGATGGGAACGAAGGTCCAAAAAGGGGGAGAGAAGGGGAGCTTCCTATACCCGTTCAATTCTCTGTGCCTGGCCTATCTTATTTGGGTCGTTCAAGACCCCACTCATAAGGCCGACACGACACTTGGGTGAGGATGACTCGGAGGCGGTGGTGGTTGTGTTGACAGAAGCTAGAGGTTCGGACACGTGGAGGCGCCACCACAGGCACTAACGGACTTTTGTTCGCCCCGGTTCACGTCTTTGGCCACCACACAGGTTTTCCCTTCCCTAAATGAGGTTTGGGGAACTTCTCGGCTCCCCACAGGCCGACGGCCATCAATGCGGTCTCTAGATCATGATATAGAACAAGGATAGAATGAGATAGGTGTAGTACTCGGATTACAGGATATCAAATTTACGATTGCATATAGCTCGAATCAACACAACGTGGCGCATCTGCGCGGCGCGCCGACGTCCTACACCTTCTATTATTAACACTATCTGATCCTTCGTTTCGTAGAACGAATTATGGGAATGCAATACTAGGATGAATTAAATACTAGGTAAAAATAGCACAGCGAGCTCGTTCCGGTGTCTAGAGCACGAATTGGCGTCGACCTCGTAATTCTGCCTAATGGTGATGTTTGACTTTAAAGTTCCTTAGCTAACTTGTCGTGCCCAACGGAGTCATCAGACGATCTGGAAATGGGCGTGACCCTAAAGCACATACCCGGTCAGCTGGACGAGCGGCATCCAGCTGCCGGCAGAGACATGCACTGCGCCAATGACCTTGATATGGCTTCGCATAATGCCGTGCGCCCCAACCCCCCACTGGGGGTCGGCCGCATGGACGTTCGCCATGCACTGCCAAAGGAGAAGTTCGGTCGATGTGGGTAATAGCAGGAGGTCCGAGAAGCTCACATCGAAGAACTTGTCGAGCGAAACGGCGACGTACTTCATGAAGCGGGCAAGTGTGATTGGATTCCGCGTTCGACTCTCGTCTCGAGTGGGAACCTGACGCTTCCAATCAGGATACCCAGGCCACTGCGATGGTGGCATCAGTAAACACGAACGACAGAAAGAATGAGGGTGTTGCGCTCACGTTGATGCGTATATGAGTCGTCGTCTTTCCCCCAAGTGGTGCTTCTCTATCCCCATTGCAAAGATCGCGATAGCGGCCTCGGAGAATGTCGGGTAACCAGAAACCAACCCCACCATTACCGTTGACGAAGAAGATTGGAAGCTGAAGCACGGCGTCTTCTACGTGCCTGCGAAAACCGACCCTCTCGGCTGGGATCCATCGTCGTTGGGGCACAACTGAGCCTTGAGTTGTTCGGACGCTGAAGTCGAGCGGCAGAGGCAAACCTTCACTCGGAAACCTTAAGGATGGTTCCAGCCTGAGAACAGAGTGTAAGCTTTGCGTGATATACCATGCCTCTTGCCAGTATGATATGTGATAGTGTCGGAGGAAGTCTGGTGTTCTGAGCACGAGTGCAAAGAATTTATGCGCGTCTTGGGGGGAAAATGTATGAGAAATAAAACCATCCACAAGGATGTCACTAGCCTGGAGTGATGACATGTTTGACTATCTTCACTAAGGAAAGGCCAGTATATAAATGCTGGCGGTCACCCTATATTGCAAACCATATTGACGTTCCTGAGCAGAGAGATGTTGGTCATGGTAAAGGAAAGCTGTTGCGCGCGCTCAAGCCTGACATTCCAGCCACACCAGCAGGGGACTCTGGACTCGTGCCAGATGTTCCCATAGATGTAGATCCGGATGGGATGGAATAGAGTTACAGTTTCATAGAGAGGTATACATGGCCGCGCGAAAACCAATTCAAGTCACCGGACGGTAGTCCCCATTCCCTTGTTAAGGGTATTCCAGTTCCTTTTTTAAGGCAGAGGGCTGTCATTACGGCTTGCCCGCGCATCGGGCTCGGAACTTGATCCATCCACATACAAGAGGGGGTATCCCGGCACCAGCCAAGTCGTCCTAATCTAATTTTCCTGTCACTCTATACACCTGTTTTCGGGATGATGGAAGTAGTATCAGTGGCGATGCCGCCTCCCCTCCTCCTCAAGGCGATAGGTCAGCGGCAGTCGATGATGCACCTGAGGAAGCACTCGAATGAACACGTGGCCGCTGCGGAGCGTTCCCACGGTTGAGATACTGTAGTGGGGCACTGACGTATTTCACATCACAACTGTTCATCCACCGTGACACGCATCATCACGTTCTGCTGATTCCCTGACCACCCTTCGATCTTTCTTCAAGTCCTGGTTTGGGTTGGCTATACATCTTCTTGAGCCGCTATTTCCGACCCGGAGTTCTCGGGGGGTATAACAACAATGTCGGCGTGTTCCACAGGCCAACGGCCACACTACGGATTTGCCTTTGCCCATCACTGGGTCGCACTCATGTTCTCTTCCTCGATTCCAGCCCAACCTCGACTTCCTCTGCCCTTGCGCTCGCTCTGGTGACATTGCTTGCGCTTTGTGACGATCGAATGTTTATCATACAGCATAGGATGGTGGCATCCCTTACTCATACACCGAATCCACACGCGCCTCTCTTTGTTCGATGGGGATGACTTATTTTTGATATTGACGTACAGCCTCTTCATCATGCTGGCTGTGCTTATACTGTCGTCTTTCTTTGGCATGGGTCCGGCCCGGACATAATTAGATCCGTTCACCCTTGGACCCAACATAGTTGTAACTGGTCGAGCTGAACTCGAAAAGGGATGGGCTTATGTCCAACGTAGCTCACGCCACTGTCCATCGTTTTCTCCGGCCCACTTGAATGCCCCGCGCTCTGCGACATGTTCATGACATGCCGATGATATTGTACACCTACGGTGTGTAGCTGAGCTCTACTAGTAGGCCCTGGACCCGGCTGTTGACGGAAGCGCCCATTGGTATCCAACTTCCACAACAGGATGGGTTGGCGCAGCGCAAAACTACCCCATCTACATCAATACTGCCTTATCCGTGCGGCGACCTTATCCCCTTTGGAAGTACTGTCTCTCAATGAAAGTTCTGTCTCTGTCCTGTCAGCGGAATCGCGGATATCGGACTTAATGTGTAGGCCGGTGCGACCCTCGCTGTCTTTCCGGTCGCTGGAACAGGCCGATCAGGCAGGCACCGAAGGCTGTGAGTCCTAGGGTCGCAAATATTAGTTGATGACCATACTCGTCGCACCCGTCAGCGTCCTTACCTTCATGGTGGTGCTCTGGGATACCTGTTGTCGCGTGAAGAAATCCGGAGCACTTTACCATGTATGCTGTCTGGGATTTCGTTATAGACTAGGATTATCCTTATCCATGAGCACTTATACAGGAGTATCCGGGGCACATTATTCACACGATGGCTTGGCGCCGCGCAAATGATTTCTTGGTCCTTCCAAACCCACGACGATGCCTTCCTCGTATTACGTGAAGTACAGCACTGCCAGCTTGTGCGTCAGCCGAGCGCCTATCACGGGTTTTCACTGTGTTCTCCTTGCGGGCAATGCCCTGCATCCCGAGAGGTCCTCTTTGACGTCATCGCGCATCTTGAGGAGAGTATCTCGTCACCGAGCCAGTGCAGATGCATGCTCCGATTTGCTTCCTCGTGCTCGACTTTCGCCTGATCGAGTCCTTAGTGCTGGCCTCTGTGACTGGGGTATCCCTCTGGTGCAGCGACTCCTATATTATGTTCGTGATCTGCGGTGCCCTGTAAAGAAAACCTTATGCGTTGATCAGCATGGCTTATTCAAACTGCCGGTCATAGCGCATTATGTGTCTCAATGCGGTGAAGGGACATAGACTCACCTAGCTGTGCCAGTGCTATCAGGTGCGGGTCGAGATTCAAAGAGCGTTTTCTCTGCGCGCCTGGTTCGACTCGAGCCGTGTGGATACAGTACCCATCGATGAGAAACGACTCGCGGCTATGTCAGTCACTCTCCCGTCACGCAGAAGATTCACTGACAATCCAGATTAGCGCTTCTGGGGAAGTGTGGGACTCGCAGGAGTCACCGAGTTTGCAAGTCACGAAGAGAATAACCGCACGATGTCGGTTGGCGCGCTACGGCGATCAACGTGTCTATATTCGTCTCCAATCGCTTATTGCTATTAATAACATTCCACTGCAGGCAAGGGCACCACAAGGTCACCTAAGCTCCGGACAAGTAGAACGTCTAAACACTCTTGAGCAGTCGTTCTTGCCCCATGCTCCGGACAAGGAACTTTCATTCTGCTTTGAGTGCGGGCCAGGCGGGTGTCCGGGCAGTGGGGCAATTGGCTGACTGACGAATTTGGCTGATGAATTGTCCGTTATCGGTGGTTGGCGGCTATCCATCGGACTTGACACGGAATCCCTATACTATCCCTGTGCCCTCATTCGAACAAGGCCCTCATTCGAACAGTCACGCTATGTCACAGTGCGAAGATTTCAAAAACTTCGCTAGGAAAGTGTGACACCAGCGTGACAACAGGCTTTTATTTCCTTACACAACGCATTTTTCATCAAAAAAAAGTTCATGAACATGTGGACCGAGGGTACTACTGTGCTTGCGCCCTCAGTCGGACAGTCACACTATGTTACAGTGAAGATTTCAGAACTTCGCTTAGGAAAGCGTGACACCAGTGTGACAAACAAGTGTTTCTTTTATTTTGCTACACAATGTGTTTTTTGTCAAAAAAAGTTGATAGATATGTAGATAGAGGGCACTAGATGCAGTGCTATCAGTGCAGTTGAATAAAAAATGGGTCAGTAATTCAGAGTGTCCGAATGAGGGCACAAGCACATTTACCAAGAGTGAGCAAGAAATTTAAGGTTCAAATGGGGGCCCTGTTCGAATGAGGGCACAGGGATAGTAATCGTTCCACTGGTACACATTTACCAGAAGTTCAATATGTCCTACATGCCATTTCACTTCCAGGACGATGCCAACAGTCGTTTCCTCTCATGTAGAACTAACATAATGACCAATTCCCCTAGAACTTAACAGGGGCATAAACCTTCGCTTTATCGCAGCATAGTGGTGTACCTCCATAATTGACCTACTAGAAGTCCAGTAGCGGACTTCGATAAGACTCATGGTGGACCTACGTGAGCAAACGAGGGACCCTCTGAATCGATTCCCTCCAATGGCCAAATACACAGTTGAGGTGAAAGCTCTGCATGCATGCGCGTCACACGAGCTCGGATACTGCAACAAGTCAAGTCATGGAGGCATCCATCTTGCTAAGTTAGTAGTTGGCGGACCCACACAGCTTGTACTCGTGGCTCGCAGCGTTGAGCGTGGACAGACAAATGAGGTGATTAATGGGTTACAGTAGACCGGAATTTCGGGATCTTCTGTGGCTCGAGCGTGGGTTTCTGTTCACGACCAGTCCGGCTCGGAGGCATATATTAAAGCCAGTTCAGGACCACATGACGTCCAGGGAACCGAAAATTTCACGACAGTCCCACCCCCGGGAAGGACAGTCACCGAGGGAACCAAAGCAAGCTAGAAGGGTGAATGTTGTCAGTGTGATCGTAACTAACTATTCTAAGGTCCGTTGATAGTGACTAATATCACTAAAATAGCCGCGTCGACTTTACAGTTGTGGCGTCGTCTAACTACCCGTGCCAGTAACGACACGAGCGGCATACTATGACTCTTCCTTAGCAGAATTCTTTGTCCTCTACTACCACTGAACCAATATTAGCATTTGGGTATGATACATCTTAAGTAATTCAAAGCATCGTATCGTAGGTAGGCTGATGGCGGCGTAAGAACGGCGTTCTTCATAATTTGGCTTGCCAACCACTAGCCGACAGCCAAGAGTTCTGGAAGGACACTAAATCATTTGCGAGGAAGGTGTTTGGTTTAGGCGCTAAAAATAGGTGTCAACCCGGTTTGGAATTGGACGTTTGACGTTTGAATTCGAACACGGAGGCTCGCTCACTCTTTGTCAATATTGCCCCACGTGGCCATCCGAGTCCGGGCACGAGAGGTTGGGAATTGAACATCACAGCGGGGACAGACGCAATGGAACTCTTTGCAAAAAGATCGTCGTAGCTGTAGAACGACAGCGGTAGGCTCCATGCTATTTTTAAGTAAAACGCGAATTTTCGCAGGTCGGTTCGGCGGTTCGACAAATTCGGTTCGGTTCGGATGAGTTGACGGCTTACTCGCCGCCAATTATCCGGGTTCCGTCCCGACGCCGTCCCGCCCATCCGCGCTTTGACGGGATTGATAAATAACGGTGTCCTCCGTCGAAATGAAGGCCATCACGTCCCCCTCATGTCGATTATGACCCGTTCTGCACGTCAAGAAACGACCATCCCAATGCTCGACTATAACCCTCTGCGGTATGTTCAGCGTCACCCTTACGCTCAGCGACCCTTTCTTCGCTCTAGACGGGCTGCTATCGAGGCTCGCGGGAAGCATAAGAGCCGCCCAGGTGGGTGATGCCTGGACTACTTTTTCGCGCGGAAAGGATCTCTGAATGTGGTATCACAATACAGGTGCTGGTAGCGCAGCATCTCGACTCGAGCCTTTTCATGATAGCCATGCCGTGGATGAAAAAGTAGCTGGGCTACTCTCTGGGCATGAACCCTACGTTCCGTCTTCCAGTTCCAGTTCCACCGTGTCTCATTTCATGGGTCGGCTCGGAGCCGGTGCGCACCGCTTCCCGACAATGCGCACAATATCCAGCCGGCGGAGCTGTCCTCTTCCCAATGCTTATACTGGGACATACACCAGAATGGAGACACCACACGACGACAGTACTAGTGGTTCTGACACTCTCACACCCTCTTCCTCACGTCGGCGCGGTATTACATCTTCCCAACCCTCTGCGTGGTCTCACTCTCTTCGTCGCCGTTCCCGACGTCACGATAAGAGTACCGGGAGTCCAAATGACATCTTTCGGGCTCCCGTTCCCCTCTTTCCGCGCTTTTCATACACCACGACAACCACGAACGGACACCATGACCCGAGCAGCGGCTCTAGCAACGGCTCGCTCGACACCTATCCATCGTCTTCCAACTACCGCGTCCCATTTCCATTGATGACTTCAAATTCGGATGAATCATATCCTTCTCCGTACTCTGCCGATGCAGTAGCTGTGTTTCAGGCCCTGCTGGATAAGGGCGAGGCGCCATTTTTTGATGGCCTGGTAAAGCCTTGTGGTATTTTTGAAGACCAGGTCAGGGTCACCTTCACGGACGCCACTGAGACCACTGGCAGTACGAGTACCAGTGAAACTTCTGTACGCGCTGCATCTACGCGGCGTCGGCGTGGCTTTCTTGTTCCTTTCCGGCGGCGCGTTAGTGACATAACAAGCACCGCGTTGCTCACTCTCCGCAAGTTTCCATCCATGTTTCATAAGGATCGCATACCTCCTTATTTTGTCGATGATGACGACGACAATACAGAGTACGACATCCCATGCCTTGCATACATTACATGTCTGTGGTGATTTTGACATGATGACTACCTTCTGACTTATCCTTGTTACTATTATTTCCTTAAATATAAGTGGAGCTTTGCTGATATTTGAAGTCGAGCGCTTCGAGCCTTCGCCGCGATGGCATACCGTAGAGAACCTAGTTTCCGGAGAAACCCTGGCCCCGGGTCTTATCTCATACATTACTAGTAGCCGATCAACCGTTTGGCTGAACCTTCATGTCCTTAGCTCCTTTTCTGAACATAAAATCCTCTGATCATATGTAGTCATAGCTTCCAATGGCGGCCCACTGCTGACTCGCAAGAACTGAGTTCTTGGGTTTGGAGCATCATAGATGATGCAAAACTTTCCGCTGCGTGATGCTTTCCTAACTTAGTGACACTGGCACAGTGAACGGGTAGAATGCACACTGGCAGGTGCTGCAGAGGCCCAGAGTCCGCCTCTGCTCGACTGAAGTGGTTATCCATATCGCGAAGTATGTTTATCTCGCCGTGTAGTCACGGTCGCAGGCTCGTGTTATTGATTGTCCTCCGAGTCTGGGCCAAGCCCGTTTTCTGAAGAAAAAAGCTCAGATCTACTCTACCTTGGGTGTATCAGCAAAGGACACTACTTGTTAATGCAAGTGTTAACGGGCCCATGAACGCAAGAAATTTTTGGATCGTGCGATACCGATACCTCTTCGGCCTTCCTCAGGCCTGAGTGGCATGCTGCTCCGTATGGATGGTCCCGAGTCCCCGATAATTGGACCATTATATAATCAGGTCCCGGCGTTCTCGGCCGCCGTGGTAACCGTTACCTCCTTCCGCCACCCCCAGACGCAGTCCACGAAACGGGCTATCGACTGTCAACTTGTGCATTCTCTCCCCTCCTTCGAATGGTGCCGGTCGCTTCAGTTCGAGTGTTCTCGCCCGCGATCCGGAGTAGGTGTGAGATGTCACCTGGATCCCAACCTCTGAAGCGGGGAGGAGGGCAGGCAAGGCAGGGCACAGTGGCTTCCAATGCTAGCTGACATGCTCTATGGCCGCCGTCACTGGGCGTGGGTACTGATCGCTTTCCTGGCCAATCATTTTCTGCGTCATATTTGTGCCCCACTCATGGACGGATAGTGCTTGCTTTCACTTTTTGGTGCTGGAGACCGGCAAAAGTACATACGTGGGTTTGATGAAGCTGGACGCCACGATCAAATGATGAAGCGTGGGGGTTGCATCTTCTCCATATGAGTTAACTTACAATAGATGGAGTGCACTTCAAGCATACAGTACAGTTTCATCCTGTCTCATGGGCTCTGTCAATTTCACTAGCGCTTCCCGCCACCTTGATCGGCCTTATTAATACGGTGACCACTTGTTTCATACTGCCGGGATTTTAATACGGTGACCACTTGTTTCATACTGCCGGGATTTTCGTCACGGCGTCTCACCCTATTTCTGATCCGTTTTCAGGCCATGTTATAACGTCCTTATGCCTTGCGGTCGTCTCCATAAATACCCCCAAGTCCCCGCCCCCCGTGCGCACCGCACGGTTTCTCTCCTCGTTCTCGAGGCTCTGCCACCGTCTCTCATCCCACTTGTTGACGGTCCATTGAGATCATGCCGGCCCACTCTCCTACTGGTATCCCTCCAAACGTCAACGTCGAAGAACTGTAAGGAACTGTTATAACTGCCCGTTTGTACCTATTAAACTGACTCTTCTCTTCAGAGCTGCGCCACAAGTACGTCTGAGCATTTGCATCTTATCCTCGGTCCTTCATGTCTTTCCATCCCATAGCTTCTTGGTGGTATTTGGAACTGGGGCCTGTTCGGTGTTCTGGTCGTCCAGACCTGTAAGCAGACGCCTCTCTTCGAACCTGAGCTTTGCTCATCTCTTTGGACGTTCAAAAGACGTGTACAGCTACAACTTCCAGGACGATCGACGCCTGATTAAGCTTTTGGGCACGAAAATACATCACTACGTCCTGCTTCTTCTCACTGACGTACCTCCTTGTAGTGTATGGTGTTTTCTTCCTGGAAACGCTGCAAACAGCACTTAACGGTGCAGACCTCTACTACTGGTTCGTCAGCGGCTTTGAGAATTTCGGGCACCTTATTTCGCCATATGCTGGCTCCTTCGACGTGCCCATGATCGGGTCTTTGGTTTCCTTAATCGTTCAATGCTTTTTCGTGTACCGAATATGGGTCCTAAGCGAGAAGAAATCACGGTGTCTATGTATTCTCATCTTTTTGGTGGGTAAATTCTTCCCCAAAGACACGTCTCCAGAGCTGTCTATCTGACGTATAGCCCCTGCAGTGCTCCATTATCAGTGCAACTGGGGCCTTCGCCGGGGGCATCACTGCAAGTCCCCTCTGTTCTTCATCACAATGGAACGACGCTCAACTATAGCAGACCGAGGTCCAAAGGAAGTTTCTCACTGGACGAATTCTCAAGATTTTCGCACTGGTGGGCTCATCGACTAAGCAACGACGCAACACCTCACTGAGTGGCTTTGCGCCCTTCAGACATGGCTGACCGGAAACACGATCTCCGACTTGCTCATTACGGTCTCGATGATCTCCTTCGTAAATTCCTTTCGCCTCGATATCAAGACATCGTTTTGATTCTACGACCCCACAGTTGGCCAAGAGGAATACTAGGGTGGACTACGGCACCAGGCATGCACTGGTGAGCATAGTGAGACTGGCAGTCGAGACCAACATCATTACAAGTAAGCGCCTCCAAGTCCTTGATATTCTTCCGCATCACCCTCGTCTCACATGCGCCATTTGCGGCACCAATAGGCACTGTCAGTGTCGTAGCATTGTTAATGGTTTCCTTGTATCCCGTAAGCAGTCTCGCTTTGTGTGTCAGATGCACCCATCCGACGAAGATTGACGCCTCAACTCGCTCACACTGGCAGGACAAGAACTGGTTCGTCTGCCCGTACGTATACGTATCCAATTTCATCGTCCTTCATCTGAATCACTTTTGGATCTCCGTTTGTTCACACAGCACAACCATACTCGGAAAAATGTAAAGGCCCAATCACGTCACATCACCCACGTAGCTGATGACTACATCCGTCTTTGATAGATACTCCAATACGCTCCTCGTATCCCTCAACAATCGCATTTCGATCCGTGACAGGTCGGTGTCCAGCTCCGGAGGAAGAATCGACCGATCTCCACCGGAGACGTTCCCCACCAACACCCCTTCGGAGGCGACGATGGAAATTCCGCTTACGGACATGCACAAGGCCTCCGATCCCCTCAAGATACCGTCCCTCGGAGGGCTCGGCGTGCATGAGAGGGTCATCAGTGAGTCGCTCGCTCGTCTTCTCGGCATTGTCTCATGCTTAGAACAGTTCGCGCGGTTGCGGACATCGCGTGATTCTGATCCGATTCGGTGATTCAAATTGTTTGCGAGCGAAGCGGCATATCGTGACCTTCGCAGTCAAAGGGAATAAATCTTCAGAAATCTCATGGTTTTGTGGCACTTGCCTTCCATCTGGTTTCACTTCTGTGTTGTACGTGATAGCCATTAGACAATACTTTATTGATTTATCTGGTTTTGAGACTAAACTTCTCCCTTGACACTATCTCCCATATGGACATGTCCTAGCACGGCATTGTCCGACGTTACGGCATCCTCCCTCGCTGCTCGAGTCCGGAAATCGCATCCTCCGGACTCTAAAAAGCAAGTTGGTCTTCGCCCTCTGCTCCAGGGTACTATGCCTGTGCCCTCAGTCGGACAGTCACACTATGTCACCGCAGAAGATTTCAAAACTTCACAGGGAAAGTGTAACACCAGCGTGACGAACAAGCGCTTTTTTATTTCGCCACACAAAGCATGTTTCATCGAAAAAAGTTTACGGACATGTCAACAGAGGGCACTATATACGATGTACGAAGTCTGATAGCAGTTGAGTAAGAAATGAGCAAGTGATTTGTGGTGTCCGACTGAGGGCACAGGGATAGTAGTAGTGTTGCCCGAGAGTTGAGTTGAGTCGAGTTGCAACTAAGTGTAACAGAGTTGCACCAGAGTTAACTCCGAGAGTCAGGAACGAGTTGGCGGGAGAGTGGTTCGGCTAATCCACCAATCAGCATTCAACGACGCAGCAATCATTTTGACATTATCTGCTAATTTGAATCTATGGTCCAATTATTATCAAGGTCTCACAAACTCCCCTTCCTTCCCAGCCTTCAACAACTTGGAAATTGCTAACTCTGTGATTGGACCATCAATCCTGTAGTCCTCCTCTACAGCAACCAGGCCAGCAGTGAAATTGAGACGCTCCCGATGATATAAGTGTTTTAAGATTTGGAGTTTCTCGATTGTTGTAGAACCAAGCTGGCTGAAAAGTGGGTTAGTACAGCAGGTGACAACTTGAAGGGCGAGCCAGCATCAAGAAACCCCTCGAAGCCGTGGGAATAACTGAATGACTTCCAAGGAGCGAAGAACGGGGTGCTTGCCATGGGACATGTATCACCAGGTGGGGCACTCAAGTGTTGGGAAGGTAAGTAAAGTAGGGGAGATCATCATTGCAGCTTGATGTCGTTATCATATTTGCGAAGACCAGGCCCGGTCAGGTGTGAGCACGTGGTAACTCATAGTAACTCCCGCTGGCAACCGGAGTTGAGGGTGAGTTGACAACCCTGGCAACTCAACTCTGGCAACTCCGAGTTGACTACAACTCTCGGGCAACGGGGTCAACCTGCATGACACCGCATCCCCTCAACATGCTGCCAAGTGCAAAAGGGTCTTTCCCATGCATTCATACCCACTGACGCCCCGATCCAAACAAAATCCAGGTAACCCGGATTTTTATGTCTCGACATCAAGTCAGTTCCTCGTTGTCTCAAACACCCACGCTCGTGCCAGCCCAAGGAGCAACATTTCGAGTTGCGACCGCCAATTTGCCGTATGAATGAGGCCAGGCGTAATGAATAACTGGGTGAGTAAACTGCAACCGCTATGGTCTAGTCAGGCGAAAGCTGAAACACAGGATCCTGCGCAGCGGGGAAACCAGTTCCCATGATGGGCGCGCATTGCATCCAGTGGTGGTTGACATGAGCGTCGCCTTATATTATATCCCCCCCTTTTCCCTCGCATTCTCGTCCCTCCTCAACTCCGCACCACCATGATAGTCATTCTTGCGATTCTTGCAGTCACCCGCGCATATCCTCTTGGCCTTCGATCACCACAGGATATCTCTCTCGAAAATCTTCAATCCCCTGGGCCCTCCTGCGATGACCCTAACGGATGCAGGTCGCTCGGGGACATTATACGCAGTTGCATTCTCACAATTATTTTATGCACCTGGGGATCTATGCACCCCAACATCCCAAGTCCCGACGAGAGGTGGCCAAGGCTCGCCTGGCGACGTGCGGGACTCATGCTTCTTGCCCTATTTGT
>Ga0209488_10002434_pt1 | contig 15274 bp, 17 predicted proteins | sample Rivendell_Oct201_8_FD_188349 | JGI IMG/M metagenome (GOLD analysis project Ga0209488, IMG submission 188349) | Vadose zone soil microbial communities from the Eel River Critical Zone Observatory, Northern California, USA -... | ecosystem: Environmental > Terrestrial > Soil > Vadose zone >... | reverse complement strand
GGGCGCGGGGATGATCCATCCCAACATGGCGACGATGCTGGCGTTTGTCGCTACGGATGCGGCGATTGCTCCCTCGCTCTTGCAAAAAACGTTGCGCGACGTTACGGGGCGCACGTTCAACGCGATCAGCGTGGATGGCGACACTTCGACGAACGACACGCTGCTCGTTCTTGCAAACGGCGAAGCCGGCGCGCCTTCGATCAAGGCGGGCACTGCGGCGCATCGCGCGTTTACTGCCGCCCTTGAAGAAGTTTGCCGTTCCCTGGCGCTGCAAATCGTTGCGGACGGCGAAGGCGCGCAGCGCGTCATCGAAATCGAAGTGCGCGGCGCGAAGACGGAAGAAGCAGCGAAGCGCATCGCGGAAACCATTGCGACTTCTCCGCTGGTCAAAACTGCGTTCGCGGGCGGCGATCCGAACTGGGGGCGTATCTTTGCGGCTGCGGGGCGCTCCGGAGTGAAGTTTGATACCGCTCTTGTGGACATCAAAATGGCGGGCATTCCTGTGCTGCGGCGCGGCCAGCCGCTCGATTTCAACGAACGCGCCGCCAGCAACAAACTTCTTTCCGAACACGTTCCGCTGGTAGTGGATCTGCACGCGGGCAAAGCTCGAGCCCGTTACTGGACCTGCGACTTCACGGCGGAGTACGTGCGCATCAATGCGTCGTACCGGACTTGAGAAAAGGTCTACAGTCGACAGTTCACAGTTCAAAGTAAGAGGGGACTGGTGGTTCGTGACTGGTTCGAGCGTGATCGTTCGAGTCCGCTTGATCGCCCGGGCCGGAAGTCCTTCCTGGGAATTCTGTTTAACATAAAGCCACCCCCGGGGGTCTCGGATGTGTGGCAAACAAAGGACTTCGAGCGTCGTGTTTTTGGAAGTGTGGCAAATAAAAGAGTTAGAAGCGCATTTTGCGGATCTGTGGCAAATAAAAAAGAAGTTAGGAGAAAGTGGCGCTGATTCAAAAGGAATTACGGTTGTAGAATCGGGCGCATGGGTGGAAGTGTGGATTGCAAAGGAGTTAGAAGAACTGAGGATTGAATCTAAAGGAGTTGCAGGAGGGTTTGTGCCCCAGAGTTTCGAGGAATTCGGTGATTCCTTGGAAGTGTGGCAGGCAAAGGGTTTAGAGGATAGAGAGAACAAATTAGAGGATGGTGCTCTGGCCGGGGGAACCGGCAGGGGGACCATTCCAACCGACATAAGTCCATTATAGCACTTTCGACACGTTAGTCAAGGATTAAGTAGAGAGACCCGTTCTTTGGAACAGTAACCGACAGGGTATCGAGAAACAGTGGTTCCATTGCGTCACCTCGGAAGGAGCCGGTAGGGTGTGCAGTATCGGCGTAAACTCTCGCTGCGAGAGCGAAAACGAGGTGAGCTCATGTGGGATGACTTTATCAGCCGGCAGATCCGGCGCACCAACCGGAACCTATTCCTTTTCGGCGCAGGCATTTTGATTTTCCTTGGATTGCTCCTAGCAGCGGGTTGGCGGGATACCTACAACTTCATTTTTGGGCCGTTCCCCGTGCAGAGTTCCGAGCTGATTTCCATCTCGAATCCCGACCTGCCCAAACGCTTTTTCTTGAAAGTAGTGGGCGAAGAGTCATTTGCAACGGGCATGCGGGAAGTGGATGCCAGCAACCACGACAAGATTCGCGCTGAGGTCATCGCGCTGGTGGTGAACAAGCGACTCCTGCTGGTGAAGACCCGGGCGGACAATCATCAGCTGCAATTCACAGGAACACTGACGGCGGTTCCGGCGGAGCTCTTCAACGGCGTGGTACATCAATGGGACGCGAAGCATTCCGACCTGAAGGGAGCTTTTCTTCCCTTCATGCTGGACGCCACGGGGTTCCGCAAGGGAGACAATCTCTGGGTGGCGATCGCTGGCGCCGGCTTCAGCGTTCTCGGCCTGTTTCTGATCGGGATCCCTCTCCGGAGGCAGCTGCAGCCCGAAAGCCACCCTCTCTTTACGCAACTTGCGAAATACGGCGGGTTGCAGGACGTGCGAATGCGCATTGATTCGGAAGTTCGCAGCGAGGGCGGAGGCGAAAAGTTCGGGGCCATGCAAATCACGACCAACTGGCTGATTCATGCGGCGGCCTACAAGACGAACGTGATGGCGACGCGAGACGTCGTGTGGGCCTATCCCAAAGTGACGAAGCACTATCACAATGGGATTCCAACTGGAAAAACCTACTCAGCCATCATCCGCGACTCCAAAGGGCAGTCCTTGGAAATTAGCGGAAAGAAGGATTCGGTTCCCAAGCTACTAGAGTCCTTACAGAGGCGGATGCCGTGGGTGCTCGTCGGCTTCAGCAAGGAGCTGGAAGCACTCTGGCTGAAAGAAAAGCCGAAATTCTTTCAACTGATCGAGCAGCGGCGGGCCAAACTGTCGCCCGCGATTCAGTAGGAATCCTAATTCCATCAGGTGAATTGCTCTCAGAAGGCGGTTTCTTGAACTGCCCGACATCTGTGATCATTTTGATTGAGCGGAGTGCCAGATGTTGCCGATGAGAATTCGCCTGCCGCGCACACGATACATGACGATATAAGGGGACCCGCCGATAACCAACTCACGAATTTCGGGATGGGAGCCAGCGCGGCCCAGATAGGGGTGATTCCTCAAAGATTCGACCACTGCGACGATCCGGGTGGCCAGACGATCCGCGGCAACCGGTTTGTCCATGGCGACATAGGCGCGAATTTCCTGGAGCCGTGCTCTCGCCAACGGAGACCAGACGATCTCTAACGGCACAACCCCTCGTCATCGTGATTCTTACCACAAACGCATTTCGGCGGCGGGAGTTCACTCTCCGTACCCCAGGACAGGAGCCAAGCCTTCATGTCCTCATGCTTGATGTAGTGGCCGGACTTCACTTGGCGCTCTGCCTGGCGAAATTCGGCGAGCAATCTCTCCTGGTCGGCAACGTAGGATTCTACGGCATCGGAAATAAGAAAGTTGGAGCTTCGGCCGGAAGCCGCGGCCAGTTTTGCAAGACGGCGTTTGGTTTCGGACTTCAGCCGTATGCTTAGAGTTGCGCTCCGTGTGTTCGCCATGAGCACATTCTAGCACATTCCATCTTGCCGGCTCGACGGCGGGAAGAGCGATGGTGCCTAGATGCGGCGCAACGGACGGGGCAAGCCCCGCCCCTGCGGGGGAAAGAAGCCGCGGAACGGGGTTATTCCTCCCAGTTCCAGTTGGCGAATTGTTCGCGGAGGGCGATTTTTTTGAATTTGCCGACGGAGGTGCGCGGAATGGCGTCGAGGAAGACGAAGGCGTCGGGGAGCTGCCACTTGGCGAAGGATTGCGCGAGGAAAGCGCGCAACTCTTCCGGCGTGGCCTTCGCGCCGTCCTTCAAGACGATGGCGGCTAGCGGGCGCTCCTGCCACTTCGGGTGCGGAATGCCGACTACACAGGCTTCCTTGACGGCGGGGTGACCCATTAATGTGTTTTCGAGATCGACGGAGCTGATCCATTCGCCGCCGGACTTTACGAGGTCTTTGGCGCGATCAACGATCTTGACGTAACCGTCCTCGTCCATGGTGGCGACATCGCCGGTGCGGAACCAGCCGTCTTCGGTCCAGCGATGGGCCTGATCGGGCGATTCATGATAGCTCGCGGCGACCCACGGGCCGCGTATTTCAATCTCGCCAGAAGCGACACCATCCCACGGAACCTCTCCAGGTTTGCTATCGGGACTTTCCGGGCGCATCAGGCGAATCTCAACGAAGGGTGCGGGCCAACCCTGTTTGGCGCGGACTTCATACTTTTTGTCGTCGGGCCAGTCGCGCATGTGGGGCCGGAGTCCGCCAGAGGTGCCGATGGGAGTGGTCTCGGTCATGCCCCAGAGATGTTTGATCTGCAGGCCGAAACGGTCGAGGCGGCGAATGAGCTCAAGAGGAGGGGCGGTGCCTCCGCAGACGACGCGGACGGGAGCGTCGAATTTCCAGCGGCCGGGATTTTTCTCGAGCGCTTCGAGGACGGCGATCCAGACGGTGGGAACGCCGCAAGCGATGGTTACGCGCTCGCTGACCATCAGGCCCAGCACGCTTTCCGGATCGACATGCGGACCTGGGAGAACCAAGCGAGCGCCAAGCATGGTGCATGCGAAAGGCAGGCCCCAGGCGTTGGCATGGAACATGGGAGCGACAGGCAGAACGGTGTCGAAATGGCTCATGCCAAAGACTTCGCCGAGGCCGCAAGCAAAGGAGTGCAGCACCAAGGCGCGGTGGGAGTAGATGACGCCTTTTGAAAAGCCGGTAGTGCCCGACGTGAAGCACATGGCGGCGCCGTCGTTTTCATCGATCCGCGGATATCGGAAATCATCGCCGGCTTCCGCGAGCAGTTCTTCGTAATTCAAGAAACCTTGCGGCACGGTGTTGCAACCGTAGGGCACGACGATCACTCGTTCGAACGAAAAAGTTTCGCGAAATTTTTCGTAGAGCGGCAGGAGCACATCGTCAATCAACAGTAAGCGGTCGCCGGCATGCCTGGCGATGCCGGCAATTTCATGCGGATGGAGCCGAAGATTCAAGGTATTCAGAATGCCGCCGGCACAGGGAACGCCGAAGAATGCTTCGAGATGACCGGAGTGGTTCCACATCATGGAGGCGACACGGTCACCGGGCTGCAAGCCGAGTTTCGTCAAGGCGGCGGCGAGCCGTCGAGCGCGGCGATAAAATTCGCCGTAGCAGGTGCGGGCGATGGACTTGTCCGGTTTGCGGGAGACGATCTCGATGCGCGAAAAGATTTTTCCGGAGCGCTCCAGAATGGTGGGCAGCGTCAGCGGAAAGTCCATCATCGTGCCGCGCATAAGGCCTCTTGGGCGGGGAGCAAATCGGGCGAATCGTACCATTAAATCCGCCGCAAGGGGGAAAGGCGCCACAGAGCGGCGCGGGAGAATTCGCCCGCCGCTTGGGGACAATTTCAGTTGCAAAAGGGGTCAATTTCCGACAGGATGCAACAGACCGCTGAAGTGCCGGTCTCGCTCCCGCGGCGGCCCCGCTTTTTCGCCTCGCTGTGAACGACTGAAGTCCCTTCAGCGCGCTCCGCGACTCGCATTTCAGGTTCCGGGCAGAAGGAGTGAGAGGTGAAGAAGCTCTATATCGGAAATCTTCCGTTTTCCGCGACGGAAGAGCAGCTCAACGAGTGGTTTTCGCAGATCGGTGTAACTCCCTCGGGCGTCAATCTGATTCGCGACCGGTTTACGGGACAGTCGCGCGGCTTCGCCTTCGTTGAAGTGACTAATGACGAAGATGCGGATCGCGCGGTGAACTCGCTGAACGGTCAGAATTTCGGCGGGCGAAACCTCGTGGTGAATGAAGCACGTCCCCAGGCAGAGCGCGGCGGCGGCGGTGGTGGCGGGCGCGGTGGGTACGGCGGCGGGCGCGGCGGCCATGGAGGCGGTGGCGGCGGGCGTGGAGGCGGTGGCGGGCGCGGCGGAGATCGCGGCGACCGTGGAAATCGCTGGTAAGCAGGCACTTCGAATCTGAAAGCACAGCGCCCCGGGTCCCGCCGGGGCGCATCAGCCCTCTCTGGGAATCCTGAACGGTACTTCTGTGTCAATCCTCCGTCGTTGCGGCACTCACTTCTGCAGGTTCAGCCCGTCCAATTGCAGTGGAGGGTAGGCGGCGAATAATTGCTGCGCGCGGACTAGAGTTTGCGAAAGTGAAGTCGCGTTGGTGAACATGTACGAATATGTGTGGTATCCCGCTGAATGTAAACGCCCTGGTGGTTCGTCAGGAGGAACACGACGGGACTGTGGCCTGCGATGAGGGCGCTCCCCCGCTCCGTCTTCCGTGGCCTGTTTTGCGAAACAATTCTTCCCGTAACGTGTTTGAAACAACAGGCAAGGAAAATTGGTTGCAGGCCGGTTTATGGAGTATATGAATAGGCCGGAGTACAGCGGTGCTGTTCGCTTGAGAAGGGATGTGCGGGGGGACCTGGTGAACCTTATCGGCCGGGCGCGCATCCAAAAGGGTGAGGCAAGCGTATTACCGAATGGGATGAACGATTTGCCGCGAAGCAAAAAATGACGACCTGGCACAAACGCGATTGGGAACAGTTTTACGAGTTGGCGCGGCGCCCGTGGCGGCGTCACCGCCCGCCGCGGCCGGTCTATCCGACGGGCATAAACCGTGTGCTGCCCGCGCAGGGGTTCAGCTTGTCGGAGCTGGACGACGCGGGTGTGGATCTCGACCTTGCCGAACGTCTTGGTCTGCCCGTGGACGCCGGGCGCATCGGCGCTTACGGCCCCAACGTCACCGTTCTGCGCGATTTCATCCGTTCTTCCCGCCAGCCGCTGTAGTCCTGCTTCCAAAGGCAGTTCTCGTTCGGGTTTTCACTGTTGTTTCTGTTTGAGCCGCGGGAATCTGCTTCATCCCAAGTCCCATCTTTTTATTTTCACGCCGTCCAAAAGAGTACTTGACCCTGGAATGGATTCCAGGGTTGATACTTTTGTTGTTTGGGAGACTGCTTGTGGAACGGAAGATGCTTCGCTCCGGAAAGCTGGCCCAGTTGACGGGAGTCAGCACGGACCTGCTGCGGCACTACGAGCGTATCGGGATTCTGCCACCTCCGGCGCGCGGTTCGAATGGATACCGACTTTACGCGCTGCAGATGGTCGAACGTGTGCGTGCGGTTCGGCGCGCGGTCTCGCTGGGCTTTTCGCTGGCGGAGCTGTCGCGCATTTTTGCGGTACGCGATCGCGGGGGGATTCCCTGCCGAAGTGTGCGAGCCCTTGCTGGGGAAAAACTGCGCTGCGTCGAGCGGTCCCTCGCAGAATTGAAAGCGTTGCGCAGCGAACTCAAGGGGATTCTCCATGAGTGGGATAGCCGCCTTGCCAAAACTCCGGCTCGCCAGAGGTCGGGCCTTCTTGAATCGCTCGTGGAGCTCCCTGCCACATGCAAGTCTCATTCGAACGGTCTAAAGAAAGGATTTTCACGATTATGAATGCACCAATCATCGCCGTCGCATTTGTATTATCTCTTCTCACTGGAATTTCGCAGGAGAAGCCACAAGACAAACCGCTTGAAAAAACTTCCTGCCCGATGCACGAGCAGCACAAAGCTCCACAAGAGGATCAGCACCATCAAGGCGTTGTCGAGCGCGGGGATCAGGGGATGGGATTCTCGCACGACAAGACCGCACACCATTTCCGGCTTTACGCGGATGGCGGCGCCATTGAAGCCGAAGCCAACGACGCGGAGGACACCGTGAGCCGTGATGCCATTCGCGCGCATCTCGAGCACATCGCAACATTGTTTGCGGCGGGAGAGTTTTCCGCGCCAATGCTGATTCACGAGCAGAATCTGCCGGGGACGGAAGAGATGAAGCGGCTTCGCGACACCATTCAATACAATTTGGAGAGCACGGAACGCGGGGCGCGCCTCCGCATCACCACCAATAACGGCGAGGCGCTTGAGGGCGTGCATAAGTTTCTACGTTTTCAGATCGCAGATCACCAAACGGGCGACGCCACAGAATTAACGAAAGTACCATAGGCCCGTTTGCCGGCAGTTTGTACGATGCGTCGGATGAGCGTAAAATAAAGGTTTCGCGCTTACTCCATGGCGACACCGTTCAACATCATCTCGAATATTCCGGCGATGCCGATGCCCTCGCCGGGCGCGCACCCGCGACCGGATTGGCTGCGCGTCAAATTTTTCGGCGGCGAACGCTATCAGGACCTGAAGCGCATCATGCGCACGCTCGATCTGCATACGGTCTGCGAGAGCGCGCGCTGCCCCAACATGGGCGAGTGCTGGGAGCATGGCACCGCGACGTTCATGATTCTTGGGGACATCTGCACGCGCGCTTGCGGGTTCTGCGCGGTTCCCTCGGGCAAGCCAGTCGGCCCCCCGGATGAAGAGGAACCCTTTCGTGTGGCGGAAGCTGTGGCAAGAATGGGCTTGCGTTATGCGGTAGTGACTTCCGTGAACCGCGACGACCAGCCCGACGGCGGAGCGCACATCTTCGCGCGCACCATTGAGGAGATTCGGCGACGGGTTCCCGGCTGCAAGGTCGAAGTGCTGATACCTGATTTTCGCGGTGATTGGAATGCGTTAGACGTGGTTCTTGCCGTGCGGCCGGATATTCTCAACCACAACACCGAAACCGTGCCGCGGCTTTACCGGCAGGTCCGCAAAGGCGCGGTGTATGAGCGCTCGCTCGAATTGCTGCGCCGTTCCAAGGAAGCGCATCCGGAAGTTCCGACGAAGACCGGTCTGATGCTTGGGCTTGGCGAGGAAAAGGAAGAAGTCTTGTCCACGATGCGGGACCTGGCGGCGCAAGGCACAAATATCCTCACCCTCGGACAGTATCTGCAACCTACTCGCGAACATTTATCCATCGTGCGCTACGTGCATCCCGATGAATTCGCCGAATACAAAATGCTCGGCGAAGCCATGGGCTTCAAGCACGTAGAAGCCGGCCCGCTGGTGCGTTCTTCGTATCACGCGTTCGAGCAGACCGAATCCGCCATTAGGTAGAGCTGTTCCGAGATTCGGTCGTTCCTGCGGGAAACTGTGTGCTTCCCTGCCCGCCGCTACGGAGGGGAGTTGCATCACTAGTCCTCAGCTATTTTTGGCTTGGGGAATCACATGGGGCTGTCACAAGGGATTTTTGGTCAAGGTACTTCTTCCATTGGCATGCGCAGGAATCGGTGGCTAGCAAGTCGGCGGCCGTGTCTGGCCAGGAACTTTCATACTCGTCTGCGAAGCGGGCACGAAGCGTCACCACGTTCGGAAAGTGGGAATCGTGCACTTTCTGGTGAAAAGGACCGCCTTTGATGCGTCCGTGAAACACATAGTCATGGTTATCGGGCGACACCGTTCCGCGAAGCGTGATGGGCTCGTCGGCAAAGGAGTGGAAATCGCGGTAGAGGGGCTTGGGATGACTCTGCAAGCGGAGTACGCCATCGCGGAAAGTCCCCGTCATGCAAATTGGTGAGGGATCTATCTGGCTTCCTTGGAGTTCCATGAGTCCGGCCACGGCGCTCCCTTGGTGAGCCACCACGTAGAGAGAGTCTCCGTACCCGTGGCCGTAGTTCTGCTCGGGATCTCGCTGAATATTGTCGAGGAAGAGCACCAACCAATCCGGCTCGTCGTTGGATTGCTTGGATGGTTTGGGAGAGCCTTGCAACCCCGTCTTGGTCTGCGCAAAAGAAGTAAGAACCAAGAGAATCGCCGCGAACACTACAATTGGTTTCACGGGACCTCCAGACTGATTCTGAGTGACACGACTAGGTCCTAGCATCCTTGGAAGACTACTCGATCTTCGCTACCTAAGAATCTACGTCAATAGAAATAAACCTACTTTGGCGCGGCAGTAGACCAATCCGTGAAGGGGACAGCGCGGCCTCCGCGAACGACCGTGGGGATCACGTGGTCGAAGCCCTTGTGGTCTTTTGCGGAATAATCCAATTTGAGCTGCGGCCCGAGGCCCAGGTCAAGATCGTGGATGGATTCGATGCCGCGAATCAGCCCTTCGCGCGTTAAATCTTTTCCCGCGCGCTTGAGCCCTTCCACCAGCACCATCGCGTCTACGAAGCCTTCCAGGCTTACGAAGTTCGGCTGCGCGGTAGGAAAGAATTTCGTCAGCGTCCGGCGATAGAGGGCGACCGTCTTAAATTCCGTCAGGTAATACGGCGGCACCACCTGCGTGATCACCGTGCCTTCCGCGTCCAGGCCCGCTTCCAGGATCAGTTCATCCGTGCCCACGAACGATACCGTCAGGAAGAGTGGCTTCCAACCCTTCGCGTGCGACTGCTTGAGGATTGGCGCAACTGTATTCGAAGGTCCCACCACGACGACCGCGTCCGGATTCGCTGCCTTCACGGTGTCGATCGCTCCACCGACCTGGGCCGTCTGCCGCTGGTACGATGCGACCGCAATCGGCTCGGCGCCATGGGCTTTCAACGCCGCCTTCACACCTTCTAGCACCGCCGCGCCGAATGCATCCTCGGGATAGATCACGCCGATTTTCTTGTAACCCAGCGTCCCCCACAGGCCGTCGATTTGTTCGCGCGTTTCATCGAAATAGGACGCGCGGACGTTTACCACCCAGTGCCGCAGCGGCACATACAGCGTCTGCGCTCCCGTGAAGAGCCCTACCACGGGAATCCTGCTGCTCTCCGCCATCGGAATGTACTTCACGGCGGTGGGAGTGCCCACGAAAAAACCAAGCGCGAAAACTTTCTGCTCCATCAAGCGGTTGAAGCACGCTTCCGTCTTCGCCGGATCGTAACTGTCGTCATAGGTGAGGAGTCTCAGTTTGCGCCCGTCCACGCCGCCGGCATCGTTGATCATGGCGAAGTAGGCCTTGGCTCCCGCCACCGTTTCTGTTCCCAGGAAATGCGAAGGCCCTTCCAGCGCGGAACATGAGCCGATAAGTATTTCCTTGTCAGTGACACCAGCGACTCCCTGCGCATTTAGCGAAGTCGAGGCTGCAAGCAGACTACTGAAAATCACCCAAAACACGAGGCTGTACTTCAAAATCGTTCTTTTCATCTTTCTCTCCGTCTTGCGGTAAGGCCCAAGTGGACGGCGCTTCTATAGTTTCTGTTTATTCTTGTGCCGATGCGATGTCAATGCGTTTGGAGTCCCGCGCAGCGTAGTGGTAAGTGTCGAAGCCAATGCCAGAGACTAAATTGCGTACCAATCGAGAGTGTCGATGGCAAAAACTAATGCTTCAAGCGCGGCCCGAGCAGGATAAGCCCTAAGCCGGCCACCAGGAGAGTTATTGAGACTGCCGCCGGGATTTGCGCGGTCTTCTCTTCGTCCACGGTTGCTTTGATCGGACCGAGTTTCGCCACTTCTTCTTGCTGGTGGTAGTTGAAATTGGGGTGGACAAGTCCAACCACACCCAAAATCAGGAGGACGACTCCGAGAACGATGACGATACGCTTCATAGCCCAGAACCTATCATAACCATTGCGATTTGCGTTAGAAAAGCCAATTGACACACCCCTGCGCCGGTTCGGCGGGGAGGTGTCCTGATTGAATTACGGAAACTTACGAACGGCTGGCGGCTGCGGTTGCTGCTGCGGCTTTCTTGGCGGCCTTGGCTGCCGTGGAAGCCTTGCGGCGACGCTTGGTCTTTGGCGGAGTCGCGGGCGCTTCGCCGATCAATTCGGCCGTCATGATGCTCGTCACGAACAGCTTGGGGCCATGATCGTCAAAATCCACGGCGGTGCGTTCCTGGTCGGAAGCGGTCACGATTCCCAGTCCGTACATTTCGTGCTTGATGGTCTGACCTTCCTGCATTACTTGCACAACATCCTCCTTGACCGCTCTCGCTGATAATCTCGATTCGAATCTCCTGGGGGAGAAGCCCCGGATTGGCCAGGTGCTCTCCTAGGAGAGGCTAGAGGCTTGTAACGTTCTCAGCCTGTAGGCCTTTCGGGCCCTTCTTCACTTCAAACTCCACTGCCTGACCTTCGTTGAGAGATTTGTATCCTTCCATCGCAATCGCGGAAAAGTGCACGAAAACATCTTCTCCCGTCTGGCGCTGGATAAATCCGAAGCCCTTTGAAGCATTGAACCACTTCACTGTTCCTTGTTCCTTCACTTGCCAGCCTCACATGCGCAACTCCGACCGGGTCGGAGTCGTCGATATTGGAATTGCGCTGCGCCTCTTGGTCCGTTTCCGGTGGGTCACAAAGCTCGTCCTGCCAGCAACTTGGACGAGTCCGAAACTAATACAAGAGCACCAAACGCTGGCTAAAGAGTACCACAAAAAAGAATCTCTGTCCATGCCCACGAGCGGCGGCAACATGCGGCGGATGTTAATCTAAGTAGTTGAAACTACTATAGTTATGCGAAGTTTGAGGAGCGAGGCGAATTGCGGCAGGGGCAGGATGTACTCAGTCCAGGGATTCAGGCTCAAGGCTCAATTCCCCCTCGCCCGTGGCCTTCTTTCGCCAATACTTGCCGACCCAAGCCTCCCAGCTCTTCCCGGCAGCGGTGTCACGGCCGGTGAAGGCCAGTGCCGCTATATCGGCGTAAGCAAGCTTTAACTTTTGCGTGGAATCTTTGGGCAGAACTCTTACAAAACTGGTCGTGAGGGACGATCCGGTCATCCGATCGAACAAGTAACCTTCGATTTTTGAATTATCTTTGAGAGTTAGTGTTATATCGCCGCGATAGTCGAAGGCTTTCTCGAGGGCAATACGCAACTCTTCTTCCGTGGCAAGCTTGGGCACCCACCCTTGCACGCTTTCATGAATGGTGCCGGGGGCCACTTCCAGCGTGTCGGGGTTTAGCGGAGAACCTTCGGATGTACTGGCGCTCGTAAAACGAGCGACGTGGCTAGGCCGGTCGGCGTGGCGTGGGCCCGTCATGCACGCGTCTCCTCAAGCGCGCTCTTGTCGGATTGGATCTGCACGAGAGGATTATAGGAGTGCACCGGTTTGACAGGCTCGTTCAGCATCGCGAGTGCGTCCGCATCGTTATACTTGGTGGACAACTCAGCCTTTACAGTCTCCCAAAGTCCACGAAGGCCGCTGAAGGTGTGATCCACGGCGGAAGCTTCGTAGCCGCTGTGCACCATGCAGTTCGCGCACTTCGGGTTACCTGACTCGGTGCCGTAGTTCTGCCACTCGGTGGTGTCGAGCAGCTCCTGGAAAGTGTCCACGTACCCATCCTGCAACAGATAACAGGGCTTCTGCCAGCCGAAGACGTTATAGGTTGGCATTCCCCACGGGGTACAAGCATACGTTCGCTTGCCCATCAGAAATTCGAGGAACAGCTTCGATTGGTTGAACTGCCAACTCGCTTTGCGATTCGACAAAATAGCCCGGAACAAGCGCCGTGTGCGAGCTCGCCCGAGGAAGTGTTTCTGGTCGGGCGCCTTGTCGTAGGAGTATCCGGGGGAGAGCATCATCCCTTCGACTCCCAGCTCCATCATTTCGTCGAAGAACCCGCGGACACTCTTCGGATCGGCGCCGTCGAACAAAGTTGTGTTCGTTGTGACTCGGAAGCCCTGTTTTATTGCTTCTCTGATTCCCTCGATAGCCAGCTCGTAGCCACCCTCACGGCAAACGGAAAAATCGTGATGCTCTTTTTGCCCGTCCACGTGCACGGAGAAGGTCAGGTATTTGCTGGGCTTGAAAAGATGAAGCTTTTCTTTCAAGAGCAGCGCGTTGGTGCAGAGATAGATGTACTTCTTCCGCGCCACAAGGCCCTCGACGATCTTCTCGATCTGCGGGTGCATCAGCGGCTCGCCACCGGGAATCGAAACCATCGGTGTGCCGCACTCGTCCACGGCCCTGAAGCATTCTTCCGGGCTCAAGTCCGTTTTCAGAATGTGCGCAGGATATTGAATTTTGCCGCATCCCGCGCATGCCAGGTTGCAGCGGAACAGCGGCTCCAGCATCAGCACGAACGGGTAGCGTTTTCGCCCCTTCAGTTTTTGCTTGAGGACGTACGTTGCAACCGTCCACATCTGTGAAATCGGTACCGGCATCTTTCCTGATTATCTCCGAAAATAGTTAGGGGTGTACCTGAGCCCCCAGGATCTCCTCGTGCCACGGAGACCGCAAGTCACTATTGTAACCGAGAACCAGCGACTTCCGCTCGGGTGGTTTTACTCAGATGCAAGGGCATGTTCCTCCGTGGCACGGCAAATGCACTTTGGTGGCTAATGCTTCCTCATGCGCAAACGGGTAGTCCGGCCGACCTGGAGGGCTTCGCTACCGCTTCAGGGGTAGAATCGACTCATATCCGAGGCAAAGAGACTGCTGCGCTTATGCCCCGAAAGAATCTCCTCAGTCTATTCGCGGATTTCGCCCGATTTGGCGGCGATGTTGCTGTCATGCAAAGACGCGGCTACCGTCGGGAAAAGCTGACGTACACAGAACTCTACGCCAACGCCCTCTTCTGGAATTATGCGCTCGCCGGGCGCGGAGTTGTCCCAGGTGATCGCGTACTTCTCTGGGGGCCTAATTCCGCCGAATGGGTCGCCTGCTTCTGGGGAATCCTCTCGCGCGGCGCCGTCGTTGTCCCGATGGATGCTGCTGCGGCCCCCGAGTTCGTTCAACGCGTGATCAAAGATGCGGGCGTGAAGCTTATCTTGCGCGACCGCCAACTGATGGAGCCACCCGGCGCGCCACCGTCGATGATCATCAACGAGTTCAAGGATTTAGGGGACGGCCCTGTCCCTGCGGCAGATGCGGGCGTGGATCCGGGTGGCGCTTCCACCCGAACCACCATTGCCGAGATCCTGTACACCTCGGGCACAACGGCCGAGCCGCGCGGCGTCGTCCTCACGCATGGCAATTTTCTGGCGAACCTCGAACCGCTGGAGCGCGCCATCGAAACGTATCGCAAATACGAACGCTGGTTTCACCCGTTGCGCTTCGTCACGCTCGTTCCGTTGAGCCACGTCTTTGGCCAATTCATGGCGTTGTTCGTTCCTCCGCTCCTCGGAGCCGCGGTCATTTTCGAACCGTCCAGCAATCCGGCCGAAATCATTCGCACGATCAAGCAAGAACGCGCGACCGCGCTTATCGCCGTTCCGCGCATGCTGGATCTTCTTCATACAGGAATCGAGAGGGAATTCGAAGGCCAGGGCAAGTCGCAATGGCTGAACCGCACGCTTGAAGGCGTAAAAGGCAGAAAATTTCTCAAGCGCACCTGGATGTTCCGCCGAATCCACCGCCGCTTCGGCTGGAAGTTTTGGGCGTTTATTTCCGGCGGCGCAGCGCTTTCGAATGAAACCGAGGACTTTTTCAAGCGCGTGGGTTATGCCGTAGTTCAAGGCTACGGCATGACGGAGACCGCTTCTTTGATCAGCCTGAATCACCCGTTTCACGCGACAGAAGGCTCTGTCGGCAAAATTCTCCCAGGCCGTGAATTCAGCATTGCCGAAGACGGGGAGATTCTTGTCCGCGGGGAAAATGTTTCCAGCGGCTATTGGGAACAAGGAACTCTCCGCCCCGCGGAGCAGCAAGGCTGGCTGCGCACGGGCGACCTCGGAGAACTCGACGCCGAAGGCAATCTGCGTTTCCGCGGACGCAAAAAAAACGTCATCGTCACGCCCGCCGGCCTCAACGTCTATCCAGAAGACCTCGAGACCATCCTTCGCAAACAGCCCGGCGTCAGGGATTGCGTTGTCATTCCAATCGAACGCGCCGGCAACGCGGAGCCCTGCGCGGTCTTGCTGATGGAAGCGTTTGTGCCGAATGGGGCGCAGCCCGCCGCTGCGGGCCCCCGTACAAGGGAATCAGGAAATGATGCTGCGCGGACTGCCATCGAAGGCGCGAACGCGTCGCTTGC
>Ga0209488_10002433_pt1 | contig 15279 bp, 21 predicted proteins | sample Rivendell_Oct201_8_FD_188349 | JGI IMG/M metagenome (GOLD analysis project Ga0209488, IMG submission 188349) | Vadose zone soil microbial communities from the Eel River Critical Zone Observatory, Northern California, USA -... | ecosystem: Environmental > Terrestrial > Soil > Vadose zone >... | reverse complement strand
AGGGCTCTGTCTCCATTTGGTAGGTTCCGATCTGTACGCAGGCGGTCGGTTCACCTCCATAGGCGGCGATACGAACCTTCACTACATCGCCAAATGGGATTCTTCCGCCTCAGCGTGGGAACCAGTTGGCAACGGCGTGGACGGCTGGGTGTTCGCCATAAACAGCATTCGGAACGACCTCATAATCGGCGGCATATTTCAGAGCGCGGTAGCCAAGTAGGCTTGAGAAGAGGAGCGTGGTGGACGAGAAGGAATGTAGAGGGCCAAAAGACAATGAGAAGGGGAATAAATGTGTTAACGATTTAAAGGGCCCGGACTCTGTTAAGCGGCACCCGCCAGCGCTCGTAGGCCGTTCGGGGAAATTCAATTCATCGGCTAGGGTGTTCGAGCCACCTGGCACATGGTCAGCAAGTGTCGAGGACATGACACCGCCCGGCTGGCGGGATATGGCGTATCCCTCGAAGCGGACGGCGATCTATCGAACCGATAGAGGATTTACATACTCAGTACCGAAAACGTGCGCTGCTACGGTGTGGATGACGGATAAAAATGAAAAGTTGGTGAAAAAAGGATACAGTGCGGTAGTATGTGGTTAGTTGTGTTATGAATAATAATGGCAGAGTGAGGACCTAAGTAGGATTTGACTCAGAGAAAGAGAATTAAGAGAGAGCGCGCTTTACCCCGATTTGGTTCATTCACCGCTCTTCCGTTACAGACACCGTCACACGTGACATGACCTGATCCCCTTGTTTCACTCCATCAGCGATGACCGTAAAGCTTAGACTGAGGCACTCTCCCTCTCCTGCCCCTCTGTCCTTCAATACTCTTCCTTCTACTCCTCCTCCTTCCCCTCCTTTGGTCTCTCTCTCCCCTTTGCCTCCACCTACCTCATGGCTCTCCGCACGCGACATGAAGATATTCGGCGCTGACCCCCTCAAGAGCACCTCTGAGATCGGCATCGTACAGTGTAAGGACTGTGCAAAGCCCATTTTGCGCAGTGCCGTTGCAGAACACGCAGGTGCAGTTGTGTCATTCTGGTCTCCAAGGGCCCATTATAATCTATATACCCTAGATAACTGTAAGAAGTATGATTTAGAGAAGACTGGTCCCAAAGGAAAGCCTGATGACCGTGAGTTGCCATGATTCCCCTCCATTTTTGTCCTGCAATTGATTTGACTACTTAAAGCAAAGGGCAAGAAGCGCAAAGGGGATGATCTTGATCCCAATGACCCCAATGCACCCAAATCTAAGAAAGCAAAGGCAGCTACCAAGGTCACCAAGGGCCGTTTTAAAGGTCCCTTCAACCCCGATAGGCACTGCGGCGTCATCAATGACAAGGGCTTACCCTGCTCCCGCTCGCTCACTTGCAAGTCTCATTCCATGGGTGCCAAACGCGCCGTTCAAGGCCGTTCCAAGGATTATGACGTACTGTTACTCGAGTGGAACCGCGCACATAACCCGAATTGGGTTGAGCCCGTCAAGCGCGAGAGCAAGAAGGAGCGCAAGGAGAAAAAGGAGCGCGAAAAACGTGAACGCAAGCAACGCGAGCTCGAGGAACTCGCAAAGAGGAAAGGCATCGACCTCAGCAAGCCGGGCGCAGAGGCACAGCTCGAACAACTCAAATCATCTACCAAAAAGAAAAAGAAGGTGGAGAATGCCGCGGTGGCCGCTGGGGGTGCCGGCGCGCATACCTCGGGCAATAATCCGAGGGCAGATGATGAACACGGTGCCGAGAATCTTGCAGACTTGGACTCAGAAGAGGAACTGGACTCGATGGCAAAGAGCGTCCGTCTGGCGTCCGAGGCATGCCTCCTCGGAGTTCCCCTTGCGATACCCTGCGATGCTGGATCGTGGTTCGTCGTACGAAGGGAACGCCTTCGGACTTGTCGGGATTTGTTTGCCGGGGCCTTAATGAGAGGCGGTGCCTCCAGCGTCGGTGCTGCAGGTGCCGCTGCTCGACTGAGTACTGGAACCGGATGAATATCTCCTCTTCGTTTCGCTTATCCTAGTGGAGATTTTACATTCCCGTCTCAGCCTTTGACAGTGATTTTCTTGTCGGGCTTCCCGAATCCCGACGTTGGGTCGTCGATGACACATCCATTTCACGGTTGCTCCGCTTGCAAGCTGTGTTCCAACCTCCACGGTCAACCGACTGTCATTAGGCCTCGATTTGGCGTGGTCGGCTTCCATGAGGTTCTGGACTATACGCCTCGTGCTCCGATTGTTCGGTACCGGACTCAGCAGAGAGAACGTTTTCTTACCACCGGATGTTGTATAATGTCTTAAATTTTTTTTTAAAAACCAGCGTTACCGTGTGCCATGTGTGTAACAAATGACGCAATATCGGCACTTTTAAAACATCTAAAAAGATACTTTCCGACTTCCACCAGACCATTCAGCACCAAGTTCACATCCTCAACGCTCAGCTTCTGATTCGAATCGTGTTCAATTGTAAAGCCGCCTGGTCTTCAGCGAGAGTGGCCGCTCCGCCGCCAGACCGGAATGAACTCAAATCTCCGCCTCCGCGTGTGTGACGAGGGTGATCTCGCCCAGGCCCAGGGCACCACGATCAGGTCCGGAAGCCAAGACCAAGTGGTATACCCCTCCTAACCTATAGTGTACAGTACCCCTTCGGAGAGGGAAATATATGGTTCGGATTCGGAAGCAAAAAAAGGCCAGGGACGAGGCTCGTGCAAACGGGGCGGGGATTTTTTTTCGTCCGTTCAAATGTATGTGTGATTTGTCGGACAATAGGGACCTTTACTATTACGGTACGGGTTACAGTGATGTGATGTGATTGATTTGACTGTTGCTACTGTGCTGCGCGAAGGGGGCGTCGAGCTTATCCGTGACCCGACGCGTACGCCGTCCACTGTAGCGGCATTCCTTTCCAGGAGACGTCCACGTCCAGAAAGGGGGGCCCGCAGAAGAACCGAGTCGGATGTGTGGTTGTCTGTCGCGAATTGCTTTATCTTTCTGGAAGCGGATGGTTTTTGGCTGACTGGCTTAGGCGGTGCCAGTGGAGGGCGAAGTGAACCAGTGCGCCGCTACAAACTGCGGGATAAGAGTGGTGCGTCAGTGGGTCGCGGATGCGTATGCATGGAACTCTCAGAGAGTACACGCGGTTTGCACGGAATCACAGAGCTGGGGGCGGAAAGGTAAATGTTAGAGAACGCGATTACACATGCAGTGCAAAAAGCAGGTCGACATCGTTCACTATTCTGTCATTTAGTGCAGTACTTTCAAAAGGCCGCCGCTAAGGACGAATCTAAAGCCCGGAAGGGGCACCAGAAGTTCATTTGTGCGATGCAATAGATTGCTTGTCTCGTCTGTGACAAGTCCGTAGAACCGAAGTCTTATCAGGCCTGGCAGATGTTGATATCGCAGGCATCCGTCCTTCGATGGTTTTCTAGTAGGTTCGACGACGTCCAGACGCAAGATCAGTGCGAGAATGGCGTAGCTCAGGTTAGGAAGGATAGCAAGCCTTCGTCCTCGAGCTGATCGTTGGCGCACCTTTAGTGTGATCGTGCAGGACTTGGGCCACAGGTGTGGCCTCCAATACTAAACCAATGCTAGTCGAAAAGTCTAGTAGACAGAGCCCTGCCAACACTCAGCTGGAGTTGGAATTGGTTTCTCTGCCGACGGCTGATCATCACACCCCGTTTACGGGAATGGGAATAATGTGCCAGTGTTTGTCATGTTATGCGGATTTCAAGCGACCCCCGCATCTTTAAGTGAATACTATACGACAAGGACAAGGTCGAGGGCAACAATCGAGGCGTTTTAAGAGTCAATCAAGACCACAGTAAGTACTTTGTACTTCGAACCTGAGCCCTGGGCCGCATCAGTCGGAGTCCTCGTGCAGCGGGCTCCATCGGGGTGCGGAGAATTTTTTTCTCTGGATTACCGCTAAGCGAGCCGCATGTCTGGGAGGAGGCGGGCGGGATTACTGGCCGACCTACAAAACATATTGTACTTTGGAGTTTGACTGGGGTTTGAGGCCGAAGAGGAGCCCTGGAGATCGAAGGCCGTCCCGATTTATCGCTTCATTGACACAAGAGTAGACTGCCTGCAGTAGCCATCACGACAAAATGTGCCAACTAGAGAAGGAACTCCAAGAGTTGACGGACGCTTAAATCGCGTCTGCGTTTAACTTGACCATGAGGAAGTGGGATAGATGAGCTCATGTGCGTTCTTCGTTGAATGTTGTAGTTAGAACGGCGGTCTGAGATTACTTCACCTCCCCGTATGGCACGGAAAACTGCTCTCAGTAAGTCTCATGGCCACTGAACGCATTTATGGAAGTGGTCGCTCTCACAAACCGCTACACGTCAACATGTCAAGGATCTGACAATCACGACTTGTTTTCGTTGCTAGGGGGGTCGACTGCCCAACTCTACGTGCATTCCATACGTTCTCGTGGGGAAGTGTTCTCTGGTTTGTGGATCGTTATCAAGACCAGAGCGAGTAGAATACACGAAAAGCTGCTTGTGGGAATCACCATCCTGACTCGCAGCTGCGTCTGTATGAATACGGTATAAGATGGATCTAGGGCAGGGCTAGACCAGAGAGGTGACGTTGAGTTACCGAGTATTCCAATGACGTCAGATCGCGATGTTGATATTTCTATTCTTAAAGACTTGAACCCGCACACATCTCTTCCTCTTTTCCCCGCCGTTGCCTGTCCTTGCAATGGCTGCAGCGAAGATCAAATCAAAGGTGGCCAACGCCTTCTCTCACCCTACCATCGTCATCCAGACCAACAATAACGATCGTCCTTCTCCTGCTCCATCCGCTGGCTCGTCCCCCACCAATGCCAAGACCCCCAAGACACCCGCAGATGAGGGAATAGACTTTTTTGAGTCAGCGATAAGACACGGTGAAGCTCCCATTCGTGTGTATGAACTGCCACTAGAGGCAGATGGTGGTCCAAGCAAGAGTCGAGAGGTTCGTCTTCGTTGGATAGAGCTGCTGCCACGTTGACAAACCTCGCCCAGTACATCCGTCTCCCTCCCGCAGATGTCCCGTATATTCTCCGCGTTTCGCTTGAAGCTGGCACTCCGGCGTCTAGAAATGGCGTGTTCAAAACCAATTTCCCACTCGACGGTGGCGGTTTCGATCGCAACAAGTTTGTAGAGCGCAAGTACGTGGATTCGATCCTGTTTTCTTCAGTCACCGTTGAGTATTAAGCACGTCCACAGACTTCCCACGAATGTTTCCAGACCCATCCACCTCGACCTTCCTATATCGCATGCTGGCGCATTTGCTTATTGGGTCGAGTACGACGATGAAACTCCTGGGCACCGCATTACCGGTAGACAAGGCTATTTCAACATCGATCCACTTCTTCGAGTCAAGGCCCGCACGCCCATCCTCGGTGGGGACTCGAATCATCTACTTCCTACGGATGGCGGCGCGGTTATAAAAGACGAAATCATCGACCTTCCCCTCTCCGCGGTCTCTCTTCTCAGCACTGTCTCGAAATGGATGGGTCCCGTGTCCAAGTGGCCAGACTTTTTTGCAGAGGCTAGAGACCGGGGATACAACATGTTACACTGGACCCCACTCCAGGAGCGGGGCGAAAGTGACTCGCCATACTCGATTAAGGATCAGCTTCGCTATGAACCGAGCGTGTTTGACGATCCCCAGGTTGTCGGAGAAGACGGTGGAATCGCAAAGATGGAAGAGGTTCTCGCTTTAGCTCGTGAACAATATGGCCTCCTTCATTTGACGGACGTGGTACTCAATCACACGGCAAACAATAGTCCTTGGCTCGAGGAGCACCCGGAGGCTGGTAGGTCTGCTGTCCATACTATATCTTTCGTCATGAGTCTGGATATCCATTATTTATAGGTTACAGCCCGCTCAACTTCCCGCACCTCGTTCCCGCTCTTGAGCTTGACGACGCAATCGTTCAGTTCTCCGGTTCACTCAAAGACTACGGTTTACCTACCGAGGTCACCTCAATGGAGGATATCGAACTTATCATAGATGCCTTCTACGAGTACGCCCAACAGTTCAAATTTTGGCAGTACTACGTCCTCGACGTTGCGAAGGAGAAAGAAGTGATCAAAGACGCCCTCTCTTCTGGAAATATCGAGGTGTGGAATGGTCCCAACCTTCAGGGAAAGACGGCCACCGAACTTGCAACAATCTTACGAGAGTACCGCGGTGGGGAACTCCTACAGGGGCTGTCGAAATATTCAAAGCGGTATGGTGTGAATGTGGATGGTGCCGTCGCAGCTGGTTTCGTCCTCGCAGCGCGTGACGGCGGTGTGGATCTCGTTAGTACATGGGGCGACATTGTCGACGCATTGAACCTACCACTCTACCGAGAGTGGGAGGACGATATCAACGCTGCTGTGGAGAATATCAAAAACCGCCTGAAGTATGGTCGTCTGGATGATCATGGCCCGAAGTTAGGTGAAATTTCGAGCAAGTCCGTGTTCTCATCCGTCTTTCGACGAGAGCTGAACCAGTAACAGGTCTCCGATCATGGAGTCCTACTTCGCCCGTCTTCCAGGTGCAGAGAAGGATCCCCTCAAGTACTCCCTTGCCGTAAATGGATGGCTGTGGGATGCGGATCCCCTTGCCAATTTCGCCCTGCTTCCTTCCAAGGCTTATTTCCGGCGTACAGTCATCGCTTGGACCGATTGCGTAAAACTTAACTACGGTTCCTCACCTGAGGACTCGCCATTTCTTTGGGAACATATGACTAAATACGTGACGACCCTCGCCCGCTCATTCACTGGATTCCGACTCGATAACTGCCACTCGACACCGCTACATGTCGGCACAACCCTCCTTGACCGTGCACGTACAGTCAATCCCGATCTCTATGTCGTTGCTGAACTGTTTACTGGGAGTGAGGGCACGGACACGGTATTCGTGAGCAGGCTTGGCATTAACAGCCTCGTTCGTGAAGCTGGGAACGCGTGGGATCCTAAGGAATTCTCTCGCATCACTTGGCGCTATGGCCTCGGGAAACCATTCGGCTCAATCGATAGTGCATGTCTGACCTCATCCTCATACGTCGCCTCTCCAACTACGTCAGGGCGTGGACCCACCCGACCATGCGTCATCTCTCCGATATTTGGCTCGCTACCGCACGCGCTATTATACGATCAGACACACGATAACGAGTCAACAGCAAGCAAGAGGTCAGCCGAAGATACATTATCGACAGCTGCTATTGTGGCATTCTCCTGGTGCGCTACGGGGAGCGTAAAGGGTTACGACGAGGTCTACCCACGATTACTCGAGCTCGTCACAGAGAAGAGATCATACGAGCTTGTCGGGCTGGGGGATATAGAGGGTAAACAGTTTGGGCGCAGTGGAATTGCGGTCGCGAAGAGGCTATTAAATAGCCTGCACCGGGAGATGGTTCTCGGAGGATTCGAGGAGGGTCATATTCACCTAGAGAACGATGTGAGCCGGTCTGGTTCCCATGTCATGCGTTGTTCCTTCTAACTTGTCGATACAGTATCTTGTTATGCATCGTGTACAGCCAAGTACTCAGCAGGGTTACCTGCTAGTGGCGCATACCGCCTATCCCCCTTCCCGGGGCTCAAAAAGCCGTGGCGATAGTACGTCTTTGTCATATGCCGTGTCTCAAGTGCTTAAAGTTACTGGATAGTCGCACCAATTCGTCTCCGTGGATCAAGCGCTAAGTTCATTTTCGGGGCACGCATCGAATTCACCGAAGGTGCTCCCATTCCACACACGATTACTGGTATCCCGTCAAAGCTGGTGCAACTTCAACCGGTATCCCCGTCTTGGGGAAGTGACGGCCAGGGTTCATATTCCGAAATCACAGTGCCCGATTACTTCCCACCTGGCAGTATCATAATTTTCGAAACGCAACGCGAAGGTCTAGACCCCACTTTAGACAAGTTTTGCAGTTCAGGAGCAGATGACGCGTTTCAAGACCTGGATCCTGTCGAGCTGAACGTCTTATTATTCCGGGCAGAGGGAGAGGAACTGGATGCCACGGGGGGCGATATAGGCGCTTACGACATCCCTGGCTTTGGCAAATTGAAATATTGCGGCTTGCAGGGCTGGATGCATCCTTTGAAACACGTCATACAACATAATGACCTGGGACACCCTCTCTGTGACCACCTCCGAGACGGGAGCTGGGCGCTGGACTACGTGTCCAATCGACTCTTCAAGCACGCAACCACGCTGCCCAAATTCCAGAGACCTGCAGAATGGTTCAAGGAGCGGTTCGACCGCGTTAAGGCGACTGTACCGCCTTACCTTCGGCCGAAATACTTCGCTATCGTGATATCAGAGGCGTACAAAGCAGCGCGTCACGCTGCGATCGAGCAATGTTCCAACTTCGTCGCATCTGGTCATTTGTTCACCCAGGATCTGGCGTTGGTGTCGCTGCAGATGCACGGTCTCGTGCAGTCGGCTTCTCTGGACCCTGTAAAAAATGTTCCTTCCCTAGCAGCAGGACTCCCGCACTTTTCCGCTGGCTGGGCAAGATGTTGGGGTCGGGATGTTTTCATCTCGCTTCGCGGTCTATTTCTGACAACCGGTCATTTCGAATCGGCCAAGAGACATATCTTGGCATTTGCATCAACATTGAAGCACGGCCTGATTCCAAATCTATTGGACTCTGTCCGTAATCCGAGGTTGGTGTCTCATGGATTGCGATAAAACAGTTCATCTCATTGGTCAAAATAGGTACAATTCGCGTGATTCACCATGGTGGATGCTTCAAAATATACAGGATTATGTCAACAAGGCTCCCGACGGTCCTGCTCTCCTCAGCGAGCCTGTAAAGCGTCGCTTCCCCAAGGACGACAGTTGGGTGCATTGGGATGGCCCGCGCGCTTATGCCGAGACCAGTAGTATCGCAGAAATCATTCAGGAGGTGCTACAGCGCCACGCAGATGGCATCTCCTTCCGCGAATACCACGCTGGTCCCAACCTCGATGGCCAAATGCGCGACGAGGGATTCGACATAGACATCCACGTTGATTGGAAGACTGGCTTGATTCTAGGAGGCAACGCTTGGAACTGCGGAACGTGGATGGACAAAATGGGAGAGTCTGAAAAAGCTGGGACGAAGGGTATACCAGGAACCCCACGGGATGGCGCACCGATCGAGATTACGGGACTCCTAAAGAGTGCGCTTAGGTGGCTAGACGAATTATCAAGTCGAGGCAGGTTTCCCTTCCAAGGAGTTGAAGCGGAAGGTAGGTCTAAACGCCTTGAATTCTGTGGGTACTTACACTCCCTAATGGCGAACCGGGATTACAGTGGACGGGAAACGACGCTTGATTACATATGGAGAATGGGATAATCTGATTCAGGCATCGTTTGAAAAGTTATATCATGTTCCTCTTGGTAAGTTGATAATTGGTCGTATATATCTACTCACCTTTGTGTCTAGATCCCTCTCAGGACAAAGAATACGAAATAAACCCGGCTCTCGTCAACCGCCGTGGGGTTTATAAGGATGTATTTGGATCGGGGGCTGGTCGAGAATGGTCTGACTACCAGCTCAGGCCAAACTTCCCAATTGCGATGACAGTGGCGCCGGAACTTTTTAACCCGGAACACGCGCTTGGCGCGTTAAAGCTCGCAGATGAGGTTCTCAGGGCCCCATTGGGGATGAGGACCCTCGACCCGAGTGATTTACAGTATCGTCCCGACTACGACAACTCCAATGATTCGAGTGATCCCGCCGTCGCAAAAGGAAGGAACTATCACCAGGTCGATATATTCTCGTAGTATGATTGATTACACGTACTGACTATGGTGCCAGGGTCCGGAATGGGGATGGCCACTCGGCTACTTCCTACGTGCCTATTTGTATTTCGACCTCAACTACGGAGAAGGCCAAGAGGTCAGTCAGTTACAGTTCGAGCCTCGTACTAGCTTCTGAGAGTCATACATCAGGATCCATCTTCCACTCTACACCACATTTACGACATCCTTCGTACTCCGCGGGCTTATATCCGCGATGACCCATGGGCCGGACTCCCTGAGTTGACAAACAAGGAAGGGGCGTTCTGTCACGACTCATGCCCCACGCAAGCGTGGAGTGCAAGTACCATTTTGGACATCCTGGAAGAGATTAGCGACTTGTAATAAAGACATAGAGAGCTCTTGATTGAGCAATGAATCAGTTAATTTGTTAGAGAGCGGCGCTGAGCGATATGAGATGACTGATATTGGAGTTGTGTGGCTTTGTTTGGACGAGGGGATTTGCCTCCCGTCGCGTGCAGCGGGGAAAACATGACTCTCCCCATCTCTTATGTCTTTCTTCGGGTTTGAACATAATAATCGATTGCAAGAGGAAAAACAAAGGTTTCTCGAGGGAAAGGTAGAGCAGGAGGATCTCGCCGTCTACACCTGGGGCGAGGACAGTTACGACGGGCTGGGCAATGCTCTCTTAGAAGGTGGCGATGAACTAAATGACGAGACGTTTGGTGGGACCGAGGAAGTCGGCAAGTCTTAGCTTTGAATGACACTATTCATCTAGCTTACGGTGAGCAGGCAAGGACTTTGATTTCACCCAGCAGTCCCTTCCACTTGATGTTCATCCTCAACCTCCTCTGCCGACCCAGTCCGTCACTGTCAAGCAAATACCTCTCCAGTCAGACCCATCCCGAGACAGTGTACATTTCTACGAAGCTCAGGCCCCATCTTCGTGTACGGTCGTCACAGAATTAAATCTCGTTCCCCTCTCAAGTACCTCACCTCTGCTCCGCAGCTCGTCCAGGCCAGTCGCTTTGGGACGAAAAGTCGCCGTTCTCGGTCCTTCCTCGATCGGGTGGTACTTCTCGCCCCCCCGCTGATCACGATCGCAATGGCACCGTCCGTCTCTCGAGTCACCCGAATGGCGGCTCGTCGAGCCTGGCTCAATCTCATTCGCCCAGCGCCTCCGCCGCTCAGTTAGCAACCTCGCAAGCTGGGTCTGGGGCTCGGACGTTGCAGGAGATCGAGGCGGAAATGAAGGCGGCTGCGGTCGCGCAGCGCATGCAGAATGCCGCCGTCATCACGCAGCGACAGCAGCTGATGCAGGAACAGCAGCAGCACGCCCAACAGCCCCACTTCTACCAGCAGCAGCGCTCCGCGCCACCGAGAATGCACCCCCAGGCCCAGTCGCCCAGATTTCACCAGCAATTGCAACAGCAGCAGCTCCTGCAGCAGCAACAGCTGCGAGAACAACAGTTGCAGGAGCAGTTGCAGCTGCAGATCCGTCAACAGCAGGTTCTGGAGCAGGAGCGAGAACGCCGATTGCAGGAGGCGCAACTGCAGGAGCAGATACGCGAGCGCCAGCTGCAGGAGCTGCAGTTGCAGGGGCAACAGATGCGCATTGACCAGATGGAAAGGCAGCTCCGATCCCAGCGTCCTGACAACCGCCAGCACCAGATCATGCAGAATCAGTATGTCCATCAGCGCCAACCATCAGATCACTCTCTTCCTGGCGTGATATCACAACAACAATTCGTTCAGCGAAGACAGCAGTCGCCTGCCTTTGCCGACCCCCATGTGCAGCCTCAATACCATCAGAAGGGCCAGTACGTGCCTCAGAATATACAGTTGCAGCAGCGCCTCCTGTCTGAGATGGCCCAAGTGGAGTTTTTGCGTGACATGCAGGCCGCCCCATCGCACGCAGATCAAGATGCCCTCCAAGCCGAAGCGATGCGCCGGATTATGGAGACTGAACGCATGGAGGAGAAGCGGAGACGTAAGGCCGCCAAAATCGCACATATGGTATGTCTTATGCGATGGCATCAGTTTTGTCTTGTGTGCTGACTACCATCGTTTAGTCCCGATACAATGACCTCATGACGCAGTCCGATAAGGACTTCATCACGCGGATACAGGTCTCACAGCTCGTCACGCAGGATCCTTACGCGGACGACTTCTACGCACAGGTATACGGTGCTATCATGCGCTCACGCCTAGGATTGCAGCCATCGGATGAACGTGTCCTGAAGTTTGGCTCCTCCGGCGGCGTCGGATTAGGTTTAGGCCAAAAAGGTGCCGGGAGACGACCAAGCGCTATGCAGAAAATGGAACAACAAGTGGAACGTATTGTCAGCAATGCGCGCCAGAGAGAACAGGATAAGCGTGAGCGTCTTCTCGATACGTCACTCTTTGCTTAACCTGATCTGATAAAATATACCAGCTACGAACCAGAGTAGCCTGCAGGGCGCCCTTGGCAAGACTTCTGGCCGGAGCTACAAGGCGGCGCCGCGGCAATTGTTACAGGTTGACCCTTCGAATAGCTCTTCGCACGCACACATATCCAAGGAAGATGCTATTCGGAGGCACGGCGAAGGGGCTGCGAAGGAAGCAGCAAAGATCGGTGCAGAGGCGCTTGCTGTCAACGCCGATGTAGGGGCTGTGTCCTTGGTGCTGCATTGCTTGATGCTCATTTGTTCATAGCCGAACGACACAGCTTTCCGGGATCCTTTAACCGCGAAGGAGGCGCTCAAGATTCTCGAGGACCTCTATGACCTGGTGTTGGACATCGAACAATTGAGACGCGAACAGGCGAGTCTCAACGCCGAGGACCCCGAGGCGGTAGACATCTGGTGCGCGCTTAGGAATTGCCCCTCTATCAAAACATCCCAGGATTTCTCTAACTCACTTTAAGGAACGCACGATACTCGGAACTCGTCCAGCAGTTATGGGACGGTCTGGGGGTTATGGTCCCGTTGGAAACAAGGCAGGTTCTTGCTACGTGTCCTTCGTTTCTCACTCACATGAGATCTTACAGCGATCCCCATCCATTCATCTCCCTGATTGCACCTTCTAAAGGGAAAAAACTGCTGCCGAGGATTTCGAGACATCTTTCCTCACAGCAAATGCTCACAGTTCTTACTCTTTTGGTGGCGTGCTTTTCTCAAATGGATATCGTTTTCCATGCGCCTATTCTTGATCTCCCCGAGGAAAGCATTCGCCAGCAAGACTTGGAAAGACAAACGCAAGCGTTTTTGGGGAGTGTTGTCCAGAGCATCTTGCCCGTAGTTGCCAAGGCGGGATTACGTCTTGTCAGCGGATTGTTAGGCCTTCTGTTGGAAAGAAGCGATATCGTTTCCATAACTCAGACGAGGGTTTGTAATCACCCACGTTACATCCATCAACTGCATCCGACTGATCGTCTTCCCCGTAGCCTGGCCTTGCCATTTTGACATTGTTTCTCAGCCGCGTCGAGCTGATAAAGCAAAGTATGTCAACTGCCGCGGATCTTTCGGAACTACCCACAGAGGACGAAACGGAACAATGGTACGAGCGATTCGGCTTTCCTTCGGCATCTTCATGACAACATTCGTAGGGAGTTGATGTTCGACCATCTGTTCCAACTGTTACACCCAAACTTGTTGTACCTCTTCCCCTCGACCCGTATGGCCGCCTCCCTTCCGCCGAATTCCGCTACGCCTCCCCGATATACCGAAGGCCTCGATCAGCCTGTGTGGCAGTTCCTTGCAGCCCTTGCACTGCACGCAACAAATGAACAACAACAGGCCCTCGTCACAGCCCTACGCGAGAAGGTGCTCGAGAATGTCGCAAGCGCGAACAAGGGTTGGGTCGCTGATGAGGACGAGCGGCGTGCGAAGCTTGGGAACGTGAACCTCTTTTTACACGCGCTTGGCCTGGACAGCTCGCAGATCAGCATCTAAATTTGTTTGTCGGTGACTCTGCGCTAAACAGTAGAAGTAAGTTACATTGACGATATCCGTATCCGCTTCATATTTGGGAAACTAGAACATCTGATTAACTCTTACTGATGGAAGCCCACGTTTCCTGCGTAAGAGATGGCGAACTTTGGTGCGGCCAAACCGGTGTTCCGACTATGGTCCGTTGGGGACCATCGAGATGTTCGCAATGCCCTTGCCCTGCACTGCAATCCCCTTTGTCAGCCAGGACTACGCTGTGCTGGTGATTACTTCACAAGCGAAGCGCGGTTCACATGTGTATGTTGGCATCACAGTATGGCGGTATTCTCTGGTCATTCATAGCAGGTAATACGTATCTAGACCCGTTCTCGAAGGGTAGTGATTTTGAGGTATTTTTGGCCTCGCAGGATCTATGACTTGTCATAATACCATTTCCGTAATGTCGGATATCTGTGCGCTTGAAGCATCGCAACAATAGAGCGCCCACGGTCCACACAGGAAATACCATGAAACACTTTTGACATATTTCATCGCCCTTCCATTTTTGGGGTGCATGCCCTGACTCGTCACTCCGGAAGGGCACGCATGTCATTTGCATCACCGAACATCGGAACATGCTGTAGCTGCTAGTAGGGTTTGACCCACCCATCCTCGCCACGCCCCTCCCATTAGGAAGTAAACCGAGTTCCGCGGGACTCTGACTCGTTTCTCCGATTCCAAGTTCCTGGCGCCTTTTCCCAAAAGGATGGCCTCGCCCAGCCGGACGGCGACCGCCAACGCTGACGGACGCGGTTGACTTATGTGCCACAATAGCAGTGTTACGAGCAAAACGGAAGCGAGGGTCTAGCATAGCAGGATGACCGTAGTTGGTCGACCGGGGGGGGCGCCTCTTGCTGCTTTTGTTGCTGTCGGACAAGTACACGTACTATCAGGATGAGTCCCAGTCGAGTCGCGTGGAAAACACACACCGTTGGAACAGTACAAGAGGTGAAATTTCCCCTCCTTCCAGCCCTCTCACTCAGACCCCACTCAGGCAGACCTCCCCCCTCCTCCGCGACGGACACAGCCCCGCAAGCAAAAAAATCCCCCTCTCCTTCCCTGAACATGTCTTACTCGAGTTACTCCGCAGGCATTCAACCAACTGCATATACTCAAGGACCACCACCCACCAGCCAGCCGATGCGCCCCCCGTACACACCTATTCCTTTTGTCCAGTGCGACGCCTTCCTCGTGCGGATGTTCGGTCAGCGAGACGCGGCGTTTTTCATCGAATCTCTTCTCAAGACGAACGCGAAGAACGTCTACCTCATCAGTAATGTGCCCGGGTGGAACAATGCTCTGATGGTCCAGAACCCATCCGCCTCGGATGCCCGTCCAGCGGCGGTGCTGCCGTTGCCCAACAATCAGAGTCGTCATCTCTGGATCTTAGACTTTGTCCCCTCGCCGACGGCGACCGTCGTCCCGCAGACGATCTGGACGCCGCCAAACCAGTCGGACTGGCGCCGATACGTCGAGCAGGCAAACTTGCGCATGCCCGTTTTCTTCATGCAGAGTAACGGGGCCATCGGTCTGCCATTGACCCGAGCAACCGCCGGAGACACTGCGACCCTGCACTGCGCTGATAGTCCCG
>Ga0209488_10002432_pt1 | contig 15280 bp, 16 predicted proteins | sample Rivendell_Oct201_8_FD_188349 | JGI IMG/M metagenome (GOLD analysis project Ga0209488, IMG submission 188349) | Vadose zone soil microbial communities from the Eel River Critical Zone Observatory, Northern California, USA -... | ecosystem: Environmental > Terrestrial > Soil > Vadose zone >... | reverse complement strand
GCAGGCCGAGCTCGTGATTGGGCCCATCTCTACGTGACCCATGTGCCCAAGGTCACTTCTGGTTGGCCGGCGTGCTGCTTGAGATTGGAGGATCAGTGCGATGTGCGATACGTCCCTCGATCTTTGACCTCCTCATCTAGATTCTCATTCTCGCAACTTTGTAGGTATCGTCGAGGGGGTGATGGCGATGCTCCGAGCGCGACCGAAAGCGACAAGACGCAGGAATGAATTTTGTCACTTAAAGAACCGCCGTCACGCGCGGCCGCGTTAGGCCCACCCAAGCGCCGAGCGAGCGCGCGAGCCAAGTTCGTTCTCGGAGAATGGACCCTTGTCCGTCGCGACTACCATCAACGAGGACTCCATAGCTTGTACAGCATTCCATTCCCGGCTTCCATCGCTGGTATGCCGCTGCCGCTGGCCCGGACAAGGAGCCATCATAGTGATGCCCCATGATCCGAGGACAACCTGGCGGAGTATATCATCTGACGTGTCCCGACTTGGAGATTGCCTCTCCCGTTCACGCATGTCCATATACTCCGTTCTCTCACCCTTCTCCGAGTCACAGCCCACCGTGCCATGGTCCGTGCCGTGCGAATCTGCTTCTACAAGCGACTGACAATGGCATGGAAGCCGCTGGATGGCCCTCCAGTGTGTCTTTGACTAGTTTCAACGGCCAACGACTTCTTGAAAAGGTGATGCTAGCTTCACAATGTATAGTAGGCTCCCCGAGGAGAGCATGAGACGGAACACTGGACCAGTTCGCTCTTCCGGTTCCCGCCATGCTTTCAAGCTGTCGTTTTCGGTTGAAATCAGAGTGATGTCGTGATCAGGTTTCCTTTTCGGTCCAGCGTTTCGTTTCCCTGGAATGCGCCCGTGCCCAGCCAGCTCTGCATCGCGGAAGGACTATGCAATCCGCTACATTTCCGAGATATGGTGGTGTGTTCTGGGCGAACGCCTGGAACGTTTAGCCCCGCTCAGTAGCGTGTGTGAGGAAGCGTAGATTCGTGTGTGTCGTCCGTGAATATATGGTGTCGAGTATATTGAATACATCATGAGCCCAAGAGGATCCATCGGGGGTTGAGAAGTCACCGGTAACGGCCTCGACCGACTGTAGTGAGGATAAGGAATGGACCCTGGCGTATCCGCATCTGTTTAGTCCTTCGGCACTGCGCCACATCTCCGGTTTGCCCCATATCTAAGCGCTGTTCTGGGACCGTCTGCGGACGACGAGAGTTTCGAAGTTTTATATAAGCGGGCAACGTTCAACGTTCAAGTTCATCATCAAGCTACGGAGAGAGGTCGAGCTCGGTCGATTTTGACAGATAATGATAATCGACCGCGTAGAGTCACTGTGGGAACGGAAGGGGTTGATTTTTCAATCATTGCTCGGGTGAAAAGGAACATTCAACCCCATGATGGTTGAATTTTGCACCAACCAGGTTGCATGGCGGTGACCCGTGGGAATGTCGTGATAATCGGTTACCCCTGACGTCAACCCTGCGCCGTCCCGTCAGTCACTGTTCAAGTTGAAAATTAATCCAAGCAAGGAACAAAATCCATATCGCGAATAGTCGCCTATCCCTTCGACTGTCTCCCCCAAAAGCCGAGAATCCCCACTCAAATCCAAGATCGGAAACCTCGGAGGTCTGCTCAGTTCAGTCGTTCAAATCGCTTTTCACTTCGAAATTGGAGCTGGTGTCGTCCTCGATGGCACGCACTCTCCGCCTGTGACCAAATACACCCCGTGCATAGCGCAGTGACCCCAAGGAATGCGGAAGGGTTGGCAAATGTCACTCCTTCCCTCCTCAGACACTGAATCGCCCAACCCCAACAAAGACAGTGCTGTTCTATCTACAATACAATTGCGCGGTGATTATTTTCCTTTGACAATATACATATCTGGTGCAGTCTACGGCATCATTCAGTCGTCCGTAAGCATGATACTAGTATCATCGCCACCATCATCACGCCCCCCTTGACCACCCGTGTCATTCTCTGGTGCTCGCGCAGGAACGACCGCGTCCTCGCCCCCGTCCAAAAAGTCAAGACAGCCCCGTCCGCACCCGCGCCACAAGAGCGGCACCCCGCCCGTCGTCTCTCCAACGCGCACGCCCGCGAGCACGCCCACCCACGTGTACCGCTCCTCCGCGGGCAACACAAAGGGCGGGCCGAGGCGCGCCCACGCCCACGGCCCAGACACCTGCGCGTGCCGCGGGGACGGACAGCGACCAGAGCTCTTCTGGTCCTGTGTCACAGTCGTCGCGGGTGCTGTGCCCTCCCCCTCCTCCTCTCGGCCCCCAGCCCCACGGCCACGGCGAACCGCGCACTCGCGATCCTGTTCCGACTTGGACGGGGCGCAAGAGGAGGACGAAGAGGAGAACAAGCCCGCGCTTGGGGCCGAGGTCGTAGCGCGCGAAAAGGCGTGCCGCCGTGGGGCGGAGACTGCGGAGGGTGCAAGGCGCGCGAGTAGCGCAGCGTCAGTCGGTGTGAGCGCTCCTTCCTGGAGCGGGAGCTGGAAGCAGTCTTCGAGCGTTGTAGTGGTAGATGGTCGGGCAGCACTCGTGCTCACGCTCGCGGTCGACGTCGTTGTCGAGCTCGGTTGGCTTGGGACTGGAGGGCGCTGCTGGTTTGCTGAGGGCGTGAGGAGGTAACGTAGGACGAGTTCGCGCAGTGGCGGCACGCGAAAGTGCACACGGGTGCTACCGTCCATAGCTCTGGGCCCGTCACCTTGAGGAGCGATTTTGGCAGGGTCTGGGTACCATGGGTTCGTGTGGACATTGAGGTTGGTCAGGGTCATGGTGGTCATCTCTGCGGGGAGGAAACGCAGATTGTTGTTGACTACGTCGAGGTCCTTGAGCGCCTGTAGCTGTGCAATTTCTGGGGGCAGATTCTCGAGGTTGTTATTCCCTGCCCTCATGGTATCAGTACATGAAACGAGCAAAAGGAGTCAAGCACGTGCGCACGGAGGGAGAGTACCGTAAGATTACTCAACTTGAAAAACTCTGGAGGAAGAGCCCTGATTTCGTTGTTCGCCAGAAAGATCATGAGACCCTGGGATAGAGTCCGGGTGGGCACGGCGCGCTGCGCAAAGAGTGATCGATGTGGCGACGAGAAGACTGCAGGGGGGGCGGTCTGTACGCGCTTGAAAGTGCGCGGAGCAGGTTGGGATATGACACCGAGGCTGTTGAGTTCTACAATAGACGGAGGTACAAATGTAAGGCCCGAGTTTCTTGCGGCTCTGTGAGCACCATGTTTACAGGTAGGGAACGATATATGACACGTACTTCCACGTAAACTCAGCCTCGCCCGTGTCGACTGCTCGTGTGATCCTTTCTTCCCATAAGGTGGCCTCATCTGGAGGCTCTGGATCAAAGCTTGAAGTCGAGAAGCCCTCCTCTTCGTCGAAAAGGCTTTCAAGCACTTTTGCGTTATCTGCCGAGGACGGGGGCTGTGGTCTGTACACCCAGGTTGCGGGGGTGTAGGACGAATTTGAATAGCGGAGCTCATTTGAGGGGTGCGTTGTAGCGTGAGTAGAGCCGGCAAAGGGATGGGTTATGCCCAGTGGAGTGGGTGGGCGGTTGAGGTCGAGAGGCTGTAGGGAGGGAGAGGCGAGGGGAGACGAGTCTACGAAAGATGAAGCAGAAGGAGAGCCACCTGGAGAAGAAGATGGTGACATGTATGCGCGATCTTCTGGACTGATGAAAGCCATTTTTTGCGAGTAGGTGTGTTGGGGAGATGGTGGTCGAGTGAAGAGATGTAAATTACGTCTGTAGATGTATGCTGTTCTTCCTTTGACTCAACGCATCGCGATCACGAGACCGCGCTCGTGTTAACCACGTGCACACCCCCATATATGTAGACGGGAGTTGCATGATATGGCTGTAAAATCAACGCTTTTTACGAACCAATCGTCTCGTTTTTCTCTCGTACCCCTGTTCGTTACGGCTCGTCCCGTCACAAGCCCAAAATTCACAGAGTCGATTCGACTCGTCATTCTCCTTTCGCGCTACAGCGTATCAATGTCATTTCAATAGCACACTTCCGCAGACAATCACGTCGCCATCCCAGGAAAATGCACGGCCACTCGAGCTAGACTGTTACGGTTAGACCACCGTATCCGATCGGCTCATGATGGCCCACGTGACAGCGGCGAACTGAACATTAAAAATCCCAACCACCACATCCTTTGTGAAACACGTCTTCTTGACCCATTCAAACACTAGCAATGGCTCCCATCCAACAGACTACCGAACCCAGTAGCTCGGGCTGTACAAAGACATCTGAGAAGGAAGAGTTGCTCAGAGCGAGGACTCTCAGACGCGCAGAGCGTGCTGAGGCTAGACGTGTCGAGGCAGAAAATCACAAGGAAGCTGTATGTTCTCCATGTCCCGTCCGTCGCCGCCGACCCAAGAGCGGTGGCTACCGCCGCATGGCAGAAACTCACGAATACGTTCCAGGGAAATGCCTACTTCCGTGAGGGTGACTACCACAAGGCCATCCTTGAGTATGATACTGCTATGAAGATCCACGGTCCCCGTCTGGCATACCTGTCGAACGCGGCTGCGGCGTGGCTTAGATTGGAAGAGTGGGTCTTTCCTTGTATACAAGAACGAATGATTGACGTGTGACGAGATGTTTAGGTACGACGATGCGGAGGCTGCCGCCCAAGAAGCCCTCCGTCAAGATCCCCGCTTCATAAAGGCGCGTTATCGTCGTGGACTTGCGCGCAAGGGAAACCTCGAGCTTGCTCGTGCTGCCGTTGGTATGTGTTGGCCTTCCAAGTCCACCTTTCCCGTCGTAATGTGGCACGGTGTGACTGATGCGTATTGAACACCCCAATTTGAACGTTAGACTTTCGAACCGTGCTGAAGCAGGATCCCAGTTCGACCGAGGCGAGAGACGCGCTTCGCGAAACGCTCGCCCTCATGCGCGAGCGTGACGACGAGTACGACGTTGCAGACACGGATGATGGGGCCCCGCTGCTCGATGACGAAAAGTTCGAGCTCGAGTCAGTATCTGACTCGAGCGATTGGCATCACGAGGGGAACGATATCCCGTGCAGGTTTTACAATCATGACGGATGCATCCGCGGCACCGATTGCCGGTTTTCCCATGCACCTGACGAGAAGAGCGTGCGTGATCGCTTGTGAGTTTGATTGAACCACTCAACTGTGCGACACCGAACTGACTTTTGGGCGCTGTCCAGGGGTCGCAATGTTTGTATATACTTCCTACTCGGCAACTGCAAGTTTGGTGGTGTCGCGTGCGTGTACTGTCACGACAAGACGTACTTGCCACTCGCCGATCACTGGTGGGAAGACGAGGAAAAACGCGCCCAAATATGCCAGATTACTGATTGTTTGGGTCCCGGCGAACGACCCGTTTTTTTGGGACATATGTTCAAAACGGAATATCGTATTCCTTGGAGGATACCTGGGCTGAAAGAAGAGTTTGGACCCCGTCAGGTGGAAGTAGAAACTTTTGACAAGGCGGCCGAGGTCACGGGGATGTTAGTTGGTAGAACAAATAGGGGTGCGGGATCGCCCAGGCCGAGGCGTGGGCGTCGGGGTGGAGGCCGACGGCGTGATCGCGGGAAGGGCAGAGGGGAAAGGCGCAAAGGCCGAGATATCGACCTCGATTATGGTTCCGATGTTGAGGTTGAAGAGAGGATGGCTAACTTTGGTTTCACTGAAGACGATGTGATGGAACTGCTCTGCCAAGGCGTCAAACCTTGGGACGATGACGCCTGGGTGAGTGTTCTTCTGCATTGTGTGCCCTCTCCCTGTTTCTGATTCTTTTGGTCAGGATGTTCTTGATGCTATCTACTCCCTCTGATTTGGTTGTTTATTTACAGTTAGAGTAACGGGAATTAAATAATTAAGCCAGATAACGGCAAATGAAATTGGCCGGTTTGCCGCGCCGCGTAGCTTTCTCTCCTGACATCAACCCTCACCCTCTCTTACCCTTTCTCTCATCCCTTCTCTTCCCCTCTCTACATTCCTACACCATGCATCACGTCTCTTCCAGCTCTTCACGCGCACTCCGCCGTGCCTCGGCGAAGGCTGCTCGCTCCGTTCTTGCCCGCGGCGCGCACAAAGAAATTAAGTTTTCCAATGAAGCCCGCGCGGGCATCCTCAAAGGCGTCGACGTGCTTGCAAACGCTGTCAGTGTTACGCTTGGACCGAAAGGTTTGTCACTCACCGGTCCTGACTTTTCCCTCGTTGGAGTTGCTGACGTGTCTGCGTAGGTCGGAACGTGATTATTGAGCAGTCGTTCGGTGGACCCAAAATCACCAAGGGTAAGCGTTTTTCTCATTCTGGGCCTCATTTTTGTTCTCTCTTGGCCGTCGTTTTTTCCCCATCGCGTATCTACGTTGGGATGATGTACTCATCGCTGGCTTTCTTCAGATGGTGTCACAGTTGCCAAGGCCATAACATTGAAGGACAGGTTTGAGAATCTCGGCGCGCGGTAGGTGTTGTTGAGTAACGCGTAAATATCTATTTCGATTTCATGACTTCCACAGGCTTGTCCAGGACGTTGCACAAAAAACGAACGAGATTGCTGGCGATGGTACCACTACAGCGACGGTCCTCGCACACGCTATCTATGCCGAGGGCGTTAAGAACGTTGCTGCTGGTTGCAACCCCATGGACCTTCGTCGTGGGTCCCAGGCCGCTGTAGAACGTGTTGTCGAGTTCCTTTCCAAAAACACCAAAACAGTCACCACCACCGCCGAGATTGCCCAGGTTGCAACAATTTCGGCCAACGGTGATACCCACGTCGGCAACCTCATTGCGCAAGCAATGGAGAAGGTCGGCAAGGAAGGCGTCATCACAGTGAAGGAGGGACGCACCATTGAAGACGAGATCGAAATTACCGAGGGCATGCGTTTCGATCGTGGCTTCATTTCCCCCTACTTCATTACCGACGTGAAGGCACAAAAGGTCGAGTTCGAAAACCCCTATATCATCCTCTCCGAAAAGAAAATCTCCCTCCTTCAAGACATCCTGCCCTCCCTTGAAGCTGCCGCCAAGGCTCGTCGCCCTCTCCTCATCATCGCAGAGGACATAGATGGTGAGGCCCTTGCTGCCTGTATCCTGAACAAGCTTCGTGGTCAGCTTGAGGTGGCTGCTGTTAAGGCGCCTGGATTCGGTGACAACCGCAAGAGCGTTCTCGGCGACCTCGCTATCTTGACTGGTGGAACCGTCTTTACTGATGAGCTCGATATCAAACTTGAGCGTGCTACAGTAGACCTGCTTGGGTCTACGGGTTCTGTGACGATCACCAAAGAGGATACTATCATCCTTAACGGCCAAGGTTCAAAGGACGCGATTCAGTCGCGGTGCGAGCAGATCCGTTCGCTTATCGCCGATCCCACAACCAGCGACTATGATCGTACTAAGCTTCAGGAACGTCTTGCGAAGATTTCTGGTGGTGTGGCCGTCATCAGGGTTGGCGGTTCTTCCGAGGTGGAGGTTAGCGAGAAAAAGGACCGTTATGACGATGCTCTCAATGCGACGCGCGCCGCTGTCGAGGAGGGGATCCATCCTGGCGGTGGTGTTGCGCTGCTTAAAGCCTCGCTTACTCTCACCTCATCCACACCTGGCGCGGTCAACCCCTCTTCAAATTCAAACACACCCGCTAACCCTGACGTGAAGCCGATTCAGACGGCTAACTTCGACCAGGACCTCGGCGTGTCTATCATCCGTCGTGCGTTGCTGCGGCCTACTCGCACAATCCTTAACAATGCCGGCGAAGAATCGAGTGTAATTATTGGAGCGCTCTCCTCGCAATATGGCACGCCAGACAAGTTTGCGTGGGGCTACGACGCGAGCAAGGGTGAATATTGCGACATGATCAAGGAAGGCATCGTCGACCCACTCAAGGTGGTGCGGACTGCGCTTGTAGATGCTGCCGGTGTCGCGAGCTTGCTCACAACTAGCGAGGCGAGCATCGTCGATGGCGAGGAAGAAAAACCCGCAGATGGCCCAGGGATGGGTGGCATGGGCGGTGGCTTCTAAGCGTGTTGTAGGGGAGCTCCCATACAGTTCGGGATGTCACATGGTTGCTCTGCTCTACGTTTTACACGACGACACTCGAGGGTTCCAATCGATGGGGAATACTTCCCATCTACTCGTACCTACATCTCCCCCTTATCGATTCCTCTGCATATGACAAAGTAATTTACGTGCATGCTTAGTTACGTATTCGTAGAATCTATCACCATCACCACTCATCGTCTTTATGGTTTAAATGTCACGAGCTTTCGCATTGGATTTTTGTCAAGTCTCGGTAGCGGCTGCCCCCGTGCCCTGCACTGACTAGGAGAGTCTTGTCACTGTCGCTGGTTCAAGTTATAACTTCGCTGGCAGCTTTGTTCCCAACCAACCAACTCAACAGCAGACCTCTACCAGGATGCGTAGGGGCCACTTCCGGATCGTTTTCTCTGCATGCACCAGATGGGCTATTGTGATGCCCTGGATTGTGTTGTTCTCGATTGCACATGGACAGTGGGGCATGCTTATACTCTAGTCTCCATTTCATTCAACCAACGTCCAATGAGCCTGACCTTCCTATGCTGACAACGCCCATCTCTTAGAAAGGGTGGACCTTTTCCCGCTGGCGAGGGATGGTCTGGTCCTGTACCAACAGTGCCGTTTACCTTTCTCCTAAATAGTTCTGGTGAAATGGGACAAATCCTGCTTTAAAAACTTCCGTGTCCACCGCGTTATAATGCGGGGACACAACTTATAATTCATGGGTTTTCTAAAACGACAGTGGCTAATTTGCCTACGCGAAACAACCTTTTCTTCAGGTTGACGGGAGAAAAGCGTGGAACTATGTAGCGGAATGGCAATACGATACTTCAATGGATTATTTCTAAACAGCAGGTCCAGGTCCGATTCGGCATCTTCATGACGCGCAAGTCAAGGTCCTCGCATATTGCCAACCTCCACAGCGAAAAATGACTCACTAGGACCATGCACTGGCGTGCGGCTATGAAAAAATCGAGATTAGCATATTTGTCAAAAGTCGACAAGTCGGAATGTGCGTAAGCCAGGAAACAACTCCTGGGCGTTTGCGTCGGCGCCGCAGATTGTCCTAGACCACGAGCGAGCCCAGTGCCTGGTTCCGCATTGCTATAGACAAAGCTCATTCACGCTACTGAAAATGCCTGAAGAGCTGTATCCTTGGCGCAGGGTCCATGTCGCCTTCCGGAATTGTCGGTGGGAAGTCCCACACCATGACTTGGAGCCGTTCCACGCTGGATGCAAGTGGTGATAATTCTGTGCTAATGGGGAAGCGATTGGAGGATCTGCCACAAGTCCCAGTAACACTCTATCTGCAGCCAATTACTACTCTTGTCATTTGTCAGGTGGGACGATGGAGATTTGAAAGTACGTCGGATGCTGAAGCCATTCCTCCACAGATCGAGTAAATATTGATGTGGAAGGAGAGGACCCAAGTCATCAGGAAGAACCTTCCCGGAATCGCGCTATGCTATGCTTGCTCGCGATGACTTAGACTTTTGCTTGCTAGACTACTCCCGATAATTTATCATCTATTACCATTCATTAGTGCGGCCAAATTAAAAGTAACATAGGCTATTTTTCAAACAAATCGAAAGGCTGCTAGTAGCATAGTTGGCATAGTCAGAATCTGAGAATCTGCAGAGGCGGCACTGTGCTGGTGCTGCCAAGAACAAGGGACATTGTGCATGTGCCTTTCAGGCAACGGAGGACATAGATCACCACGGAGGGGTGTTCTGTGTGGTAGCAGTCATATGATCCATCTAGTCCTGGATGTCTGTAGTAAATGATGTGGTTTGTTCAGGTCTACAAACCAGTCACCATAGTGATGTCGGAGGGATGAACGTAGGTCTGGTGGAAGCACTCCGAGTCAATGGTCTAGTTGATGGAGGTTTGAAAGACGGCGATGGAACATGAGTCGTGGTCTTGTATATAGCTATACCAAGGGAAAAAGGTCACAAGTCCCAGATCTCCAAGTGGGAACCAGGTTACATAATCTGATTGGTGACTCCGGTTTAAGGTTAAGGTTAACACATAATCCCGCCCGTGACTCATCCACACTAACGAATGGGTCGACTACGACTACCAAGATGGTTGACCATCGCGCTCTTACGATCCAATCTCTTCCAAATGAAGTCCTCCTTTACGTATTTTCTTTCCATCGACTGCTTTCCGGTTCAAACAATCGCCCCCCGGCAGTGGCTTGGAGATGGCACATACTTGCCCATGTGTGCCAAAGATGGCGAGACCTCATATTCGGGTCGCTCCGTCACTTGGGGGCACGCCTCGTCATTCCCAGGGACTCTCTCAAGACACCATTAAACTCCTTGCCTGCCCTTCCTCTTTCCATCTGGTACGACTTGAAAGCCACTATGTCTTCCGAACAGAAAGCCGAGGTCGTTGCCGCATTCGAACACTCTGACCGCATACGCGAAATCTCGCTCCCTATGACAATGGGCTATTCATGTTTGGCGTCAATGTGCAACAGACCGTTCCTGGAATTGGAACACCTCGCGCTTCCAGGGATACCAGGGTGTCCAGTCACCCTATCCAGTGAATTCCTGGGTGGGTCCACTCCCAGCCCCCGCCGGCTACGCAGTATTCACTTGAGTTACTACCACCTTCCTACGTTACCCCAACTTCTTTTATCTAGCCAGGATCTCGTCTCTCTTCACCTTGGCTATTACACCCTCACTCGTATAGGATTCATTTCACCAGAAGTCCTCTCCACTGCGCTGTCCGCAACAACCCAGCTTGAGTATCTTTACATCGACTGCCGTCCAGTCCACACCGGATCCTACCCAGAATTGACGAGTGAAACTCCCTCTCCTCTCAATCTCGTTGTCCTCCCTGCCCTTACCTACTTCCACTTCGGGAGTTTCATCGAGTACATGGAAAACCTCGTTTCCCGGATTCATGCACCCCATCTTGTGAAGCTCAGTGTACATTCCGATCAAGGCATCTTAGATGTCCCCCAGCTGTCCCAATTTATTTGCCGAACAGAGCGGCTAAGCTCATTGCCGTTCCGGACTTCCATCTCCCTCGATATGGCGGCTTTCTCCGTCGAACATCATTTCAAACCCCTGCCATTTGCCCAAGAAGTATCACATGTGTATTTTAGGAATGTTCACATGGGTAGCTGGCAGATGTCTGAAGTCGACCACATCTGCACACAACTATCTCCTCTCGCGTCCAGTGTGAAGCAGCTCAAAATATCGGCGTTTTACTTTCCGCCAAACGTTCAACGCAAGACCGACCCCGCACCGTGGCTGCAACTTCTCACGCCTTACGATAGCGTGGAGGAGGTCGAATTTCATGGAAAAGGTGCACCGTGCACCGGGATCGCAAGTGCTTTGCAACAATCCACTCCGGAAACGGCCCAGGAGCTGTTGCAAGCGCTGCACGTTCTCAGGATTCGTGGCTTCCATACCTGGTCAATCAGCCTTATCATGTCATTCGCCACGGCACGTCAGCTGGCTGGTCGACCCGTCATCGTGCGCCGCTTGAATCGAATGGATCAGGACACCGACTGGGAGATAAACGATACGTGCGAAGAAATACCCGTCTAATCTATCCAGTACCAGGGCGTTCGATACTCTTTTCCTTTTCTTTCATTACTGGTAAATGTAGCTCTCGCTATGTATATATGTGAGGATGACATATTGGTTGGCTCACCTGTTCGTGTATCACTCCACGCAAATCCTGAGCGCCCTTAGTCGGTGCATCTGGACCCACCCCGCGCCATGGGCACAACTGTTCAGGCATTTCGGTCACGTGAACGAGCTTTCTCTATATAGCAATGCGGCACCTGGATTACGCGTGATCTAGGACGATCTGCAACCGACGCAAACGCTCAGGAGTTGGTCCTCCGCCAATCGGGTAGCAGCGTTATCATCGTAGTTGAGGGGGTCTCTGTCCGTGAATGGGAAAGCGAGACCGTATCAGAGTTCCCGGCGAGGCCGAGGAACACGACTTTGTGGGAGGGGCATGGTCAGAGAGTCGGAGAATCCACACATCAGGAAACCTGCCACTTACTTTTTTGGACTCGTACGAGCTTGTACAAGCTTGTACGAGTGAAAAAGTCGAAGAGTCGACAAGGAACCTAGAATCCAAAAAAAGTTGATTCCCAAATGCATTTTCAGGAGGAGTGAAGCGCCAAAAAAACCCTCTATTTTTTCGAAAAGTAGACAAGTAAACAAGTAAATGGATATTTTCCTGATGCACGGCGCTGCCCAGGACAGGGGAGATTGTGCGTGTGCCTTTCGGGTACTAGAGGATACAGAATGATACGTACCAGTGTCCTGGTGTGGTAGTAGTAGAGGGAGGACGTGAGGCGGCAGACAGTCGAAGGCAATACCGGGACGTATTGGCAAGCAAGGATACGTTTACATAATCTGACTGGTAACTCCCGTTTAAGGTTGAGGTTAATTACCAAAACTCTGTAGGTACTTGGGCTTTGGGCCACTGTTCACTGTCGTTTCGTGGAGCCGACCAAGATGGTTGACCGTCGCGTCTTGACAATCCAATATCTCCCCAACGAACTCCTTCTGCACATATTCTCTTTCCATCGACTGCTTTCCAGTACAAACAATCGTCCGCCATCAGTAGCCTGGAGATGGCACACACTTGCCCACGTGTGCCAACGATGGCGAGACCTCATATTCACGTCTCTCCACTACTTGGAGGCGCGCCTCGTTATTCCCAGGAAATCTCCCAAGACAACATTGAACTCCTGGCCTGGCCTACCCTTTTCCGTCTGGTACGACTCCGAAGACCTCATGTCTTCCGAACAGATGGCCGACGTCGTTGCGGCATTCGAATACTCTGACCGCATACGCGAAATCTCTCTCCCCGTAATGATGAGCCATCCATTGCGGAGACTGAATAACAAATCGTTCCTGGAATTGGAACACCTCGCGCTTTCGGGGTTATGTCCCATCACCTTACCCCATGAATTCTTGGGTGGGTCCTCTCCCAGCCCCCACTGGCTACGCAATATTTTCTTGAGTTACCTCCACCTTCCTTCATTACCCCAACTTCTCTTGTGTAGTCGTGATCTCATCTCTCTTCACCTTGGCTGTCACACCCTGACTGGTATTGGATTCATTTCACCAGAGGTCCTTTCCACTGCCTTGTCCTCAACAACCCAACTCGAGTATCTTTATATCACTTGCCTTCGAGTTACATTTCACCCAGAACTGAGGAGCGCAAATTTTTCTCCGATTATTCTCCCTGCTCTTACCTATTTCTACTTCGGGTGTTTCATCGAGTACCTGGAGAACTTCGTTTCCCGGATTCATGCGCCAAATCTCATGAAGCTCATTGTACATTCCGACCGATGCGTCTTGGATGTTCCCCAACTGTCCCAATTCATTTCCAGAACAGAGCGGCTGAGCTCATTGCCGTTCCGGACTTCCATGTCCTTTCATTTTGGATCCTTCTCGATCGAACACCATTTCAGATGCCTACCATCTATCCAGGAAGTGTCCCATGTGTACTTCAGGAGTGCTTGCGAGGGGGACTGGCAGTGGTCTCAAGTAGACCACATCTGCACACAACTATCTCTGCTCACGTCCAGTGCGAAGCAGCTAAAGTTATCGGCACTTCACCTTCCACCAAACCTTCAACGCAAAACCGACCCTGCACCGTGGCTGGAACTCCTCACGCCTTACAATGACGTGGAGGAGATCGAATTTTGTGGAAAAGGTGCACCGTGCATCGGGATCGCTTGGGCTTTAGAGCAATCTACCCGGGGAATGGCCTCGGAGCTGTTGCCAGCGCTGCACGTTCTCGGAATTCGCGGTTTCCACTCTCGGTCAATTCGCCTCATCATGTCATTCGCCGCAGCGCGTCGGCGGGCCGGTCGACCAGTCATCGTGCGCCACTCGGATCAGGACATTGACTGGGACATAAACGAGATGTGCAAAGTTTAAGTTATTCAGTGTACCGATCTGTGTGTGTTCCGTCCTCCTTTTCTTCTTAAACGTATGTAGGCATGACGATATTGGTTGGCTCGCCTGTTCGTGTATCTCCACTCGTGAGTCGTGTATCTCAACGCAACGGTCTGTCGGTGCAAATATATATTGACTTCGTGATCGTACAATCTACGATTGAGTCGGAAAACTTCCTCTTCTCGAGTTCACTGCATTGGCATCCGGTATCCGCTTCGTATCCGTCGACGGCGAAGGGATGACTTGGAATATGATCGAATTCGACTTCAGGGGTTGCCGCCATTATCCGGGAGATTTAGTCTCCAGGATTGTAAGGGACACCTTGGAGTCACGCTTGGCGATACCTTTTTCTCTCGGGTCTTTTGCTATGTATATCGCCCCTTTCCTGTGTCGCTAACTACGCGACTATCATACGCTCATTTCACTTACATACCCATTTACACTGACACTCGCTACCTTTTTACTTAGTCTTGTTCTCATCATGGCCTTTCCATTCACGCTGTGCCCAAGTACTGGAAGGTTTATATAGATGAAAGAGGCTGGACTAAACCAAAAGCAGCGAAGATGGGAGAAGTGGTATAAGGCAGTAAAGGGCCATCAGGAAAGACCTCCCCAGATAATTTGGGTATGCTATTGATAATTATTGCTTGGCTGTTGGTTATCACTCATTACCTTAACCCCCAATTATTTATCTCCCGTTAACAGATAATGGGTGATAATTTTTCACTTCGCTATTTCTTTCCATATCATTCGCAATCACATCATTGTTGAAAAATAGCAGATAATTATATCGTTCACAACCACATCATTGTTGAAAAATAGCAGATAATTATATCGTTCACAATCACATCATTGTTGAAAAAATTGCATATATTATCTGCCACACTATGACTATTCTAAACTACCTGCTGACTATAGCGGAAGCAATGGGAAAATGAGGTGGGGGTATAATAAGGGAACTGTTGACTGGGTTGATTGTATCAATAGTTGTAATTAAAATCAGGACCAAGGACATCACTTACAGTCGGGTATGATGATTTTCCATGTTGAACATTGAAGTCTTGAACAAGGCACATACTCACTCAAGGCTGTCTAGGTCAAGTTCGATGGGCGGTGTCACCGCCAGAGAAGGAGTCCTGCGGGAGTGTGCAACGATTGTTGCAAAGAGCGGTTTCAGTGTGGGAATGTTAGCTCGATCGACCTTGTGGAGAGGGACTTTGCCCTTGGGAGCTGACAAGCTCAGAGAGGAACGGTGTAAAGCCCAAGGGGGATCTTAGGGGAGGGGAAGGGAAGGGGGCG
>Ga0209488_10002431_pt1 | contig 15283 bp, 20 predicted proteins | sample Rivendell_Oct201_8_FD_188349 | JGI IMG/M metagenome (GOLD analysis project Ga0209488, IMG submission 188349) | Vadose zone soil microbial communities from the Eel River Critical Zone Observatory, Northern California, USA -... | ecosystem: Environmental > Terrestrial > Soil > Vadose zone >... | reverse complement strand
ATCCCGCGGCGCGCTCCCGGCTTGCCGCTTCGCGGCGTTCCAGCCGGTCCAAGTAGCGCCCGCTCTCTGCGGGTGCGCCAGCTAGATGCAGGTAATCCGGCGTCAAACCGGCCACGTCTTGCAGCGTGCGGACATCGTGCAGCTGGAGCCGGCGCTGAACCAGCGTGATCAGGCCTTCCCGGCGAAACCCCTGCAGGACGCGGTTCACATGCACCGCCGTCAGCCCCAGCGTATCGGCGATATCGAGCTGGGTGAGCGGCAGCCGGATCGCGTGATCTTCGCTGATCCCGACGGCGCGCTGCCGCCATACCAGCTCACAAAACAGATGGGCGACACGGCCGCGCGCGTTCCGCCGCCCCAGCGTGACGATGTGCTCGCGCAGCATCGCCGATTCCTGCATCGCGCTCCACCAAAACGCCGCGCCGATCCGCGGATAGCGCGCGGCAATTTCGGTCACCTTGTTCCGAGGGATCGTGGCCAGCCGAGTGGCCGCGATCGTGATGATGGAATGATCCATCGACCTGAGAAGGAAAGCATGCAGGTCAAAGAAATCGCCCGGGATCAGAAATGTGAGGATCTGTCTGCGGCCATCCGCCATGAGCCGGCAGCGGCAGGCCAGCCCGCGCGTGACGACGAAACCCGGCCGAGTCGGATCGCCTTCCTCTGCGAGGTTCACGCCGGCATTGAAGCGTTCCTGATTGGCGCAGAGCGCCTCGAGTACGCCGATCTCCTCGCGAGAAAAGAGCACGAAGCGCGACAACTTAGCCACGAGGGGATTGCCGCTTCGCCCGCTGCCGCCGATCATGCCGTGCTCCGTTTCGGGTGGAGCCATTTCCCCGGTAAGGCTGCGACTTGATCCAGTTTAGTGTCGGCCTTTCGCTTCTCTATTAAATAATTAATTCTCCGTTACTCTGAATAACATAGGTTAAGAAAGCCCACGTGGGTAGCGCAGAACCTTGCAGCTATTTCACTTATCGGTTTGCATTTTATTTATCGGTTCGGCAGAGAGGCTCGATGTCCGGTGACCGCCTCGTGCATATCGTTGATGCCGACCCCGAGCGCTGTCAGGTGCTCAAGCGTCTATTGTACGCGGCCGGTCTTACCGCAATCTTCTACGACACGGCGCACGCCTTTTTCGAAGCGGCACCGAACTTGCGCGCCGGATGCCTGCTGGTGGATCTGGCAACACCGGGCGTGGATGCCTCCGCGCTTCAGACACAGCTGAAGAGGCTGGGGATTAGCCTGCCTGTCATCGCGACGATTCCAAAGAGCGATGTGACGACCGCGGTGGAGACGATGAAGGCCGGCGCCGTCGATTTCATCGAAGGGCCGCTCGACGATCAACGTCTCCTCGCCGCGATCGAGGCGGCGCTGGTCGATCCGCAGACCGAGCGGACCGGCGGCGGGCCGGTGCAGGCGGCTCGCTGGCGGCTCGCCGTCCTAAGCAACCGTGAGCGCCAGGTCCTGGACGAGATCGTCGCGGGTCAGCCGAACAAGGTGATCGCCCACAAGCTGGCGATCAGCATGCGCACCGTCGAGGTCCATCGCGCGCGCATCCTGAAGCGGCTTGGCGTCCGCAGCATCGCGGAAGCGATCAGCCTTTCGGCCTTGGCGACCGTGGCGTCACCTGCAGGTAGCGACGAGCGAATATCTTGAGCGGCATGGCGTCAACGAGCCGCGCCCCGCCCGGCTCGCGATGAGCTGAAAGAAGTGGCGTTGAAGATGCGACCGTCTGGCCCCGGCATGCTGTCGCGTTCAGCGCGCGGGCCCTCGCTGATCTGGCCAAATGCGCTTGACGTCTCGATGGCGCCCCGATCGATGATCGCGACCTGCCGGGTTCCGGCGAATTTGATCAGCCCGTTGCGCTTCAGGCTGCTCAGGGCGCGACTGACCGTCTCGACGGAAAGCGCGAGATAATCGGCAATGTCGTAGCGAGAGATCGGCAATATCATGCGATCCGCCGGGCCGCCGGCGAGGCGTTCGGCCAGGTGCACGAGGAACGCTCCGACCTTCTCCTGCGCGGTCGTACGGCCGAGGATCAGGATGAGATCCTGCAACCGGCGGGTCTCTTCGAGAGCCATTTCCTGAACTTCCTGGGCGATCCTGACGTCGGACTGGACAAGGGCTTCAAGGCGCGAGCGCGGATATCGCGCCACGACGGTGCCGTCTCTGATCGCCTCGGCGGTGAACGAATGATTGCCGTGCGCTCCGAAGCCAAAGACATCCCCCGACAGCAGCAGGTCGATGATCTGACGCCGGCCATCGGGCCGTACGATGAACCGGCGTGCCGTCCCGGAGACGACCCGATACCAGCATTCGACGGACGCACCTTCGTCATAAATCATCTGGCCCCGACAACACGGCATCAGCACCGCAACTGAATCGGCCAGCTTTGGCCGTCCGCCCTGTGCCCCGACGGGCTGGTGCTCCCACACCACCGCCCTCGCGCGGGCCGTTTGCCATTCCTGCGTCATCGCGGCCCCTCCCTACACTTTCTTCGGAGCGCCTGCCGCGGTCGCCGCCGCTGGCTGCCCCGCTAGATTAGGACCGCGAGCTTGTCCGCAAAGCTGGGGAAAACACTTAGCAACAATGTGGGAACTATTTATGACCAATGTAAAAATTTGTGATTTTCTTTTCGAACAAGGACTTAAGCAAGTAGACTTGTTCCAGTTTATTATCTTCCTAAACAACCTTCCGATTTTAATTACTGCAATTGCAGATTGAATGGCTCGCGGCTGAAAAGCGGGCTGGGGCGGCCGGGGTTAATTGACCGCCGTCAAGGCAATCGGCAGGGCGATGCGGCATCCGATCCGTTGAGGGTGTCAACCGGAGGAGTGGGAGCATGCCAGGTTTCAAGCCGTTGCAGGATCGGGTTCTGCTGAAGCGGGTCGAGGCCGAGGAAACAACCGCCGGCGGCATCATCATTCCCGACACCGCCAAGGAAAAACCCGCCGAGGGCGAGGTGCTGGCGGTCGGCCCGGGCGCTCGCGACGATGCCGGAACGCTGCATCCGCCCGAAATTAAGATCGGCGATCGCGTACTGTTCGGCAAATGGGCCGGCACCGACGTTCTGATCGACGGCGCCGACCGGGTGATCCTCAAGGAATCCGAGATATTGGGGATATTCGAAACTCAGGAAGGCTAGGCCGCCTGATCGGCCGGGGGTTTATTCAACCGGCCGCTTGCGATGGCGCGGGCAGCATCAGCGGGTCGCGCAGCTGGACGATTTGCGATACCCCGTCGCGGTCGATGACCTCGAGGCTGGTCAACAGGATGCCGGTCTCATCGACATGGATCTCGTGCGGATGCGGGATCAGGTGGTCGACGCCGTCGAGCGCGATCTCGAGAATGTCGTCCTTCGGATCATAGGCAATGCCGATCAGCGGCAGCCATTCCGCCTCGATCTGGTCGCCGAGGGCGAGCGAGGCGATTTCAATCTCGGCCCGCTTGCCGGTCATCGCCTTCGAGATCCGGTCGAAGTAGCGCTGCCATTCGGCCTTTTCGAGCTTGCGTATCGCCATGAGCATCTCCTCTCTGGTTTGATGGCGGACATGGTCCGCCATGCGGAAGGGCGCCCGGACGATCGCCCCAGGCGCCGGCAACTTGCCTTGACGAATGTCAAATCCGGCCGCGCATCCAAGGCAACAGCGGATGCCAGGAGCGCCCTTGCGGCCGTGTCAGTTCCTGCTGGAGATCGGCGAGAGCCCGCTGCAGACGATCGAGCGCTTGCACGTAATCGACGATTGCCTTCGCGGGCCGGTAGCCGTCGTCCTCGCTTGCACTCTCGCCGGTCGGCTTCAATGTCGCCGCCTTGAAATGCGCGTCGGTGCGCACCGAATCCTCGCCGATCTCGCGGTCGAGCTCGGCGAGCCGCCGGCTGGCATCGTCGACGATCAGGATCAGCACTACCGCGCGCCGGCCCAACAGCGCGTGAACTTCCCAATTCTCGTCGTGCAGGGTCTGCGGCCTGGTTACTCGAAAGCTGGTTATCCCCACCGAGCCACGATCGGCTTTGAAGTTCGAAAGCTGCTGTTTCGCGACGCTGACGGCCGCCGCCACCTGAGCCAGATACTCTTCAACGATCTTGCTCAGCCGGAAGCGATAGGCGACGGCGCGAACCTCATGCGCCCGCTCCTGCAGCCGCACCTGGCGAACCGCACCGAAATAGGCCAACGCTCCGGCGACGATCGCGCCGAGCGCCGCACCGGCCTGCACCCATGCCGAGCGCGCGGTGGCCTCCGCCGTGATTCTGGCGCCCTCGATCGTGGCCAAGGCGAGCGGGTCGGTGGCGAAAAATTGCGGATCCATCGGCGGTGCCGGAAAGCTTCGGGCATCTCTCCTGGCTGAGACGGCGGTGCTTTGCGTTCCCGTTCCGCTCAAACGGGGACCGCAGTGACCGGGGCGGGCCGTGCCGCGTCCTCGCGGAGCCGAACGATTTGCGATAGGCCGTCCTGGTCGATGATCTCCAGAGTGGCGAGCTGGCCGCCATCTTCCTCGACAACCAGATGCAGCGGTTTGCGGATCATGTGCTTCAGGCCGGTGACCGCGATTTCCAGGATGTCCTTCCTCGGATCGTACGAGATGCCTTGCAACGGCAGCCATTCCGCCTGGATGTCATTGCTGAATTGCGGCGAGCGGATCTCGATCGCGGCGCGCCTGCCGATGAGGGCCCGCGCGATACGGTCGAGATAGGAGCGCCATTCAGCCTTTTTGAGCCTGCGTATCGGCACCGCTTGTTCCCGATTGTCGAGCCGGATCGGCCCGAGGATTGTTCTGCCGGATTCTCCAAATAACGATCGGCCGGTCGCGGAGGGTATGCCTTGACGTTCGTCAATTCCGCCTGCGACGACGTCCCGCTTGCGTTGCTGCGTTTGCAATGCCAGTCCTTGCCGCCGCTATTCGCTACAAGGAAAGAGAGTGGAGAAGGACACGAACATGGCTGATATCAGCGGCGTCAAAATTACCGACTTGACGGCATGCGGGGCCTCCGATGACGGCGAGCACATCTGGATTACTCATCGGCTTGGCGACGGAACCGAGTATCCCTTGATCTATCCCTTCGAAGCGGTGGGTTATCTGATTACGGTGCTGGCCGATGCGGCGCGTTCGGCGCAGCAGCGGCGCGTCGCTCGCAACCCGCGTGAGCGAGAGGAGGGCGCCAACGCCGAGGTGATCCCGGTTCAAGCGGCGCGGGTCGGCACGTCTCCCGACAATTCCGCCGCGCTCCTCCATTTGACGACCGCCGACCAGGTGCCGATCGCAGTGGAGTTGAAGCCGGAATTGTTGCGTCAGCTGATCGAGCAATTGCAGCGGGTGGCCGACAATTTGGGTTCGCCAACCTCGCGGCGATTGCTGCACTAGCACGGGATCTCGACGGGCACCGATTGCCGCGTCGCACCGGATCTTTGGCGCTGTCGCAAATAGGAGCGGGGCATCCAAAAAAATCCGTGAAGTTGACGATAGTCAAGGCCGCATCGCCAGGCGCGGGCTACGGGAGTGCCATCCCCATAGCACCGAACGAGGATAGGCCATGCGCTCCGACATCGACATCAAACGCGACGTTGAGGCGGAACTCCGCTGGAACCCGGACATCGATGCAACCGATATTGCGGTGGCGGTGAAGAACGGCGTCGTCACCTTGAGTGGCTTCGTCCGCAGTTACGCGCAGAAATTCGAGGCCGAGCAGACCGCCAAGCGCGTCAATGGCGTCGCCGCCGTGGCGAATGACATCGAGGTGCGCTTGCCGGTCTTCAACCAGCGGCCCGACCCCGAGATCGCGCGCGACGCCGTTGCGGAGATCCAGAATAATCTGCCTTACTCCTCCGACCATGTCCGGGTGGTGGTCAGGGACGGGTGGGTCACGCTGGAAGGTTCGGTCGAGTGGAACTATCAGCGGGAACGGGCGGAGCAGGTGGTGCGCCGGGTCCGCGGCGTTAAGGGCATCACCAACCTGATCGAGCTTCAGCCGCGCGTTCCGCCGGTCGAGGTCAAGCACAAGATCGAAGAAGCCTTCCGGCGCAGCGCGGAACTCGACGCCAACCGCATCACCGTCGAAACCGAAGGCGGCGTTGTCACTCTCAGAGGCACGGTCCGCTCATGGGCGGAGCGCCAGGAGGCCGAACGGGTGGCTTGGGCGACGCCCGGCGTTGTCCGAGTGAACAACCTGATCACGATCAGTCCCTGAAGCATCGGCTGCTCGGGGCAGCTGTGAACCGCGATCCATCTCAGGGTCAACAACACCGCTGCCAATGCGGGTGCCAGAGATCGTCAACAACTTGCTGCAAAGAGCGAATTGATCGCGAAGCGGCATCTCTGTTTGCCGGAGCAGCCGATTGACGAGTGTCAATGAATACAGTGGCGGATGGCGCTAGCTTGTGATGGCGCTGACAGGCACTACACATCGGGAGGTTTACATGCGTGTCGCCATTTTCGGGTTTCTCAGTGGGTTTGCGTTAGCGGCGTTGCCTCTTGCCGCCAATGCCGTTCCGATGGGACCGAGCGTGCCGGCGGTCGGTTCCGCACCGGCGGTCGAGCTGGTCGCCGGCGGTTGCGGCCCTGGCTGGCATCCCGTTCCCGGTCACTTCACCCCGTGGGGACACTGGATCCCGCCGCATTGCAGGCCCAATCACTACTGGTGGCCGTGAGCCGAACGGCCCCCTCTGTAGCACCTGCACCGTCCTGAAGTAGCGAAGCCCCGGCATCGGGGATGCCGGGGCTTCAAATACACTTGCTGCCAGAGATTTGCGGCAGCGCGGCCGAGAACATTAAAGATGCCCGAGACGCTCCTCGCCGAGCCAGGGATCCACGCGCAGCGAGCTCAGCGGAATATCCTGCAGCCGCTTGTCGATCTCGATCTCCTGCACCCGCACCGCTTCCGCTCCGTGCGCCGCGAAGATCTGCCGGGCTTTGCTTTCGCGCTCGGTCGAACGGACTCGCACGAACAACACCAATTCGCCGGCGATGTTCGGGACATCGACCTCCGGGATATGCTCGCGCCGCTGCCGGCGAGCGATCCAGGCTCCGACGCTTCCGACGATGCTTCCGCCGACCAGCGCCGCGAGCGCGGCAGCCGCGGAAGAGCCTCCCGAGGCGACCACGGCGAAGGCACCGAGCGCCGCGCCGGCGAAAATCAGAATCCCGATTCCCATCCCGGTGACCAGCGTCACATCCTCCGGGCCGAAAAACGGCCGCCGCGGAACAACGGGGACCTCCGGAATTACCTCGGCCGGGATGTCGATGCCGAGCTTTTCGCGCGCCGCGTACCGGCTGCTCACGGCGATATCGGCACGATCGAAGCCGGACTCCAACAACGCGTCTACGGTTGCGTCGAGCGCGTCGCGCGAGCGGAAAATTCCGGCGACTTCGCGGACCCTGACGCGCTCGATGACGGTATCGTTCGATTGATCCATGCCCTCCTCCTAAAGCGGGCTGACGCGGCGGTCGCCGGATGGGGCGAGCGCATCGGTGATGACGGTGAAGCACGATCCATGACCGGCCGCCGAACGAAGCTCGATGTGGTGCCCGAGAAAGTCGGTTGCCCGCTTGACGATGAAGAGCCCGAGGCCGAGCCCGCCGGGACGGGTTGTCGTGCCGCGCTGAAATGCCTGAAAAACATTCTCCTGGTGCTCGGCCGATATGCCGGCGCCGCTGTCGTGCACCTCGATGCGAACCTTGGGGCCGCGCCGGCGGCATCCGACAAGGACACGGCCGCCGGCCGGGGTGTAGTCGATCGCGTTGTGCATCAGGTTGCGCAGTACGCCGCTGAGCAGCACGGATTGGCTCCACACGCCCGCACGCGTCGCCGGGATGCGAAGTTCGATGCCCTTCTGGCGCGCCCGGTCGCCCAGTTCCTCGGTAAGCTCCGCGAAAGCCGCATTGAGCCATACCGGTTCGAGCTCGGTCTTGCCGGTGCTCTCGCGCAGCCGCAATGCCTGCAGCAGCAGCTCCAGCCTGTCGGCTACCTGCGTCACGGCACGCTCGATGCGTTCGAGATGCCGCCGATCCGGCTCGCCGCTCAGCCGGACTTCCAGAGCGTCGTGCGCGGCCATGATGATCTGCAGCGGCTGACGCAGATCATGAGCGACCATGGCCAGCAGCATTGCGCAGAAATCGCTGCCCCAAGGGGCCGAGGAAGCGCCCGTCTCGGCCGTGCCGGCTCTGCTGTCGCGGCGGACGAGGTAGGCGGTGCTGGCCTCGCGGCCGATATCGACGATGATTTCATAATGTGCAAAGCCAAGTGACGCGCCAGACCTGCGCCCTATCTCGGCAGGATCTCCGCTGTCACGGTCGCCGCTCTGACTTGCCGAACCGCCGCTAACCGCCGCACTCGCGTCGCATGTCATGACGGGTTCCATGTCGCAGCCGTGCGGGGGGTCCGCACGATGTCGCGGCATTTGACGGGGCGTACGTGCCGCGCGCCTTGATGGCCGTCAATTCGCGCAACCACCGACGCTTTTCAGACCCGCTCGGTGCTTTAGGCCGGGCGCGGCGTCGCTTCCTTGTACCGCGGCAGCGGCAAATACTCGACACCGCCTGCTTGCGCCCGAACCGGCTGAGGATAGAGCGCCATCAGCTCGAGCACGAGATCCGGCATCTTTGTGTTGACCGGCAGGCCGAGACCTTTCGCCTCCTGGGCGTCGATCGGGTAGTCGTGTGTCCATGTGCCGGTCGACAGCTTTTCCGCCAGCGCCTCGGCCTGTTCGCCGGACAGATGCCGGGCGAGGAGTTCGCCGGCTGCCTTTTTGACCTGCGCGATCGCCTTGCGGCCGAGATCCGCCAGGATCAGCGTATGGTCATCGATCTCCTTGACCGGCTTCTGCTCGACGACCTTGAGCAGCGATGCGGCCGGCGACTGTTCCAGCTGCGGGTCGATCGGCCCCAGCACCGAATGCGGGCACATGACGATTTCGTCGGCCGCCAGCGCGATCAGCGTGCCGCCGGACATCGCGTAATGCGGCACGAACACGGTGACCTTTGCCTTGTGGTCGCGGATCGCCCGGGCGATCTGCAATGCCGCAAGGACCAGTCCTCCGGGTGTGTGCAGCACAATGTCCAGCGGCACGTCGGTGCCCGTCATTTGGATCGCGCGCAGCACGTCTTCGGAGTCGTTGACGTCGATGTAGCGCACGACGGGAAAGCCGAGAAACCGCATCGTTTCCTGCCGATGCACCAGCAAAATGACCCGTGAATCGCGCTCGCGCTCCAGCTGCCCGATCTTGCGCATGCGCAGCGCGTCGTTCATGCGCTGGCGCAGCCATGGCTGCAGCGCGGAGAACATGATGAAGAGCCAGAAAATATCCCCCAGGGTCATGGCCCACTCCTGCCGCAGTATGGATCCGGCAGGAATAGGCCAGTCCTCGGCCCATGGAATTGACGGTTGTCAACATTCGGTTGGCTCGAACGGGTGCGCTCCGCAGCCAGCCGTCGAAATCATGCGGGATGTTGACGGCCATCAAGGAAGCGGGGGGATTGTCGCAGGATTATCGAGCCCCGGCCTCGGCAGTGTGAGCCTCCGCGGCTGCCGTGTCGTTAGGGCTGCAATCTTGCATAGCGGAGTGCCAGAAACGACCGAGGAGGTACGATGAAATCCGATAGTGATATCAAACGCGACGTCGAGGAAGAGCTGCGCTTCGACCCGGATATCGATGCCACCGATATCGGGGTGTCCGTCAACAACGGCGTCGTCGCCCTCACCGGCTTTGTCAAAAGCTATACCGAGAAATTCGAGGCCGAAGCCGCCGCGAAGCGCGTCGCGGGCGTGCTCGGACTGGCGAACGATCTCGAGGTTCGGCTGCCTGGTGGCACCGAAAGGCCGGATCCCGATATCGCGCGCGACGTCGTCGCCGCGATCAAGACAAGGCTGCCGTTCACCGCGGAGCACATCCGCGCCGTCGTCAAGAACGGCTGGGTGACGCTCGAAGGCCAGGTCGAGTGGAATTACCAGCGTGAATCGGCGGAAAGCGCGGTGCGCCATATCCGCGGGATCAAGGGCGTCACCAACCTGATCCAGCTGAAGCCGCAGGTCGCGCCGAGCGAGATCAAGCGCAAGATCGAGGAAGCGTTTCGCCGCAGCGCGGAAATCGACGCCAGCCGCATCACCGTCGAGACGAATGGCGGCGAAGTGATCCTGAAAGGCACCGTCCGTTCCTGGGCCGAACGGCGGGAAGCCGAACGCGCCGCCTGGGCGGCGCCGGGAGTAATCAAGGTGGAGAACCACCTCACGATCAGCCCCTAGCCCCGGTGCGGCCCGCAGGGGGAGTAGATGCCTAAGGGCGCACACTCCCGCCTGCAGCTCGCCTTACGTTACTCGCTGCGGCTGGGTCTGGAGGCGGTCTCTTTTGCATACGGCACCTTTGCATACGGCACCCAGCACGAGATCGACGATTGCCTGCGCGCCTTGCCTCGCAACGCCAAAAAACCGCTAGAATTTAGTTAACTGGCCGCACCGGTGGAGGTGCCGCGCCTCGGCTACAATTCGCGCGGAGCGACCAAGGGACGAGGCGGCAGAGCAATATAATCCGAATGATGGCTTTCGGCTTCTCGGCCGTTCGCTCGCGGCAGGTTGAATGCCCGCGACGGGGATGCTGAATTTCGGGCTCGGCGTCATGTCTGCTTCGGATGCGGCGGCGGCCCGTCCGGACCGGCGGAGCGTATTGCATTTCGGTGGCAATCGGGTGGCAAAGCGCTTCCGGGTTCGAGTATTGTTCTTTGCTGCTCCTTCCTAGATCGTTGAATTTCCTGTCAAGCGGACGTGGCGAAACGGTAGACGCAGCGGACTTAAAATCCGCTCCCCGCAAGGGGGTATGGGTTCGACTCCCATCGTCCGCACCAGTATCACCGAGCGCGTCACACCGGGGCTGTCCAACTGCCGATTTAGTGGCCGCATTCTGTCGCCTGGCGGGACGCGTCCGCGATGCGCGACGGGGCTGGGTATTGCTGTCCTTTGGGTGAGGCAGCCGCCAAAAATCGGAATTGTCGCTCCACAACGGTCGTTGTTCCAGGCAGGCATTTCACAGGAGGAATTCGCAATGCGCATAGCAGCTCTGGCGTTGCTAGGGTCTCTCGGCTTGGCTGTCTCCGCGGTGTCGGCGAGCGCCGCTCCGGCGGTCCCGAGCCTGGACACACAGCAGGCGTCGAATATCGTCGAGGTCGCCGGCGGCTGCGGCCGGTGGGCTCACCCCAATCGCTGGGGGCGTTGCGTTCCCAACGGATACGGCCGCTGGTCGCAGTCGAGAGATTACTATTACGGCGGCGGATATCGCGGCGACGGATATTACGGCGGCGGATATCCGCACCGGCATTATCGCTCCTGGTACGGGTACTGACCGCCGATCCAGCGGCTTGAGACGAAAGACCTCCGCCTGCGGGGGTCTTTTTTCGACGGAATTACTGAGATACGTCCAGCGTCTCGAACAGCGCTGCGCCCGGTTGCCCAGCGTTACATAACGAGTCCGGCCGGTAGCGGAACCTGCCGGGGCCGGCGCCAGTTTCTCTCTGAAAGCGAGAGAGGACCGGCGCTCATGAAAGCAATCATCTTAAAAGCCGTAACGGTGCTGCTCGCGACCATGGGCTACATCGCGGTGGGCATCGCCTTGGCCAGCGCGGCTTGAGCATAGCGACGGCCTAGCCGGAGCTTTTGCGCGCCAGCCGCTGCATGAACCGCGCATGGTCGATGACCATGCGCTCGTGGAAGCCCTCGCCGATCGGCTCGATCTCGTCCCGGCAGCTCGCCCTGAACCGCAACCGGCGGCCGTCGATTTCGATCAGCTCTACTTCGGCGGTAACCTGCATGCCGATCGGCGTCGCGGCGATATGGGTCATGTCGACTCGGGTGCCAACGGTGCGCTGATGCGATGCCAGATAGGGCATCAGCGCCGCGACGCAGGTCCATTCGACAAAGGCGATCATGTTCGCGGTGGCGAAGACCGGCGGCATGTCGGCGGTCTCGCCGAGGAGCCGGCCGGACGCCGGCACCGCGAGCGCCTCGCCGACCTTGATCGTCGCGCTGTGCTTGAGGCCGGGCCTCAAATCGTCGAGCGTCACGGCGCCGCCGGTTTTCAGCCCCGATATTGCAGGATCGTCAGCCCGGCATTGACGTCGGTCAGGTACATCAGCCCGTCCGGCGCGACGTAGACGTCGTTCGACTGGATGACCCGTGGCCGGTTGGGCCGCGGATCCACCATCTTCTCGGGCGGCGGCGGCACGAAATGCGCGACCTCGCGGGGCTGGAACGGGTCGCGGATGTCGAACACCCGCACCCCGGCATTCTGATAGGTCGCGAAGATCAGCTCCGAGCTCTGCAACGAGCCCGGACGGTTCTCGTGCAGATTATGCGGCCCAAACTTCGCGCCCTTCTTGCAATAATCGATTTCGGCAGGGGTCGGGAAGCTGGCGATCTGGACCGGGTTGGCCGGCTCGCGCACATCGAACATCCAGCAGCGCTGGATGCCGTTGGCGCAATCGTCGAGATTGCCCTCATCGGCGAACACCGCCAGGTTGCGGTCGGGCAACGGCAGCGGCGTATGGGTGCCGCCGCCGAAGGGCGGGCACCAGTTGCGGTGCGCCAGCAGCTTCGGCGCGCTGGCGTCGCTGACGTCGAGGATCGTCATGCCGCCATCGCGCCAGGCGGCGTAGGCGAGGTTGCCGGCGACGATCGCGTGATGCAGCGCGTAACGCCGCCCCTTCCAGCTCGGCGTCTCCCCGCCGGCCGTGTGCATTCCGGGGATCCACCAGCGGCCGACGATTTCCGGTCGGGTCGGATCCTGCATGTCGATGATCGCCAGCACATGATCGGTGAAGCCCTGCCAATGGCATGACGCATAGGCATAGCGCCCGCCGACATACCAGAGGCGGTGCAGCCCCAGCCCATCGACCGGCATGAAGGCGATCTCGCGCGGCTCGGCCGGCTTCGAGATGTCGAACACCCGCAGCCCGGCGGTGAACTCCTTTTCGCGGCGGGTGAAGGTCTCGGTGATCGAGGCCTTGAAGTAGTCGTTGGGGTCGGAATAGCCCTGCAGCACCCAGATGTTCGGCGAATTGACCGTCAGCAGCAAATCGCCGTGGGTCTGCAGGTGAAAGGCGCGCGAATTGGGCGGCGCCGCGACGAAATTCACCGGGCGCGGCTGCCGCGGGTCGCGCACGTCGACGATCGTGAAGCCGTCGCTGAACATGTGCCCGACAAAGGCATGGCGCTTGTGGACCATGACCTGCACCCCGTCGCCGCGGCCGTTCAAATCGGTATTGGCGACGAACTCGATATTGTGCGCGGAATCGGGGGTCATGGCGCGGGCTCCATAGCGGGCGGACCAGGCAGCGTACCGCCGATCGCGAGGTACCTGTCAAATCAAGATGTTCAGTGATCGGAGGATCCAACGCCTACGATTGTAATGCTCGTCTCCGGATTGCTTGACGCTGAGAACAGGTTCGGTGGCCGGTATCGCTCGAACAACGTGCGCGCCTCGCCGTAGGACAGAAAAAACGGAGCGCCAGCCGCCACTAACGGATACTCATTTTCGGTCAGGAACGCCGCATAGCCAAGGGCGATGAACCGGGGGTTCAGGCCTAGCTTCGCGACAGCTGCTCGTATTTGGCCCGCGCTGTAGAACTCTGAGGGGCCATAAGCTCGCGCCAGGTGCGAACCGAGACGCCCGGCGTATTGTTTGGCAGCACGGCGCATCTGCCATCGGCGAAACCAGGCCATTCGGCAACTCGCTCGTCACAGCTCATGCATGGCCGGGGCAGCCCGGGCCAAGAGGATTGAGAAAGCGTTCAGTTCTGTGAAAACTTCCTTTAGCCTCTCGTCTTTGCGCTTTCGATCGGGAGGAGATCATGACCCAGGCGGCCCGGTTTCGCGAATTGTTGCGGCAGGACGGCATGGTGGTGGCGCCCGGTGCCTATGACTGCATCACGGCGCGCCTCATAGAGCGCGCCGGGTTCGACGCAGTCTACATGACCGGCGCCGGCACCGCCGCGACGCTCGGCTACCCCGATTTCGGCATCGTCACGATGTCGGAGATGGTGGCGAATGCCGGCCGGATCGCGGCGGCCGTCGGCCTGCCGGTCATCGCCGACGCCGATACCGGCTACGGCAACGAGCTCAACGTCGTGCGCACGGTGCGCGAGTACGAGACCGTCGGGGTCGCCGGCATCCATATCGAGGACCAGGAATTCCCGAAGAAGTGCGGCCATCTCGATGACAAACGGATCGTGCCGCGCGAGGATTGGGTCGCCAAGATCCGCGCCGCCGCGCAGTCCCGCCGCAGCGCCGATTTCCTGGTCATCGCGCGTACCGACTCGCGCGCTGTGGCCGGCTTCGACGAGGCGATCGGCCGCGCCAATGCGGCGATCGCCGCCGGTGCCGATATGGCCTTCGTCGAAGCGCCGCAAACCGTCGAGGAGGTCGCCGCGGTGCCGCGCCTCGTCAAAGGCCCGTGCCTGCTGAATGTCGTGCGCGGCGGCAAGACGCCCGATCTCGATCTGCGCGAAGCGGAGAGCATGGGATACAAGCTGGCGATTGTGCCGGGCCTCTTGATCAAGAACGTCGTCGGCATCTGCGAGAAGATGCTCGACGAATTGCGCACGACGCATCGGCATCCCGCGCCGGTACGCGAGATGAGTGTGCGCGAGACCTTCCAACTGTGGGGCGCCGACGAATGGGACGCGCTGCGCACCCGCTTCCGCGACCCGGCCGACAGCCGGCGCGAAGCGGCGGAGTAGCGCAAAGTCATGTGCTGGAAATCGTGGTGCATTGCGGCAGCGCTTTTGCTGAGTTTCGCGGCGCATGCTGAAACGGGGCTTTCGGACGCCGACATCGATAAGCTGGCGGCGCAGCCCGGAACCGAGGTGACCAAGAGCCAGGAAGGCGATACTCAGATCACCGAAATCCGCCGTGCCGGCGTGGTCATTACTATTCGCCAGCACGGGGATAACGCCGAAACTATCGGACAGGATAGGAGCGGCCATGGTGCCGTGCTGTGCCAATGGAAATTATCCATCAGCGTCAGAGCGGGGCTGGATTTGTGTTTTCCCAAACAATATCCGGAGTATCGCGAGGATCTGGACTACGCAATTGCTGCGATGAACGACTTCATTGTTGCGAACAGCCTGTCTCCGATATCCAAAGGAGATGTCGAAGCGGAGGTTGCCGCGCTAGACGAACGCGCTCGAAAGCAGCGAGACGAAGCGCGCACCCAACTCGGCCCAGAGGAGCTTCAGCGAAAGTGTGGGTCCAGCATATTCGGACGCAGGATCGCGGAATTGGCAAAGAGCATGACGCGCGAGCAGC
>Ga0209488_10002430_pt1 | contig 15286 bp, 16 predicted proteins | sample Rivendell_Oct201_8_FD_188349 | JGI IMG/M metagenome (GOLD analysis project Ga0209488, IMG submission 188349) | Vadose zone soil microbial communities from the Eel River Critical Zone Observatory, Northern California, USA -... | ecosystem: Environmental > Terrestrial > Soil > Vadose zone >... | reverse complement strand
CTCCCTCTACCAGCTGGCGCGCACGCTGAACCCGATGCTCTCCGCCCAGGAAGCAGGAGAGGTGTGGAAGCGGATCGAGCACGGCGCCTGCAGCTCGCAGGTGGCGCCGGAGGAGCGCCAGTGGATCGATCTGATGAAGGCGGTGGGAAACCGGGCTGCGCCGGAAATGGCGCGGCTCGCCGAGGCGCTGCTCGCAAGACCGAGCGATCTCCCGACCGGCCACCGCAAGTACCTGATGGCGGCCGGCATGGCCGGCTATCTCGCGCAGGGCAAGCGCGCCGAGGCGAGCGCGCTGTGGAACCGCTACCCGAAGGACGCCGACGGCACCGACGACATCGGCCTGCGGCTGCTCCACGCGCACGCGTTTCCGCCGCAGTAGAGGCGGCACTGCTACTTGGCTCTGCCGGGGATCGGCCTGATCGGAGGCTTGACGTCGCCGCATTGCGCGCGGTGGCGCAGCGCGTGGTCCATCAGCACGCACGCGAGCATCGCCTCGGCGATCGGCGTCGCGCGGATGCCCACGCAGGGGTCGTGACGTCCAGTGGTCCGTACCGTCGTCGGCTCGCCTTTGCGGTCGATCGAGCGGCGAGGAATGCGGATGCTGGAGGTGGGCTTGAGCGCGATGCTCACCAGGATATCCTGCCCGGTCGAGATGCCGCCGAGCGTTCCGCCCGCGTTGTTCGAGAGAAAGCCCTGCGGCGTCAGCTCGTCGCCGTGCTCCGAGCCCTTCTGTTCAATTGCTGCAAAACCGGCGCCGATCTCGACACCTTTCACGGCGTTGATGCCCATCATCGCCGCAGCGATGTCCGAGTCGAGCCTGCCGTAGACCGGCTCGCCCCAGCCGACCGGTACCGCGCTTGCCACCACGTTCACGCGCGCCCCGCAGGAATCGCCTGACGCGCGCAGCTCGTCCATGAACGTTTCCAGCTTCGGCACGACCGCCGGATCGGGCGAGAAAAAGGGGTTCTCGTCCACGCTCTCCCAGGACTTGAACGCGATCTTGTTCGGCCCGAGCTGGGCGAGGTGGCCGCGCACTTCGACGCCGTAGCGCTCGCGCAGCCATTTCTTGGCGATCGCGCCGGCGGCGACGCGGATCGTGGTTTCACGCGCCGAGGCCCTGCCCCCGCCGCGATAATCGCGCAGGCCGTACTTCTGCCAGTACGTGTAATCGGCGTGGCCGGGCCGGAAAGTGTCGGCGAGCGCGCTGTAGTCCTTGCTGCGCTGGTCTTCGTTCCTGATGAGAAAGCCGATCGCGGTGCCGGTCGTTCTGCCCTCGAAAACGCCGGAAAGGATCTCGATGCGGTCGGACTCCTGGCGCTGCGTCACGTGGCGCGAGCTGCCCGGTTTCCTCCGGTCGAGCTCCTTCTGGATGTGGCCTTCCGCGAGCTCCAGGCCCGGCGGGCAGCCGTCGACGACGCCCCCGTATGCGGGGCCGTGGCTCTCGCCGAAGGAGGTCACGCAATAGAGCAGACCGAAGGTATTGCCGGACATGAATTCTCTCGCACGAAACTCTCTCGGAGTTTAGCATAGGGGTCATCCGAACTCTTTGATCGGTATGGCCGAAAACGATCCCGACAAGCTGAAAGGCCCCGGCGGCCTGACGTTGCGTCAGATCCACGAGCAGGTGCGGAAATCGGTCGTGCGGGACCGCGAGGCGCAGAAGATGAAAAACCAGCTCGCACAGAAGCCGAGCCGCTGGCAGCGCTTCATGCGCTACGTTTGGGACAAAAAGCGCGGCTAGCCGGGCGGCGCCATCGCGAGCTCGCGCATCACGGCCTCGAGCCCCTTCACCACGCGCGCGAGCCTTTCGTAGTCGAGCTTGTCGGGAGTGTCGTGCAGCGTGTGATAGTGCGGATAGCGGTAGGGCGCGGTGTCGGTCACCATCACCGCGGGCCAGCCGAATTTCCAGTAGGCCCATTGGTCGGACCAGCTCACTCCCGCGATCGATTCCGGTCCGACGGCGCCCTCCGACGGAAACGCCGCGTAACGCCTGAACGAGCCGATGACCCGGCGCACGAGATTCCGCGAGCGCGGGTTGGCGACGAAGCCGATGAAATCGCCCGTCGACGGATAGAGGAGGTTGAAGGGAAACGGGTAGCGCTGGCTTCCGGCCGAGTCGCTGTACCAGCCGATGGTTTCGAGCGAGAGCATCGCGACGACTTCCCTTCCCTCGCGCTTCAAGCCGCTCGCGTGTACGTAGCTGCCCATTCTTTCCGTGCCGAACCAGGGCAATTCCTCGTTGACGTAGAAAACGAACCGGATCTCCAGGCCATCGCCCGGCTGGACCGATTTGAGGACGCGCGCAAGCTCGAGCAGCGCCGCCACGCCGGAGCCGTTGTCATTCGCCCCCACGGCCCCCTGCGCCGAATCGTAATGCGCCCCGATGACGACGAGGCGCGGCCTGCCGGTACCCGGACCGGGGCGCGACACCTCGAGATTGCGAACGCTCACGCCGTCCGCTTCGAACTCCTGGCGCGCGACCGCGTAACCGAACCCGGCGAGCGTCCCTTCGATATAACGTGCGGACCGCTCGAGCGCTTTGGGACGCCTGACGTTGTGCTCCTCGCTCGCGACGGCGACGACGTGCGACTTCAGATTCGCGAGGAGCGCCTGATCTGCGATTCCGAGCGGCTGGAGCGGGCCGCGATGGCGCTCACCGGGCATCGCCGTCATGTACCAGACGGCGAGCGCGAGAAGCGCAACGAGAATCGCGAGGACAAGGAGCAGGAGCACGGGGCGCCTGCGGCGCAACCAACTCACGATCCGCGAGCGCCCTATCGAAGTCCTACTCGGGCCAGTTCTTGATATAGCCTTTCAGCATGCGGTTCTCGAAGTCCTGCTCCTCGAGCACCGCCTTGGCAACGTCGCGGAAGGAAACCACGCCGATCAGCTTGTCGCGGTCCATCACCGGAAGGTAGCGGGCCCCGGAGTCGATCATCGTGCGCCGCAGGTCGTTGACTTCCATGGCGGGGCCCGCGGACACCGGATCGCGCTCCATGATGTCGCCGACTTTTGCGTCGCCGAGCGCGCCGCGGCCCTTGTCGACCGCCAGCAGGATTTCCTTGAAGGTGAGCATCCCGGCCATGCGGCCTTTGTCGATCACCACGAGCGAGCCCATGTTGTGCTGGGCCATGATCGAGACCGCCTCGGCCAGCTTGCCCTCGGGGGCGATCGTGAAAAGCGCGTTGCCTTTGACCTTGAGGATTTCGCTGACTTGCATGGGCTTCCTCCTGCGGCGAACCTTTTGTCTGGATAATACTCCCGCGCCCGACGCGATGCCAGGCAAAACCTTCAGCTGATGCCAATGGCCACGGCGCTTCCCGAGGGCGTTGGCGCCGAGGGGGCCGGACGCGCCATCTGGTAAGCTTGTCCGCACGAATAGGAAGGCATCGGAGATGGCAGACACTGCTGAGTTCCGGCTTCAGTGATCTTCACGCCGGCTGAAAGGGGAGCCATGAGTAAGCGAGCCCGAAGAAAAGCCCACGGACCGGTGCGGCCGGTAAAAACCAAGCGCGACTACGAGAGCGCAGCCGCCGTCGTCAAGCGGCTATCCGGTCAGGCGGACCGGGATTCCGCCGCCGAGCTGCGTCTGCAATCGCTGCTCCGGGAACTGGAAAAATTCGACGATCAGGAAGACGACGCCGGTGCGGACTTGCCGGGGGACTACGACTATTCGGGGCCTCGCCGGCGGTGGTCGGACGACACCTCGGGCGCCGAATGACGGCCGATCGGGAGACCGGCCGGCGGATCGGCGGGCGGCACGAAGAACGTCTAGCGCCGTCCGTTCATGACCTTTCGCGCCGATGCGGACACGACCCTGTTGCGGCCCTTGTGTTTGGCGTCGTACAGCACCTGGTCCGCGGCGCGGATGAGCGCGTCCGCCGTCGTGCCGTGGTCCGGAAAGGTCGCCACCCCCGCCGAAACCGTGACGGTGCCGAGGTCCTTCTCCTCGTGCTCGAGCGTCAATTCGTTGACCGCCTTGCGGATGTCTTCCGCGCGCTGCGTGGCGATCTGCAGGGGTCCCTCGGGAAGAAGCACCGAGAATTCCTCTCCGCCCACGCGACACGCGATATCGCTCTCGCGAACGTAGGCTTGCAATACAAGGCCGAGGCGTCGCAGCACCATGTCCCCCGCGCCGTGGCCGAAGGTGTCGTTGACGCGCTTGAAGTGATCGATGTCCAGCAAGATTATCGAGAGAGGCTGGGTCTTGCGTTTTGCGCGCGCCAGCTCGCGGATAAGGGAATCCTCCAGATAACGCCGATTGTGCAGGCCGGTGAGCGGATCCCGGATCGATTGTTCCTGCAAGGTCTCGCGCAGATTGAGATTGGCGAGCGCAAGACCGACCTCTTCCCCCACGGTTGCGGCGAGACTCAAGCCGGATTCCACCGACCCGGCGCTTTCCGAAGACCTTGATTCCATCCTCAGGCGTTGCACGTGCAGCAATCCGAGCATTTTGCCTTGCGCGATGAGAGGGACGCACACGTAAGGCAACACCGACTTCGAGGCCGGCGTAACGTGTCCGCAGAACGGCTCGGCGTGCGCGTCCCGAACCCAGTGCGGTTGCGCGCGGCGCAACGCCCAGCAATCCCGAAACGGGAATGTCCCCTCGCTCGGCGACGCTTCGCCCCAGGTCGCGACGTGTTCCAAATAATCGCCGGGAGGATGAATCAGATACAGCTTGCCGGTCGCTCCCTGGAACAATTGCGGCCCGAAACACTCGACCGCCGCATAAGCTTCGGCGGCCGTCAAGCTCGCCTTGAGATAGCTGCTGAGCTTGCGAAGGCTTACGTGTTGACGGAGGATTCGCTCTAATTCGCCGATTCGATGCAGCAATCGATTCCCGTCCTGCGCCGGGACCGCTTTCGCGCGCTCGCGCTTCTTAGCGCGCTTGGCCTTGGGCTTTGCAGTTTCCGACATCTTCTTCGTCTTGCGAGAGAAGTCGAAGTCTAATGGGCGCGCCTGTCGGTTGGTCCCATGGGGGATTTTTGTTGTAGCAGCTCTTCGAATTCGCGAGAGTGAAGCGGCTTGCTGAAGTAGAAACCCTGGGCCTGGTCGCAGCGGCGCCCTTGAAGGAAATCGATGTGTTCCTTGGTCTCCACCCCTTCCGCGGTCACTCTCAGGTTGAGTCCGTGCGCCAGCGCGATGATCGCTTTGGCGATGATGGCGTCATCGGGATCGGTCATGACGTCGCGCACGAAGGACTGATCGATCTTGAGCTCGTCGATGGGGAAACGCCTCAGGTAGCTCAGGCTCGAGTACCCCGTACCGAAATCGTCGATCGAAAGCTTCACGCCCATCTGCTTCAGGTTGCCGAGCATCAAGGCGCCGGCCGCGGCGTTGTGCATGACGAGGCTTTCCGTCAATTCCAGCCCGAGGCATTCGGCGTTCAGACCGGTCTCCCGCAGCGCGCGCGCGATCGTCTCGGCCAATCCCTTATGGCGGAATTGACGGGCCGACAGGTTTATCGAGACCGTTATCGCCGGCAGGCGGGCGTCCTGCCACGCCTTGTTCTGCGCGCATGCGGTTCGCAAGACCCATTCGCCGATCGGCTCGATCAGGCCCGTTTCCTCCGCCAGAGGGATGAACTTGTCGGGCGACACCATCCCCAGCTCGGGATGTTGCCAGCGTATCAGCGCCTCGGCACCGGTGATCTTTCCCCGATCGAGGTGAATCTGCGGCTGATATTGAAGAAGAAATTCCTCCCGCTCGATCGCGCGGCGCAGGCTGTTTTCCAGCATCAGCCGCTCGTTGATCCTCGCGTCGATCTCCTTCGCATAAAACTGAAAGGTATTTCTTCCGAGCTCCTTGGCGCCGTACATGGCGGCGTCCGCGTTCTTCAGTATCGTTTCCCCGTCGGAACCGTCCTGCGGGTAAAAGCTCGCGCCGATGCTGCAGGTGATGTTGAACTCGCGCTCCCCGATCGAGATCGGTTGGGCAATGGCCGCGAGGATCCGTTTGATGACCTGAGAGGCGTGTTCGTCGCTGACTTGGTCGGGCAGCACGATGACGAACTCATCGCCGCCCTGCCGGGCGATCGTGTCGCCGTCACGCACGCAGGACCCGAGGCGCTCGGTGACCGATTTCAGCAGCTGGTCGCCGGCCTTATGCCCCAGACTGTTGTTGATGTACTTGAAGTTGTCGATGTCGACCGATATCACCGCGACCTGCCGCCCGTGGCGGCCGGCATGGGCGATCGCGTGAGTCAGGCGGTCCCGCAGCAAACTGCGGTTCGCGCTTTTTGTCAGGACATCGTAGTAGGCAAGGTGATTTAGCTTTTCTTCCTTTTCGAAACACCTGAGAGCAAGGGATATGTGACCCGCCAGATGTTTTAGCAGCGCCAGTTCGTCGCCGTCGAAAAACCCGGTCTGCGCCGAGTAAAGTACGAATAGCGCGGCGACTCGTCCGTCCACCAGGACCGGCAGCGACGCCATCGAGCGGTAACCGCGCGCAAGCGCCGCTTTCTTGCACGCGACATTCGGGTCCGCCTTGAGGTCGTTCACCACCACGGTTTTCTTTCGACGCAGGGCCTGACCGAGGGCGCCGCGATCTTCGCCCGCGTCGCGAAGCAAAGGGACGACCTCTCTCAGGTACCCGCCGTCAAATCCGGCCTGGGCGACCGGAGACAATTCATTGGTCCCCGCTTCCGGCACTCCCACCCATGCCATGCGGTACGACCCGTGCCTGACCGCGATACCGCAGGCTTCGTCGAATAACCGGCGACGGTCGCGGATCCGACTCATGGCCGAGCTGAATCCGCTCAGGACGGCACAGGTTCGTGCCAAGCGCGCGATCATGTCCCGATATACCGCGCTAACACGCGATTCCGGCGCGAACCCGCTCGAGAACCTCTAAGTCGGGAGGTGTTTCGACGTCCTCGACAGTCCAAGCTCTAGGCATTCACCTCTCGCAAAAGCGCAGCCCCTGTCGTGTCAGGGTTTCCCGGTCCGGGTCACTACTACATGTAGTTGTCCAACAAACCCGGACTACAACTTCTACCCCCTTGTGGCGCGCTCGTCAAGAGGTGCAGGCTGGAAATGCAGAGTTACGGCAGGGAGCCCGAGTTGGCCCGTCGTATAATCCGCATGGCATGCTCCGCGTTCCTCGCCTTCGCGGAACGGAGCGATCTTCAGGGCAACGACCTGTTACGAATCAGAAATTCGAGCTACGCCCGCGCCTCAAGTCTCGCGGCGGTTCCGCTGCCTTATTTGCGCGCCGCCAGCTTTTCCGCCGTGATCTCCGGCTCGAGGCCTCCGGCCTCGGCCGCGTCGAAGTTGAGCTCGACCTTGATGCCGTTCGGGTCGTGCATGAAAAGCTGGTAGAGCGCCTGGCCGTTCGCGCGCCGCTCGTTGAACTCTATCTTGTGGCGGCGCAGGTGAGCCATGGTGTCCTTGAGCCCCTTTGCGCGGAAGGCGATGTGGTCGATCGCGCCGGTGCCGGCACCCGAGTCCTCCCCGATGCGCCCGAGATAGGCCTTCTGGACCTCGCCCGCGTGCTTCGCGCTCGCGCCGATGTGCACGACGTCCTTGCCCTCGAGATACATCCAGCACACCGGAAATCCGAAGTCAGGATGCCAGCCTTCCTCCATGCCGAGCACGTCGCGGTACCAGTCGCGCGTGCGCTCCATGTCATCGGCGGCAATCAGATAGTGCTCGATGCGGGACAGCGGCATTGCGGGACTCCCGTGCGGTAACGTGCTCGCTCGAGGGGACCGGCCGGCCAGCGCGACCGCCTTCCCCGCCGACACGATTTTTGACGCGCCAGTGTAAGCTCTCTGCGGGCCGAAGTGTATGAGAGCTGTTTTCCCGGCTTTGCCGCACCGCACGATGCTGCGGCGCGAAGTAGAGGAGCAAGTACCCGATGAAGCATGAAACCGCAGTCTTGGAGCCGGCCATGGACCTCCGTACCGGTGCTTACTGGATGCCCTTCACCCACAATCGCTATCTCAAGAAGAGCCCCCAATCGAGGATCCTCGCGCGCGCCGAAGGCGCGTACTACACGACCGTGGAAGGCAGGCGTCTGTTCGACTGTCTCTCGGGACTTTGGTGCTGCCCGCTCGGCCACGGCCATCCGAAGATCGCAGAGGCCGTTGCGCGGCAGGTGAGGGAGCTCGACTACAGCCCCGCTTTCCAGATGGGGCATCCGAAGATCTTTTCGCTCGCGGAGCGAATCGTCGAACTGGCGCCCGCGGGGATGAGCCAGGTCTTCTTCGCCAACTCGGGCTCGGAGGCGGTGGACACCGCGCTCAAGATCGCGGTCGCGTATCACCGCATCAAGGGCGAAGCTGCGCGCACGCGCCTGATCGGCCGCGAGCGCGGTTATCACGGCGTGGGCCTCGGCGGGATTTCGGTCGGCGGCATCGCGCCCAACCGCAAGATGTTCGCGCCGCTCCTCCTGCAGGGCGTCGATCACCTGCCGCACACCTACAACGCCGCCGAGATGGCGTTCTCGCGCGGCCAGCCAAAATGGGGGGCGCACCTGGCCGAGGAGCTCGAGCGCTTGGTCGCGCTGCACGACGCTTCGACGATCGCCGCGGTCATCGTCGAGCCGATGCAGGGCTCCGCAGGGGTGATCGTGCCGCCGGCAGGCTATCTCGAGCGGCTGCGCGCGATCTGCGACAAGCACGGCATCCTGCTCATCTTCGACGAGGTCATCACCGGGTTCGGCCGCCTGGGCGAGCCCTTCGGCGCGCAGCGCTTCGGCGTCACGCCCGACATGATCACCTTCGCCAAGATCGTCACCAACGGCGTCATCCCGATGGGCGGCGTGATCGTGAAACCCGCGATCTACGAGGCTTTCATGACCGGCCCTGAGATCGCGGTGGAGCTCTTCCACGGCTACACCTACTCGGGCCACCCCATGGCCGCGGCCGCGGCGCATGCCACGCTCGATGCGATCAAGGAAGAGGGCTCCTTCAAGCGGGCGCGCGAACTCGAACCCGCGCTCGAGCAGGGTGTGCATTCGCTGAAGGGCGAGTCGGGCGTCGCCGACATCCGCAACATCGGCCTTGCCGCGGCGGTCGAGCTCGAACCGATCCAAGGCAAGCCGGGTGCGCGCGCGCTGAAAGTTTTCGAGCGCGGCCTGGAGGAAGGCATGCTGTTCCGCTTCGCCGGCGACACGATCGCCATGGCTCCGCCCTTCATCTCGACGAGGGCCGAAATCGAAACGATGATCGAGAAGCTGCGCGTCGCGATCAGGGCGGCGCGCTAGTCGAACACATTGCAGGAGGAGGATCCGGATGCTGTCGAGAGTTGTCCTCACCGTGCTTGCCGCCGCCTTGTTTTCGCAGCCGGCTACGGCGCAGAACTATCCCGCGAAGCCGGTGCACATATTCGTGCCCGCGAGCCCGGGCGGCGCGTCCGACTTGGCCGCGCGGCTCGTGGCTCCTAGACTCACCGAGGCTCTGGGGCAGCCTTTCGTGGTCGAGAACCGCGTCGCCTCCGGGGGCATCGTGGCGACGGCGCAGCTTGCAAAATCGCCCGCGGACGGCCACACGATCATGATGACCTTCGACACTTTCGCTTCGAATCCGCACATGTACAAGGACCTGCCCTATGACGTCATCAGGGATTTCGAGCCGATCATGCTGCTCGTGCGCTATCCGCAGATCCTGGTCGTGCATCCGAGCCTCAAGGTGAAGACCGTCCCGGAATTCGTGGCTTACTCGAAAGCGAACGGCTCGAGGATGAACTTCGGCTCGGCGGGTCCCGCCTCTTCCAGCCGTCTCGCTTTCGAGCTCTTCAAGGAAGCGGCCGGCATCGAGATCGATCCGATCCACTACAAGGGCGGCGGCCCCGCGATCAACGACCTTGTGGCCGGCACGGTTCAAGTCATGCTGATCCAGGCGGGGGGCTCGATCGGGCAGAACATCAAGGCGGGCAAGCTCGTCGGCCTTGCCACGAGCGGGCGGAGGCGCACGCCGCAATATCCCGATCTCCCGACGATCGCCGAGTTTTACCCGGGTTTCGAAACGACCTCCTGGGTCGGGCTGGTCGCGCCGGCGGGCACGCCGCGTCCGGTCGTCGAAAAGCTCAACGAAACCCTGATCAACCTCCTCGCAATGCAGGAAATGAAAGACAAGCTTACCCTGCAGGGCGGAGACATCATCGCGAGCACCCCCGAGCGGTTCGCCGAGCTCATCAAGTCCGAAACCGCCAGGTGGGGCAAGATCATCCGCGAGAAGAACATCAGGATCGATTGACGGCGGCGCCGTGACCGTCGATCTGCGCGGTCGGGGTTTTCCGCGCCTATCGGGCTGAGCGCCTCACCCCGAAATCCTCGCCGATCGGCCGGCCGGGATAGTGAAACGCGATCGGCCCGTCGGGCTTCGCGTGCATGAACTGGTGCACGTACGGGTCCGCCGAGGCGAGCATTTCGTCGGGCGTCCCCTCGCCCGCCACCACGCCGTCGGCGATGACGTAGACGTAGTCGACGAGCTTCACCGCCTCGCTTACGTCGTAGCTCACCACGATGGAAGTCGCGCCGAGCGCGTCGTTCAACTGCCGGATCAGGTTCGCGATCACGTTGATCGAGATCGGGTCGAGGCCCCCGAAGGGCTCGTCGTACATCGCGAGCATCGGGTCCATCGCGATCGCGCGCGCGAGCGCCACGCGGCGCGCCATCCCGCCGGAGAGCTCGCTCGGAGCCAAGCGATGCGTCCCGCGCAGGCCCACCGCGTGCAGCTTCATCAGCACGATCCTGCGGATGACGCTCTCGGGGAGCTTGGTGTGCTCGCGCATCGGGAACGCGATGTTCTCGAACACCGACACGTCGGTGAACAGGCCTCCCGCCTGGAACATCATGCCCATCTTGCGGCGCAGCGCGTACAGAGCGTGGGTGTCGAGCTCGTGAACGACCTCGCCTGCGACCCTGATCGTTCCGCGGTCGGGCTTCTCCTGCCCGCCGATCAGGCGCAGCAGCGTCGATTTTCCGGAGCCGCTCGCGCCGAGGATCGCGACGACCTTGCCGCGGGGAATCGCGAGGCTCAGGCCCTTCAGGAGCTTTCTCGGACCGTAGGCGTATTCGACGCCGGAGATCTCGACGAGGTTTTCAGCGGAGGGATTCATTTGCCGTCCGGCATCATTCTGCCTGGAGCAGGGCCACCGTGCCCAGTCCCCCGTCGGCGCAGATGCTCACCACCGCGCGGCTCCCTTTGGGCATCGCCGCAAGCTCCTTCACCGCCTGGGAGAGTATCCGCGCGCCGGTCGCGCCGAACGGGTGGCCGAGCGCGACCGAGCCGCCGTGGGGATTCAGCCGCTCCCAGGGAAACTTGCCGAGGTCCGCGTCCACCCCGGCGTTCCGGCGCCGGAAGTCCCGGCTTTCGAGCGCGGCGACGTTGCACAGCACCTGCGCGGCGAACGCCTCGTGGATCTCCCACAACGCGATGTCGCCGTAGGCAAGGCCGTTGCGCGCAAGCATGCGCGGAATCGCGTACGCCGGGGCCATGAGCAGGCCTTCGGTGAGAAGGTCCACGGCCGCGATCTCCCAATCGGCGAGCCGCGCGCGCGGCAGCGACCCGGGGAGGCGCTTGAGTCCTGCGCCGGTCGCGACCCACAGGCCTGCCGCGCCATCGGTGAGGGGCGAGGAGTTGCCCGCGGTCAGCGTGCCCTTGCCGCTCGCCCGGTCGAACGCCGGCTGCAGCTTCGCCAGACGCTCGAGGCTCGTGTCGGCGCGGGGAAAGCCGTCGCGCGACATCCCCGCCACCGGAACGATCAGGTCGTCGAAGAATCCGGCCTTCTGTCCCGCGAGCGCCTTCTCGTGGCTTGCAAGCGCGAGCTTGTCCTGCGGATCGCGCGCGATGCTCCAGGCTTTCGCCATCTCCTCGCAGTGCTCGCCCATGCTCTTGCCCGTCGCGCGATTTTTGACCTCGAGAATATGCAGGCGGATATCGCGCGCCCTGAGGGCCTTGAACGACGCAAGGCGCTGGACGATCGAGCGCGCCTGCGAAAAGCGCCGCAGCCAGTCGGAGAGATTCTGCGAGAGCCCGATCTGCACGCGGCTCATGCTTTCCACCCCGCCGACCAGAGCGAGCTCCCTGCCCCCGTGTTCCAGCATCGAGGCCGCTTCGAGCGCCGCCACCATGCTCGTCGAGCAGGCGAGCACGGTCGAAAACGCCGGAACGGTCCGGTCCAGGCCCGCCTCGATCTGAACTTCGCGCGCGATATTCGAGTAGCCGAGGTTGGGAATCACCGTGCCCCAGACGAGGAGATCGGGCCGGATTCCTTCGCGCATGCTCCCCCGCGCACGCGGGAGGGGAGTTGCGGGTATGGGCTCGAGCCCGGTCATCGCGCGCATCACCGGCACCGAGAGCTCGATGGCGCCGAGCCCGGCGAGCGGCCCGTCCACCCGCGCAAACGGTGTGCGCAAGCCTGCGGCGAGCCAGATGTCGTTGCCGTTCATAGCGGCCTCATTATGTATCGGATCGCGATGCCAGGCCAAGCGTGCCGCGCCGGTAAGGCCGGCCCGTTTCCTTCGACCCATGCGGCACCACCGGGAATTTCCCGCCCGACAAGGGCGGTCTATACTGCCAGGCTACGGAGGTGAAAAAATGGATCGTCGCAACTGGCTGAGAGGTTTGGCGGCACTGTCTCTGGCGGGGTTCGGTAGGCCCGGCTGGGGACAAAAGCCCGCGAAAGGAGCGCTGAAAGTGGAAGACCTGCAAAAGAACTGGAAAACCCTGCTCGCGGAAGGAGCCGACGTGGCGGCGAGCGCGGACCCCCTGGAGCTTCCGGACGCCGAATGGAAGAAGCGCCTTTCGCCCGCGGCCTATGACGTGCTGCGCCACGAAGGCACCGAGCGCGCCGGCACGAGTCCACTCGACCGCGAGAAGCGCCCGGGCGTATTCGTCTGCGCGGGTTGCGGCCTGCCCTTATTCACCTCGGCAATGAAGTTCGACAGCGGCACCGGCTGGCCGAGCTTTTTCACCACGATCCCCGGAGTATTCGCGACCACGGTGGACCGCAAGCTCTTCATGGAGCGCACCGAGTACCACTGCGTTCGCTGCGGAGGGCACCACGGCCACATCTTCGACGACGGCCCCGAGCCGACCGGCCTTCGCTACTGCAACAACGGCGTGGCGCTGCGTTTCATACCCAAGGGGCCGGCACGCGCCTGACGGCCCTTGGCCAGGGGAGCGGCCGGCAAAGGGGCGGAATCCAAAATGCGCCGGGCCGCGGATTTCCGCGGCCCGGGTGTCCGAGGGCGACAGGTTTCCCGTCACCGTTGCTTATTTCCTTCTATATCTCGGTCCTCAGCATGCGTTGCGACCTCCATGCGCTGTAGATCAGCAGAAGCGTAAGGAGCGCCGCGGTGATTCCGAATACCGAGTAGCCCAGGTCCGTCGGGGACAAGGATATGCCGGTCGAAGCGACGGCTTCTCCCGTCTTCTGCAGCTGCACGGCGTACATCCCGGTATAGTGCATGCCGCACACCGCGATCCCCATGACGATTGCGCTGCCGAAGCGCTGCAAATTGCCGCGCAGATGGAACGCGAGCCACAAAGCCACCGTCGCGGCCACGATTGCGATCACGATGGACGCGGCGAACAGCGTGGTGTCGTAGTTGATCTTGGCCGGCATGATCATCGCCGCCATCCCGGTGTAATGCATCAGCGCGACGCCCAGCCCGGTCAAGACCCCGCCAAGCGGCAGGTTGAACGGCCCGCCGTCGCTGCGTCCCACCACGAACAAACCGACGCCGCATGCGGCAACTCCCACAATCAGCGAGGCAAAGGTAAGGAAAGCGTCGTACGCCACGGGCACGCCGAGGTCGGCCGCGTTCATCGCGATAAAGTGCATCGACCAGATCGCGCCGCCGCCTATTGCAATGGCCGCGCCGGTCACCGAACTGATCACACCCGTCCAGGTTCGCGCCTGCGGGATCGCGATGGCGAGCTGCAGCGCCGTATATGAGCCGAATACGGATATCACATACGACAACGCGACCAATAACGGGTCGTAAGTAATAGTGTTCATCTCAATATCCCCCGTCTGGGTAAAAGAAATACGCGTCCGTCAACCGACTGCCACGAGAAAATTATAGACCATAACTGACCGTATAACTGCAGTGCGCGTCTCCCCTCGCCCTGCATGCCGCTTTCTGCACGCGGGTGTCGCCTGTCAGTGGACCCGCGTCCAGGAATCCCTGCATGAAGCCTGTCAGGAATTCACAACAACTGACTTGACTGCCGCCGCCCCAGAACGGGCTTTCCGGCAACGTGATGCTGGTGTCGGTCGCTTCCAACTTGGCGAGCTTCTCCAGCGCGGGCACCAAGGTCCTCCTAAATGCGATGGGCATTTTGAGCGGGCTGCCAAGCGACCATTCCTTCTCGTAGTTGAAGGCGCCTATTTTTTTACCCGCCTGAAACAATTCCTGATCCCGCGTTTCCGGGCTGAAGGATTCGGCGTACGCTCGCACCAGAGGAACGATGTCGGGAAATCGCTCGGCCATTTCCCTGATCGAAGGGGCCCCGGACTGGGCACCTTCCACGGCGACCAACCTGAAGTCCGGGTTGAGACCCCCTATTTCGGCCGCCAGTTTGGTTTTGTCGACCTCGGATACATCGAGGCTGACCTTTATGAGTTTGGCTCCGGGTCCGGATTCCGCGACCTGCTGAGCGCCGAGACGGTAGCCCTTGCGGACGAGGAAAGTCGATATCCGGGCTAATGAACCCGATTTATCAGCGCCGCTGATCGTGATGGTTACCATAATTGGTGCTTCCCTACCGACAACTAAGCAAGGTCCATGCCGCTCAGTCTAAGCGGTTGGGGCACTGCGTCATCGCGAACAGCTGCGTTATCTCGGGTAAAATGTGCACTTTTTCCTGCGATATTCCAACACAACCTCCGTTGCAGCAGCCGGGAAGCGCCCAGGCGTCGGCGGTTCGGCGGTCCGCCTTGGAAGTCGCCGGGCTCATCCGGACGCACGGCTGAACGCTTGTTACCGGTGATACAGACGGCCGAATCGCCTCAATCGCCGCCGGCTCGATGATCGGCGCGGCAGTCGGCAGCCAGCTCGATCGCTGAAAGACAACAGCAGCAGCAAAGTCCGCCTTCGGGCGGACTTTTGTTTTCCGGCCCCGATCGTCCGGGCATCGCCCCGTACAATGGTGCGATGCCCGCCGAACCGCCCTACTCAGGGCTTACGCCCGATACCGTTCTGGACGCGCTCGCGAGCGCGGGCTTGTGCGGCGATGGGCGGCTGCTCGCGCTGAACAGCTACGAGAATCGCGTCTATCAGGTTTGGCTCGAAGCCGCAGCGGAGCCGCAGGCGGCTTCGGTCGTGACCAAGT
>Ga0209488_10002429_pt1 | contig 15286 bp, 8 predicted proteins | sample Rivendell_Oct201_8_FD_188349 | JGI IMG/M metagenome (GOLD analysis project Ga0209488, IMG submission 188349) | Vadose zone soil microbial communities from the Eel River Critical Zone Observatory, Northern California, USA -... | ecosystem: Environmental > Terrestrial > Soil > Vadose zone >... | reverse complement strand
GCCGACCGCGAATTCTCCTGGGCCCATGCGAGCCCGCAGAAAATCGCCGACCCGATCATTCATCGGCTGATCGACAGGGTCCGGGTCGGGCCCCCGCCGACAGGCAGTACCGAGCGTTATCGGCAGGGCGCGACCGTGACCATTCGGACCACGGACGGCCGGGTCAGCACGAGCACCGTCTTGGCGCCCAAAGGCGCCGGCGCCGGCGGGATCGCATGGGCCGATATCGACCGGAAGTACCGCACCTTGATGCCTCACGCCGGCCTGAGCGATCAGCAGATCGAGGCGAGCCTGGCGGTGATCCGCGACTTCCGCTCGGGCAACCTCAGCGATGGCACCTTCGGTACGCTGCCCGATGCCGAGGCGCCGATGATCGTCGGCCGGCTCGACATGGGCATCATCGACATCGATGAAACCAACCGGGTGCTGACGTTGAACAAGCGCCTGCACCAGGTGCCGGTGCGCGCCCGGTTCCCGTTCGTCGAGGGCGCCCTGAGCCAATCGACCGGACTGCCGCTCGGTCCGGCCGCAGTGCCCGCCACCTCGCCGCTGCGCAGCGGTGACTTCCTGATCCAGGTCGTCCTGGTCGACCTGCCGGATGGTTCGCGCGAGGCGGTGCGCCTGCGCGCCGAGATCCTGCAGAACCTGGAGATCGGCACCGTCAAGAACGATCCGGCATTGGCGACCGGGCGCGCGTTCGACGGTTCGCAGGGCGAAGCCCTGCCCACCGTGCGCGTCAAACTGGCGTCGCTGTCGCCGGCAACCGATTCCAGGGGGCGCCCGGTGCACTTCCGGGCGGACACCACGCCGCTCGGTGCCGACTGCGTGCTCAACGCGCTCTACTACGAAGACGTCGGCTTCCTCGACGGCCAGGGTACGGTGACCGACCGACCGCACCGGTTCGAGTTCCTGACCATCAACCCGTCACCGCCGGGTGCGCCGAATGCGCCGGGCACGTTGGTCGACCCGCTGGCGTCGCTGTCGATCGCGTTCACCGAGCCGATGGACCTGGAGAAGGTCGATCCGACGATCAACCTGGTGATCACCAACAGCACCTTCACCCCCGCCGTCTACGGCGTGTTCGCCACCAATGTCGACAAGGCCAAGCCGTTGGCGTTGTCGGTGGTGCCGACCCGGCTCACCGATGTGAGCGGCGATGGCACGACGCTGCAGCTGGCACCGCCGCTCGGCCACTTCCACGTGACCGGCCAGGCGGAGTCGTACTGGTTCCACGTGCTGGTCGGCGCCAGTGGTCTGAGCGACCTGGCCGGCAACCCGGTGGCGCTGTTCGACAACCCGCGGACTCCGATCGCCAGCTGGTCGGCGAACTACACGCTCGATTCCGGTGCCGGCGTGGCCAACAACCGGGTCGGCTGGTTCCTGAAGCCGCTGACCGGCGTCGACGAGGACGGCACGCCACCGGGCTCGCCCGACATGTTCGGCCAGTTCCGTCTGCAGGGCGGCAGATTGCTCGCCGCCGAGACCGTGCGCTTCAGTCACACCGCGGACGATGGCAACCTGGGCGGCGTCCTGCGCGGCGACAAGGGCGAGTGCTTCCTGCCGGCGCGGACCCTGCCTACTACTCCGCCGACGCCGATGCCCCCGTTCAACGGCAGCATCCCGCTCTACCAGGCGCCCGGCGAATACGACATCAAGCAGCCGCCGCTGCCGATCGTGTTCGTGCCGCCGAACGCGCCGCAGGACATCGGCAAGGTCGTCGAGCCGCACCAGCCCGCCGGCTCGCGCCTGATGATGCGCTACCTCGAAGACGATTTCTCGATGAGCTACCGCCAGCCGTCCGACTTCGCGATCGATGTCGAGCAGCTCTACTGGTCGCCGTTCCAGGACCAGGCGGTGCAGTTCGACGTGTTCGACCGCTACACGATGGCCCTGGCGCACGGTGACAAGCGCCCTGACCTCAAGGTGCTCGCGATCGACGGTCTGGTACCGCGCTGCGCGTTGTTCTGCGATTCGCTCAACAGCAGCCTGCTGCCGACCTTCGCCGACAACGTGCTGCAGGGTTCGACCGCACAGGTGGTGTTCGAGGACCAGCGCTACGAGATCAACCCGAACAGCGCCCACCGCGGCGGCAACAACAAGAAGTACGTCCCGTACGCGCATTTCGCCCATTCCTACACCTGGCGTGACTCGCGGCTGGTGACCATCCAGAACGGCAACGTCGTCGGCCTCGGCGGTGCGATCGCGCCGCGGGCGCAGCCGCCGACCACCGACCTGACGACCAACGTCGACTCGCCCTGGGTCACGGACTTCCGTGATCCCACGTTCGCGGGGCAGACATGGGTGATGGACATCCACTCGAATGCCCTGCCGTTCCCCCTTCCGACGGGCCCAGCCCTCGACTTCCTCGGTGGCGACTTCATCGGCGACCGCCCGCGCGACCACGATCCGATCGCGCTGCCGCTGCTGGTCGACTTCAAGGTGTTCCCCGACAACCCGCTGAACGGCATCGCCACCGGCGCCAACAGCTTCCAGATCGCGATGATCGGGCCGCTCAGCAACTTCTCGATACCGCCAATCAACCCGACGCCGCCGGGTCAGAACGGCTACTACAACAACTCGCCGCCGATCCCTGCCTGTGCGCCGCGGTTGTGGCCGTGGACCCGCGTGCACTCGACCGGCGGGTTCAACATCACCACCCAGCAGAACATCCTCGTCGATCCGTCGATCACGACGGTCGCGGTCGGTGGTTGGGTCAAGGATGCCGCGCTCGGTGACCCGACCTATGGCCTGTTCCACACGCTGCCGGGCGACGACCACCTGCACTGGGCGCAGGCCGACTTCGTGCGCAAGGTGTCGACCATCACCTTCGGCTTCTTCGACACGCTGCGGCCGAACCGCAACGACATCCGTGCGGACGCGGCCACCGTCACCCAACAGCAGGGTTCACCGGTGGTGTGGCCGGGTCTGAACAACCCGCCGATCGGCGCGCCGGCGACCGGCTCGACCGGCTTCCCCGATCTCGCCGCCTTGAGCCAGAATCTGCGCGTTTCCGACCTGGTCACGCAACTGGATCCGCCGGCCGCACGCCAGCCGGCCGGCACTTCGGTCACGCTCGAGTTCCGCGGTGCAGCCGACATCGGCACGACCGCGGCGCAGCGCGACCTGTACAACCGCACGCTGTTCGACACCAACACCCCGCCGCGGCAGATCGGCGATCGCATCCTGCTGCGTGGCAACCTGCTCAACCCCAGCTTCGCCTGCGAGGCCTATCGCTACACGCGGCCGAACTCGGGTGCTTCCGGCGACACGGCGCGCATCCTGGTGCCGGGGCTCACGGCCTACGTCGACCGGGAACACCTGGACAGCATCCGCGATGCCAACGGCCTGTTGCCCCGCTATCTCAACATGCGCCTGGTGATGACCAACAACGTGTTCGTCACGCCGGCACTGTCGCCCTCCCTGCGCAGCTTTGCGATCATCTACCGCATGCAGTAGCGCAGCAGCGCAGCAGCGCAGCAGTGCTGGTCCGAGTGCCGGGGCCGTCCGCAGGGGCGGCCCCGCTGCTTTGGCCGCCCGGGATACGAGACAGCAGATCACCAGGCAACAGCGGATCACCGCGCCACGACAACCATGGAGCGGAACGGGCAGCCCTTCGTCCCGGTGCCGCTCGACCCTGTGGCCGTTCCGCTGCACCGGTTAGCATCCTGCCCTCCGCCATGGCACCTCGCGCACGCTCGGGCCTGATCGCGGCAGCCCTGTTGCTGTCGTCGTGCTCGAACCGTCATGCGGCACCGCCGCCGCTCACCCTGGTGCGCACCAGCCTCGGCAGCGAGTCCAGGCAGGTGCTGCTGAACCAGGAACTGACCGTCTACTTCTCCGCCCCGGTCGATCCGCTGAGCGTGACCGCGGACACCGTCGCCGTACTCGATGCCGATGGGCGGCAGCTCGCCGGCCGGCTGCGCGTCGGCAACCAGTCGGTGACGTTCGAACCGCAGCCGCCGCTGAAGCCGGAACTCGACGACGGCAGCTATCTGCCGGATCGATCCTACCGGCTGGTCGTCACCGGCTACCCGCGGCCCGACGGCGTGCGCAGCAGCGATGGTCGGATCCTGCAGGCCGGGGTCGTGGTCCCGTTCCACACCGTCGGCCGCGACGTGCGCGCGCTCGGCCTGCCATCGCCGCTGCAGCCGGTCGTCGGCGGGTCGCTGCCGTTCCTGCTGCGGCCGGCGGAGAGTTATCTGCCGGTGCCGCTCGATCGCCCGCGTCTGCTGCTGCACTTCACCGCACCGGTGCTGCCGACCAGCCTGACCAACGAGGCGTTCACCGTGTCGCTGAGCCAGGACGGGCGCTACCAACACGTCGAACCGCGCGCGCTGCGCATCGTCGATCCGCGCCCGGCCGGCGACTTGTTCGCCGGCTGCACCGTCGAGCTCGATCTCGGCCAGGACATCCAGGTGCAGGACGGCGGTCGCTGCCGCCTGCGCGCCGGCGACCAGATCGTGGTCGAGCTCGCCGCCGAACGGCCGCTGCGCGACTACGCCGCGCGCGCCGCGTTCGGCACGCCGCAGTGGTGGCTGGCCGTCGATGGTGGACTGCCGCCGCTGTGGGAGTGGCCGGAGGCGCGCAGCAAGACCATCGGCGACCTGCTGCGTCCGGGCTTCGAAGTGTTGCACGGCATGGTCCGGCCGCGCGTGCGGCTCGAAGCCGGCAACGGTTCGCTCGGCGTGTTCCGGCCGCGGCAGGACACGGTGTTGCGTCCGGGCGCGCCGTTCGATCGCGGCGACGGCGTGCAGGTGCAGAGCCGCGGCAACCAGTTCCCGTTCCTGGCCATCGACATACCCGAGGGCATCACCGTGCGCGTGGTCGCCGACCAGCCGGTGCAGTTGCAGTCGTGCAGCGGGGTGCACATCAAAGGCTCGCTGATCGTGCCGCCGGGCAGCGTCGATCTGCCGCTGCGGTCCGGGGCGCTGATCGAACTGCGCACGCTGGCCGAGACCGTCGGTACCACGGTGCTGGCGGCCGGCGACGCGATCGTCAGCGGCAGCGTGTCGGTGATGCAGGATCTACAGCAGGGCACGGCCCTAGCACTGGTCACCGGCGGCAACATCGATCTGCACGGATCGTTGCCGTTCCGTTCCGTGCTCGCGGTCGATGATGGCCACGGCAGCATCACCGGTACCAGACAGGACGCCGTCACGGTCGTCGTGGTGTTGACCCCAGGTCTGCCGGCGGGGGCCACGCTCGAGGTCGAAGGCGAAACGCCGTGGCACGCGATGCCACCGGGCTACGAGGCCGCGACCGTCGAACTCGTCGATGCCGATGCGCAGCTCACCTTCGGCTATCAGTTCGTGGCACCCGATCCGTCGAACAACGACCAGCCGGACCCGGTCAAGGCGCGGCGCCAGCAGACCACGCCGCTCGGTGCCGCCGCGGTGGCGACCTTCCCCTCGGGCAGCTTCGTGCGCTTTCTGTGGAAGGGCACCGTGCAGGGCGATCGGAAACTGCCATCCCTGCGCGGACTGCGCCTGCGCAGTGGATGAGTTCTGGAGAACTCACCACAAGACTCGGTAGCCGCCGGTCGTCCAGCCACCAGATCTCGTCTGTTGCACGCTGGATTCGCTCCGACCCAGCCGTAAGCTGCGCCACTCATCGACCGGTGGTTGCCGCGTTCCACGCGAGCGTGGCGCAACGGCTCGTGGGGTCGTTCCGGCCGATGAACTGGCGTTTCGTGTCGGCGCGGTCAGGCGTCGATCCTCCGGTGGCGATGTCTTCCTTGGGGTTCCAGGTGACCGCGGGCGCGTTCGGTGCGTGCATTGGCTCGTTCCTGAACGTCGTCGTGCACCGCCTGCCGCAGGAGCAGCCGGCCGCGCGTTCGCTCGGTGGTCGCTCGCGCTGCCCGCACTGCGGCGCAGCCATCCGCTGGCGCGACAACCTGCCGATCGCCAGCTGGCTGCTGCTGCGCGGCAAGGCGCGCTGCTGCGGCAAGCCGATCACCGGGCGCTACCTCGCGGTGGAGGCGCTGACCGCCGGCCTGTTCGTGCTGCTGGCGGCGTATCCGCCGCACGGCCCGGTGGTGGACGGCAGCGGCGCGATCGCTGGCGCGAAGCTGCTGGCGCTCGGCCTCGATCTGCTGTTCACCGCCCTGCTGGTGGCGTGCAGCTTCATCGACCTCGAGCACCGCATCCTGCCCGATGCGCTGACCAAGCCCGGCATGGCCATCGGCGTGGCTGGCAGCTTCCTGTATCCGGCGCTGCCCGGCGCGTTCGCCGACGGTGCCGACCTGCCGCCGGCGCTGCTCGGCATCCTGTCGAGCATCACCGGGCTGCTGTGCGGCTTCGGCATCACCTGGCTGATCCGCGCCGGCGCCGGCAAGCTGTTCGGCCGCGAAGCGATGGGTTTCGGCGACGTCAAGTTCCTCGGCATGATCGGCGCCTTCCTCGGCTGGAAGGGCGCGATGCTGACCTTGCTGCTCGGCTGCGTCGTCGGCGCCGTGATCGGCGTCGGCCATCGGCTGCTGACGCGCGAGGCGACGATCCCGTTCGGCCCGTTCCTGGCGCTCGGCGCGCTGCTGTCGCTAGGCTTTTGGCAACGGATCGAGTCTTTCCTGTTCGAGACCTGGCCACAGTGGCTGCGGGACGTTCCCGCGGCGCCGTGGATCCTCAGTGTCTCGGCACTCGTGTCCCTTCTGGGTTTGGTCGTCCTCGTCCGTCGTGGACGGGGCAACGGATGAATCAGCGTTTGGGAGGCACCATGCAGTTCCGTTCGATCATGACTGTGTTGTTCCTGCTGCCGGTTCTCGGCAGCTGTACTTCGCGTTACCAGGACCTGCTGCGCGACCGCGATACGCAGATCCGCGAGCTCAACGGTCGCATCGCGACCTTGCGCGCGCAGAACGAGGACCTGGTGCGGGAGGGCGCCGGCGCCCAGAACGCCGACAGTAAGAAGTCCGGCGACGCGCCGACGCCCAAGGAGAACAGCGACGCGGCGCGCCTGCAGAGCGAATTGCCGGGCACCGAGGTCTCGTACCGGCGCGGACGCCTGTCGATCGGCGTCGAGGACGAGGTGACCTTCGATTCGGGCAGCACGGCGCTGAAGGACAGCGCGCACAAGGTGCTGAGCAAGGTCGTGGCGGCGTTGAAGCGCGAGTTCCCGAACAAGCGCTACTACATCGAGGGCCACACCGACAGCGACCCGATCGTCAAGACCAAGGACAAGTTCTCGAGCAACCGGCACCTGTCGGTGATGCGGGCCGACGCCGTGGCGCACTACCTGATCGACCAGGGCATCCCGGAGAAGCAGGTGGTCGTGGTCGGGTTCGGTCAGTTCGATCCCAAGGACCAGAAGAACAAAGCCAAGAATCGCCGGGTCGAGATCGTGGTCGGCGACGGCATGTAGGCCGGAGGTAGCCGAGCGGCTGTCGGGCTTTCGCCTCCGGAGGTGCGTCTATATAACCACGCACCTCGCTGATCCGTCGCCCTGCGACCTCCGCGCGTGCGCGGCCGGCCGCCGGGGGACGCCGTGGCGCGAGCCGTCGGCGCGTGTTCGGCGGATTCCAACCCCAGAATCGTCGGAGCGAACCATGGTCCATAGCTCGGAGGACATCCGCAACATCGCCCTGATCGGGCACGGCCACAGCGGCAAGACCGCGGTGGTCGACGCCCTGGCCCTGCACGCCAAGATCACCACGCGCCACGGCAATTCGGCCGACGGTTCCAGCATCAGCAACACCGAGCCGGAAGAGAAGGAGCGCAAGCAGACGCTGAGCTCGCACCTGTTCCACTTCAGCCTCGGCAAGGCGCAGCTCAACGTCATCGACACGCCGGGCCACGCCGATTTCATCGCCGACGCCATCTCGGCGCTGCCGGTGGTGGAGACCGCGGTGCTGTGCGTCAGCGCCGCGGGCCACGTCACCTTCCACGCCCGGCAGCTGTGGAACCGGGCCGGCGCCGCCGGCATCGCCCGCGCCGTCGTGATCACGCACCTCGATGGCGACAACACCAGCTTCGAGGCGACGGTCGACGAACTGCGCAAGGTGCTCGGCGATGCGATCGTGCCGGTCACCTGTCCCGACGGCAGTGCCGCCCAGTTCAAGGGCGTGCACGACGTGCTCGTCGGCCAGGCGCCGCTGGCCAAGGCGATGAAGGAGCGGCTCGAAGAACAGGTGGCGATGGTCGACGACGAGCTGGTCACGCACTACCTCGAGAACGGCAGCCTGCCGGGCAACGAGCTGCTCGACAACCTCGGCCGGGCGATGTCGACCGGCAAACTGGTGCCGGTGTTCGCGCTGCACGCGCCGAAGATGCTCGGCGTCGAGCAGCTGCTGTCGTTCGTCGCCAACTACTTCCCGTCGCCGGCCCGCTTCGGCCCGCGCGGCGCCTCGAAGCCCGGCGGCGATTCGTACGGCGAGCTGGTGCAGGCCGAGGGCGGCGGCCCGTTCGCCGCCAAGGTGTGGAAGGTCGTGTCCGACCCGTTCGTCGGCCGGCTGGCCTACTTCCGCTGCTTCCGCGGCACGCTCAAGCAGGAGCAGCAGGTGCTCGACGTCCGCTCCGGCAAGCTGCACAAGGTCGCCCACATCCTGGCGCTGCAGGGCAAGGACACCAAGGAAGTGCCGCAGGTCGGCGCCGGCGAGCTGTTCGCGATCAGCAAGATCGACGACTTCGCCCTCGGTGACACGGTGACCGCAGACGGCCAGGCGCTGCAGTTCCAGCCGCCGAGCTACCCGGCGCCGACGTTCTCACAGCACATCTGGCCGAAGGCGCGCGGCGACGAGCAGAAGATCGGCCAGGCGCTGGAGAAGCTGTGCGCCGAGGACCCGACGTTCCAGCAGCATCGCGACAAGGACACCGGTGAGCTGATCGTCGCCGGCATGAGCCCGCTGCACCTCGAAGTGCAGTTCCTGCGCATGCACCGCCGCTACCAGGTCGGCGTCGACCACGGCCCGCCGACGATTCCGTACCGCGAGACCGTGACGGCGCGGGCCGAGGGCCACCATCGCCACAAGAAGCAGACCGGCGGCCGCGGCCAGTTCGCCGAGGTCTACCTGCGCGTCGCCCCCAAGGCGCACGGCGAAGGCTTCGAGTTCGTCGACTCCGTGGTCGGCGGTTCGATCCCGCGCCAGTTCATCCCCGAAGTGGAGAAGGGCGTGCGCAAGTCGCTGGCCAAGGGCTGGCTCGCCGGGTTTCCGGTCGTCGATGCGCAGGCCGAGGTGTACGACGGCAAGTACCACGACGTCGACAGCGACCAGCTGAGCTTCCAGCTGGCCGGCGAGCGCGCGTTCCACGACGGCTACGGCAAGGCGCGGCCGATCCTGCTCGAGCCGATCATGGACGTCGAGATCCACGTGCCGGAGCGGTTCACCGGCGACGTCGCCGGCAACCTGTCGAGTTCGCGCGGACGCATGTCCGGCATGGAGATCGAGGACGGCATCCAGCACATCAAGGCGCAGAGCCCGCTGGCGACCATGCAGGACTACTCGACGCAGCTGCGCTCGATCACCGCCGGCGAGGGCACCTTCAGCATGAAGTTCTCGCACTACGAACCGGTGCCGCCCAACATCCAGGCGGAGATCGTCGCCCGGCGCAAGAAGGTGCTCGAGGAAGAGCACAAGTAGCGGGCCGCCGGCCGCGCTGCCGGCCGATCCGCCGTCGGCCGGCGGTCCCGGTTCGGGACCGCGCCGGCAGTCCGGATGGCGCCTGCTTCGACGCCGCGGTGCGCGTCCGGGACCCGGCCGCGCCGCTCAATCCGCGGGGGGGAGGCGGCCGATACACCCGGGACGACCGGACGAGCGTCCGGCGCCCGGAGGTAACGCCGATGGTCTCGATGGAAGAGCTGCTGAACCTGATGGTCCAGCGCGGTGGTTCTGACTTGCATCTTTCCGTCGGTTCACCGCCGAAGGTCCGTGTCGACGGCACTTTGGTCGACACCGAGCACGAGGTGCTGCAGCCGGAGACCACCAAGAAGCTGATCTACTCGGTGCTCAGTGCCGACCAGGTCGCCAAGTTCGAGAAGAACCTCGAGCTCGACTTCTCGTTCGGCGTCGCCAACCTCGGTCGCTTCCGTACCAACGCGTTCTTGCAGCGCGGCACCACGGCCGCGGTGCTGCGCGTGATCCCGTTCGAGGTCTACGACTTCGAGACCATCGGCCTGCCGCCGAAGATCTGCCAGTGGATCAGCAACCTGCCGCGCGGCCTGGTGCTGTGCACCGGCTCCACCGGTTCGGGCAAGTCGACGACGCTGGCGGCGATGGTCAACTACATCAACGAGACCCGCCAGGGCCACATCGTCACGATCGAGGACCCGATCGAGTTCCTGCACCGCAACAAGAGCTGCCTGATCAACCAGCGCGAGGTCGGCGGCGACACCCATGGCTTCGACAAGGCGTTGCGATCGGTGCTGCGCCAGGATCCGGACGTGGTGCTGGTCGGCGAAATGCGCGACCTCGAGACCATCGAAGCGGCGCTGACGCTGGCCGAGACCGGGCACCTGACGTTCGCCACGCTGCACACGTCCGACGTCACCCAGACCGTCAACCGCATCGTCGACGTGTTCCCGGCGCACCAGCAGCAGCAGATCCGCACGATGCTGTCGTTCACGCTGCAGGCGGTGGTGTGCCAGCAGCTGATCCCGCGCAGCCAGGGCAAGGGCCGCTGCCTCGCCGCCGAGATCATGATCTGCAACTCGGCGATCCGGTCGCTGGTCCGCGACAACAAGGCGCACCAGATCATGTCGATCGTCCAGACCGGCGGCGCCGCCGGCATGCGGACGATGAACCAGTCGCTGTACGACCTGTACCGCGGCGGTTCGATCACCTACGACGATGCGATCAGCCACTGCCACGACGAAGCCGACTTCGCGCGGCTGATGGAGCGCGCCGGCGCCGGCAGCGGGGGGCGCAGGACCGCGCGATGACGCAGCTGGCGAAGAAGGTCAAGGCGATCCTGGAGAAGGCGGGCAAGTGCGACGCCGCCACCGGCGACGCCCTGCTCGCCGAGGCCCAGGCCGGCAACCGCCCGTTCACCGAGATCCTGGTGAAGAAGGGCGTCGCCACCGAGCAGGAGATCATCGCCCTGATCGCCAAGGCGGCCAACGTGCCGCCGATCGACCTCACCAAGCTGGTGATCAACAAGGAAGTGCTCGAAGCGGTGCCGCAGGACGTGGCCCGCGACTACTGCATCTTCCCGATCGATCGCATCGGCAACATCATCACCGTCGCGGTCGCCAATCCGTTCGACGTCCTCAAGCTCGACGACATCCGCATCATCACCGGCTGCCAGCTGCGGCCGGTGGTCAGCACCGCCGAGGAGATCGAGCGGATCCTGCCGAAGGCCTACATCAAGGACGACCAGTCGGTCGGGCAGATGATCGAGTCGTTCGACGACGGCGACGTCGAGCTGAAGGACGGCGACGGCGACGACGAGATGGACATGGCGGCGATCAGTGACGAAGCGTCGCCGGTCGTCAAGCTGGTCAACAAGATGATCGTCGAAGCCTGCACGGCGAATGCCAGCGACGTGCACATCGAGCCGTTCGAGAAGAAGGTGATCGTGCGCTATCGCAAGGACGGCTGCCTGACCGAGGCGATGGTGCTGCCCAAGCGCATGCAGAACAACGTCACCTCGCGCATCAAGATCATGGCCAAGCTGGACATCGCCGAGAAGCGCAAGCCGCAGGACGGCAAGTTCCAGATGAAGCTCGGCAACAAGGCGATCGACTTCCGCGTGTCGGTGCTGCCGGTGGTGTGGGGCGAGAAGACCGTGTTCCGCATCCTCGACTCCAGCAACCTGGCGCTCGACATCAAGTCGCTGGGCTTCGAGGAGCGGTCGATGGAGGACTACCTGTGGGCCTGCGCGCAGCCCTACGGCATGATCCTGGTCACCGGCCCCACCGGCTCCGGCAAGTCGACGACGCTGTATTCGGCGGTGCGGCACATCTCCGCACCCGACATCAACCTGGTCACGGTCGAAGACCCGGTCGAATACTCGATGGAGGGCGTCAACCAGGTGCCGGTCAACGTCAAGGCCGGGCTGACGTTCGCCGCGGCGCTGCGGTCGATCCTGCGCCAGGACCCGGACGTGGTGCTGCTCGGCGAAATCCGCGACCAGGAGACGCTCGAGATCGCCGTCAAGGCGGCGTTGACCGGCCACCTGGTGCTCAGCACGCTGCACACCAACGACGCCGCCTCGACGATCACCCGCATGGTCGACATGGGCATGGACCCGTTCATGGTGTCCAGCAGCTCACTGCTGATCTGCGCGCAGCGACTGGGCCGCAAGCTGTGCCCGAACTGCAAGAAGAAGGTCGACTACAAGGCCGAGGTGCTCAAACGGTTCGGCTGCCTCGAGCAGGACCTGGCGCAGCCGTACGAGCTGTTCCAGCCGGTCGGCTGCCCGCGCTGCACCAACGGCTACAAGGGCCGGTTCGCGATCCTCGAGACCATGCGCATGACCGAGCCGGTCAAGCGCATGGTGGTGGACCGCGCCCACATCGGCGACATCAAGGCGCTGGCGTTGAAGGAGGGCATGTTGACGCTGCGGCGTTGCGGCATCCTCAACGCGCTGCGCGGCAAGACCAGTCTCGAAGAAGTCGAGTCGGTCACCATGGCGGACTAGCAACAACCAGCGAAGACGAGGGGAAGATGGCCAGCACGTTCAAGTTCGAAGCCAAGGACGCCACCGGTCGCACGGTCAAGGGCACCGTTTCGGCGGCATCACAGAATGACGTGGTCGCCGATCTCCGGCGCCGCAACCTGACGCCGGTCGAGATCAAGAAGGGCGGCGGCCTGTTCGGCGGCGGCAAGGCGGCGACGCCGGCCGGCAAGCGCAAGAAGGGCACCCGGTCGTACTGCAAGAAAGGCGAGCTCGAGGTGTTCACCCGCCAGCTCGCCACCATGCTCGGCGCCGGCATCCCGATGCTCGAGGCGCTCGAGATCCTGGCCGACCAGGCCGAGTCGCCGGGGTTCGCCTTCTGCCTCGACAAGGTGGTCGGCGACATCCGCTCGGGCTCCGACCTGTCGAAGTCGATGGAGCCGCACCGCAAGGTGTTCTCGCACATCTACGTCAGCATGATCCGCGCCGGCGAGGTGTCGGGTCAGCTCGACATCATCCTGACGCGTCTGGCCGAGTACCTCGAGGCCAGCGCCCACCTGCGTTCCGAGATCAAGTCGGCGATGACCTACCCGGTGATCTCGTTGGTGCTGGTGTTCGGCATCGCCAGCTTCCTGATGATCGGCATCGTGCCGAGCTTCAAACCGGTGTTCGAGTCGCTCGACGTCAAGCTGCCCGGGCTGACGGTGTTCATCATGGACATCGCCTTCTTCATGAAGGACTACTGGTACCTGATCTTCGGCACGATCGGCGCCGCGATCTTCGGCATCAAGTTCGGCGTGCAGACCGAGAAGGGCGGGTTCTTCAAGGACGCGATGATGCTCAAGGTGCCGGTGTTCGGGCCGCTGTTCAAGAAAGTGGCGCTGTCGCGCTTCTCGCGCACGTTCTCGACGCTGGTCAAGAGCGGCGTGCCGATCCTCGGCGCGATGGAGATCGTGTCGCAGACCTCCGGCAACCGCGTGATCAGCAAGATCGTCGACGAGGCGCGCGAGAGCGTGAAGAACGGCGACAGCCTGTCGGAGCCGTTCACGCGCAGCACCGTGTTCCCGCCGATGGTCACCAAGATGATGGCGATCGGCGAGCGGTCGGGCGCGCTCGACTCGCTGCTGGAGAAGATCGCCGAGTTCTACGACCAGCAGGTCGAAGCCGAGGTCAAGGGCCTGACGTCGATGATCGAACCGATCATGATCGCCGTCATGGGCGTCATCGTCGGTGGCATCGTGCTCGCCGTGTTCCTGCCGATCTTCAAGCTGCAGGAAAAGCTGGCGTCCAACTAGGCGCCCGTTGCCCATGGCCAAGACGATCACGTTGCGGCGGCGCCTGCTCGAGTACGGCACGGCGTCGCTGGTGGCCGGCACCCTGTTGTGGGCCGCGTTCTACCGTGCCAGTGCCGACCTCGGCACGTTGATGAGCAGCATCCGCATGCAGCTGCAGATGGCCTATGCGATCCCGCCGGTCGACAAGCACGGCGTGCCGCTGTCGCAGCGCGAGAGCATGCTGTCGGAGATCGAGCACAGCCTCGACCAGGCCGAGGCGCTGGCGCCGCGGCTGGCAGCGGTGGCCGAGTTCCGCGGCTTCCTGCACATGCTGCGCTCGGAGTGGCGGACGGCGGCCGCCGACTACCACCGCGCCCGCGGGCTCGACGAGTGCGACATCGACCAGCGCGACACCCTGGTGTTCAACGAGGCGCGGATGCTGCAGAAGGCCAGAGACCCAGAAGCCGCCCTGCTGGTGTTCACCGCCAACAAGCCGCAGCTGGAGCCGCACTTGTTGTCTCAATGCGAGATCGAATCGGCGGCGCTGCTGCACGAACTCGGCCGCGATCCGGAGTCGCTGGCGCTGCTGCAGGGTCTGCTCGCTGGTGACGAGCAAGACCCGACGGTATTGGTGCAAGCGGGCCAGCAGTTCGAGGCGCTCGGTCGCCTGGACCTCGCTGACACCGCATTCACGCGCGCGGCGGTGTACGCACCGGTCGTCGACTACCACCGGTCGCGGCTCAAGATGCGGTCCGGCGAGGTCGATAAGGCCCTCGAGCTTCTGCAGCGTGCGGCAAAGGCCGCGTCCGCCGAGGTGCAGCGTCTGGCCGACAACGACCGGGCGGTGTGGCAGGCGGTGGCCGACGACGAACGCTTCAGCAAGCTGCTGGGACCGAGACCGCCTGCCGGCACACCGGCGCGCTGATCGAGGTCGCTTCGGGGGAAGAGAGAGAGAGTCAACACCGGAGGTCGCTTCGACCTCCATCAACAAGGCTGTCAGGGAGAAACGTCAAATGTCCAAGCGCCAACAGGGCTTCACGCTCATCGAGCTGATGATCGTCGTGGCGATCATTGCCATCATCGCGTCCATCGCGATTCCGAACCTCCTCAGCGCGCGGTTGAACGCCAATGAATCGGCGGCCATCGCGACGTTGAAGAACATCTCGTCGGCCCAGGCCCAGTGCCAGGCTTCCGGCGTGATCGACGCCAACAACAATGGCGCCGGCGAGTACGGCTACTTCGGCGAGCTGTCGGGCTCCAAGCCCGTCCGCAACGACCAGGCCGGCGGCGTCGGTACCGCCAAGATCGTCCCCGCCGTGCTGAGCAATGCGTTCGGCAACGTCAGCAACACTCCGGCCGGTATCGCCGGTGGCGCAGTCACCCGCTCGGGCTACGTCTTCCAGATGTACCTGCCCGCAACGGCTGGCACCGGCGTGATCGAGCACACCACCGGTGGTGGCCAGGGTT
>Ga0209488_10002428_pt1 | contig 15288 bp, 14 predicted proteins | sample Rivendell_Oct201_8_FD_188349 | JGI IMG/M metagenome (GOLD analysis project Ga0209488, IMG submission 188349) | Vadose zone soil microbial communities from the Eel River Critical Zone Observatory, Northern California, USA -... | ecosystem: Environmental > Terrestrial > Soil > Vadose zone >... | reverse complement strand
CAAGGGCTGGTCGGAGATCACCCATCTGCCGAAGCAGCCGGAATACGTGCGCGGCGTGCTCAACCTGCGCGGCGTCATCGTGCCGATCATCGATCTGCGTTGTCGCTTCGGCCAGGGAATGACCGAGGCCACGGCTTTGCACATCGTGATCATCGTGCAAATCGCATCACGGCAGGTCGGTCTGCTTGCCGACCGCGTGCTTGACATCGTGTCGTTCGAGACAACGCAGGTTCAGGCGGTGCCGCGGGTCGCCAATGGCACGCGTGTCGGCTTTCTGTCGGGTCTGGTGACGATCGAGAGCGGCATGATTGCTCTGATCGACTTGCCGAACCTGTTGACTCTTTCAGGTGAAGAGGCTCCCGCGTGAGATTTGACGGCGATTTGTGAAGGATCATGCGTAACGGCCGCAAAATCGCGATTTGCGTCCGTTTTTTTGGAAGCTTTCGGACAACCTGACGGGGAATTTACATGTCCTGGCTGAGCAAAACTCCCGCCGTTCAGGCCGACCCGGATTGGAAAGAGTTCTAGGATCAAAACGAGTATCAGAATGTCGGCGCCACGACAAAAGATAGCAGCGGCGGCTAGTCTCATCGGCCTCGCCGTTGCCGATCCGGACCGCGAGTTCGCGTTCTCCGACGAGGACTTCAAAACCCTCTCGAAGCTCGCGTACGAGCATGCCGGGATCGTCCTGGCCGAGAGCAAGCGCAATCTGATCTATGGCCGCCTCTCGCGCCGCCTGCGCGCACTTGGAATCACGACCTTCCGCGACTACCGCGCCTACCTGATGGGCGAGGGTGGTCCGACCGAAATGCAGAACTTCATCAATTCGATCTCGACCAACCTGACGAAGTTCTTCCGCGAGTCCCACCACTTCGACCATTTCCGCGGCGCGGTGGTTGTGCCCTATGCCAACGGGCTTGGCCGCCGCAGCCCACGGCTGCGGGTCTGGTCAGCCGGCTGCTCCACTGGCGAGGAGCCTTACACGATCGCGGTCATCCTGCACAAAGAGATGAACGACATCGCGCGTCGTGACGTCCGCATTCTCGCAACCGACATCGACACGGAAGTGCTCGCAAAGGCGGCGCGCGGGGAATACCCGGCGAATTCGGTGGATGACGTCCCGAAAGTCTATCGAGGCTATTTTGAGCCCGCCGAGGGCGAGCGCGGCCCGATCGTCCGACTGAGTCAAATGACACGCTCGGCCATTGCCTTTCGGCAGCTCAATCTCCTGGAAGCCTGGCCGTTCCAAGGCCCGTTCGATGCGATCTTCTGCCGCAACGTGATGATCTACTTCGACGGGCCGACGAAGACCGCCCTGGTCGATCGATTCATAAAGAAGCTGATCCCGGGCGGCTGGCTCTATATCGGACATTCGGAATCGTTGCTCGGATCGCATCCGGGTTTGAAGCTGATGGGCCGAACCATCTATCGGAGGGAAGGGTGAACGCTACGCCGCAACGATCCGCATCCGCAGGCGGCGAGCAGGGCATCAATGCAGCCACGAGTGGACGATTCTTTGATAACGCCAGCCAGTCCTGGATGGTCAAGGTGTTCCCCGGCGAATTCCACGTGACCTCCCGGCCGGATGAGATGCTCGTGACCATCCTCGGCTCGTGCGTTGCAGCGTGCATTCGCGACCCAGTCACCGGGCTTGGCGGGATGAACCACTTCATGCTGCCGCAGGGCCATTCCAGTGGCTGGGGCAATGATCTGCAGTCGACCCGCTATGGCAATTTCGCCATGGAGAAGCTCATCAACGAGCTGATCAAGTCCGGCTGCTCGCGCGATCGGATGGAGATCAAGGTCTTTGGCGGCGGCAACGTCATCGACACCATCAGCAACAGGCCGGTTGGCACCCAGAATGCCGAGTTCGTGCTGCATTTCCTCGAGGCTGAAGGGCTTCGTTGCGCCGTGCAGGATCTTGGCGGTCAATATCCTCGCCGTATTCACTACAGCCCGGCCACCGGTCGGGTCGTGCGCCGGCTCCTGGGAACCGGCGACTCCCATGTCATTACGCGCGAGGAGCGCGAGTACGCAGCGCGACTTCTGGCGAAGAAGCCCACCGGCGATGTCGAACTTTTTGTTTGAACGGGAACTCAGCCATGACTTCACCTCCTCTTCGTGTCCTGATCGTGGACGACTCGGCGTTGATGCGCCAGCTTCTGTCAACCCTGCTTGCCGCCGATCCGGAAATCGAGGTCGTCGGTACTGCGCAGGATCCCTTTGACGCGCGCGAGAAGATCAAGGCGCTCAATCCCGATGTCATCACGCTCGACGTCGAGATGCCGCAGATGGATGGTCTTACCTTCCTGCGCAAGCTCATGGCACTGCGGCCGATGCCAGTCGTGATGTTCTCATCCCTCACGGAGGCGGGGGCGGAGGCCACGCTGGAGGCGCTCGAGATCGGGGCCGTCGACTTTGTCGCCAAGCCAAAGAGCGATGTCGCCAGCGCGATGGGCGAATTGGCCGAGACGCTGCAGGCCAAGATCAAGTCGGCGGGTCGCATGCGCTTCCGTCCGCGTCGCGCCGAAGCAGCCCCGGCGCCGCGCCCACGCCCGAAGATCGGCAAGCCGACCGGCAAGCTCATCCTGATCGGGGCCTCTACCGGCGGCGTCGAGGCGCTCAAGGCGCTGCTGATGCAGCTGCCGGAGGATTGTCCGCCCACGCTCATCACCCAGCACATGCCGGAGCGGTTCACGGCCGCGTTTGCGCAGCGGCTCAATCGCGAATGCCCGATGAACGTGTCGGAGGCCGTTGATGGTGAGCGGATGGAGGTCGGGCATGTCTATATCGCGCCGGGCGGTACGCACCACCTCGAGCTCAATCGCAACGGTGGCCATTTCGCCTGCAAGCTGATCGATGCGCCGCCGATGTCGGGTCATCGGCCGTCAGTCGATGTGCTGTTTCGCTCGGGCGCTCGGACGGCGGCCCGCAACATCGTCTCTGTCATCCTCACAGGCATGGGCAAGGATGGCGCTCAGGGCATGCTCGAGCTGCGCCAGGCAGGAGCGACCACGTTTGGGCAGGACGAAGCGTCCTCGCTGGTCTACGGCATGCCGCGAGCGGCGTTCGAGTGCGGCGCCGTCATGCGTCAGTATCCATTGGCCAAGATGGGCGATGCGATCGTCGAGGCCGTCAAGGGCGAGGGGGCCGCGGTTTCGGCAGCGAAGCGGCCCACGGCTCACAGCGCATAGCGGCCCGGCGGACATGATGCAGACAATGACAGGCGATAACGGATCGGACAGCGCACTGAAGCTGCCGTCCACCCTGGATCTGGCGGCGGCCGAGGAATTCCTCGCCACCATGCGGGCGAGGGCGGTCGGTGCTTTAGAGCTTGATGCCTCGGGCGTCGAGGTGATCACGCTGCCCTGCGCGCAAATCATTCTGTCGGCAGCAGGCGGTCATAGCCAGTTGGCAATCCGGCGGCCGTCGGAATCCTTCGTTAAGGCTTTTGTCGATCTTGGCCTGAGCTGGCCGGGCGATCAGGAGCCGGTAGCGGCGAGCGAGCTGGAACAAGCCGCAATGCCTCTCCCCGATCAATTTGAAGGCGTGGTTGAAGACGGCGGTGCCGAAGGCTTGGCGGGTGACGGCCAGGCCGCGGCACCGATGGATGAACAGACTGACAGCAGTGATAAATCGATGCGTGACGGTGAAATCCCGCCGCAGACAGATGCCTCCGGGCAACAGCAAACGGATGCTCCCGCAATGTCAAAGCGTATCCTGACTATCGACGACTCGAAGACCATGCGTGACATGCTCCTGCTCACGCTGACAGATGCCGGCTTCGAGGTGCTCCAGGGTGTTGACGGCGAGGATGGCCTCGCCGTCTTGGGTGACCAGAGGGTTGATGTCATCATTACCGACATCAACATGCCAAAGATGGATGGCTATGAAGTGATCCGTCAGCTGCGCCAGAATCCGCGCCACAAGACGACGCCGATCCTCGTGCTGACCACCGAAAGTGACTCGGACAAGCGCACCATCGCTCGCAGCGCTGGCGCGACAGGCTGGATGGTCAAGCCCTTCGATCCAGAAGGTCTGATCGCCGTCATCAACAAGGTTTCACCCTAGTCGTTTCCCGCGACAGCCGGAGATCATCGGCCATGGCAAGTTTGGACGAGCTGAAGCGCACATTCTTCGACGAATGTGGCGAGCTGCTCCAGGACATGGAGACAGGGCTCACCGACCTGCAGGACGGTAGCGGCTCGGAGGACACCGTGCATGCGGTGTTCCGCGCGGTGCACTCGATCAAGGGCGGTGCCGGAATCTTCGGCTTTGAGGGTCTGGTTGAATTCGCCCATGTGTTCGAAACGGTTCTCGACTCGGTGCGGCACGGCACGCTCCATCAGACGCCGGAGGTCTTTACCGTCCTTCTGACGTCGAGCGACATGCTCTCCGATCTCGTGGGCATGTCACGTTCAGGCGAGGCCATTCCGGCCGGACATGCCTCCGAGTGCAAGCAGGCGCTGGAGCAACTGCTGGGGAAGGGCCCGGCGGGCTCTTCGAACGGCGGGGAGGATGCCGGCGACTTCGCGGGGCTTGACTTCAAGCCGGTGCCCGCCGGCGGTGGGGACGATGACTTCGGCTTCACGCCGGTGCGCTCCGACGATGCGGACGGACCTGCGGGCGACGGCAAGAAGAGCTACACCATCACGTTCCGGCCAAGGCCGGAGATGCTGAGGAACGCCAACGAGCCGCTCTACATCCTGCGCGAGCTCCGCGGGCTCGGCGCGCTCGACCTGGTTGCCGATTTGAGCGGCTTGCCCCCGCTCTCCGACATTCAACCCGATCAGCCCTATGTCAGCTGGAGCGGCACACTGCGGACCGATGCGCCGCGCAAGGCGATCGACGACGTTTTCGAGTTCGTGGTCGGTGACTGCGACCTTTCCGTCGTCGAAGAGGAGCCGCCGCCGGCCGCGGAAGCCGCGCCGCCGCCCGAAATGCACGACGATGTAGCCGTCGCAGCGCCTGCTGCACCTGTCGCCGAGCACAAGAAGCCGGGACGGTCGCAGCCGGCGGCCGACGCCGAGGGCGGCAAGGGCGGATCCGCGAACAAGAAGCAGGCGACCACAACCCGTGTCGATCTCGACAAGATCGACCGCGTCGTCAACATGGTTGGCGAGCTTATCATCGCGCAGGCCATGCTGGGCCAGGTGGTGCAGGGCCTGTCCGAAGAGGTCAACGGCCGTTTGTCGCAGGTCCTCGACCAGACCATCCACCACACGCGCGAGCTCAAAGAGAGCGTCATGTCGATGCGCGCGCAGCAGGTGGGCTCGGTGTTTCAGCGCATGCCGCGTCTGGTGCGCGAGTTATGCATGAAGACCGGCAAGAAGGTGCGGCTCGAAATGACGGGTGAGTCGACCGAAGTCGACCGCACCATCGTGGAGCGGCTTGCCGACCCGCTGACCCACATCATCCGCAATTCGGCCGACCATGGCATCGAGTCGCCGGAAGACCGGCTCGCTGTCGGCAAGAGCGAAGAAGGCACGATCCATCTGTCGGCGGCCCAGCGCGGAGGACGCATCGTCATCGAGATCAAAGACGATGGCGCCGGCATCAATACTGAGCGCGTGTTGCGCAAGGCCAAGGAGAAAAATCTGGTCGACCAGGATGTCTCCCTCACCGACGACGAGATCTGCAACCTCATCTTCCTGCCCGGCTTTTCGACGGCGGACACCGTCTCCGACATTTCCGGCCGCGGCGTCGGCATGGACGTCGTGCGCCGCAATATCCAGGATCTCGGCGGGCGCGTGACGCTCAAATCGGAACGCGGCAAGGGCATGACGATCCAGCTCGCATTGCCGCTGACGCTCGCGGTGATGGACGGCATGGTCATCAAGGTCGGCGAGAACATCTATGTGATGCCGATGTCCTCGATCGTGGAATGCCTGCATCCGGGCAGCAGCGAGGCCTATAACCTCCTGAATACGCGCGGAATGCTGAAGTTGCGCGGCGAGCTGGTGCAGCTCGTCTATCTCAGCGATCTGTTCGACGTGAAGTCGAACGCGCGCGGGATCTTGGAGAGCGTCGTCATCATCACCGAGGCTGGCGACGGCGCCAAGTTCGGACTCGTGGTCGACGAGCTGTGTGGCCACCAGCAGGTGGTGATCAAGAGCATCGAGGATTCCTACGGGCGGGTGCCCGGCATCGCCGCAGCAACCATCTTCGGGAACGGCAAGGTCGCGCTCATTCTCGACGTCGAGAAGCTGTCGGAGCTGTCGGCGGAGAGCATGATGCCGGGGAATTCCACACAACCAGTGGTCGTGTCGGCGACTACGCATTAGCAACGGAATCTTAGCAATCACGCGGCACTCCAGTTGCCGTTGAACATGAAGGAGTGAACGAGATGCCGGCAGCAGCAGCTCTCAAAGTGCTCATTGTCGATGACCAGTTCAGCGTTCGGCAGATGACCCGCATGACGCTGGAGCAACTCGGCATCCGCAACGTCTATGAATCGGAAAACGGCAAGGACGCCTTGAACAAGGCGTCGGTCCAGCCGCTCGACCTGATCATCTCGGACTACAACATGCCCGAAATGGACGGTCTCGCCCTCCTGCGGGCGGTGCGCGGCCATCCGGCGGTGCGTAAGCTTCCGTTCATCCTGTTGACCGGCCGCGGCGATCGCGAGCTCGTGGTGAAGGCGGCGCAGGCGGGTGTCAACAACTACCTTGTGAAGCCGTTCACGCAGGTGACGCTGCGCGAGAAGATCGAGCAGGTTATCGGAAAGTTGTCCTAGGACCACGCGAGGTGGCCGTGTGACGCGGACAAAGGTGGGCGTTCGTGACGGCGAAAGATTCCGCAGACAATGTAGGTGCGTTCCTGGCGGTGTTTGCGGCGCTCCTGCTGGACAACGTCCTGCGACTCGAAGAAACGGTCGCGCGGGTGACCGATCTCATCATGAGCAGTGGGAGACCGGATCGGGAGCTGGTTGTCACGTTGCAGAGCTTCGACCGCCTGAAGCAGGAGTTCGAGGCGCTTGGTGATGCGCTGACGCGTTACGCGGAATCCACCAACGCAATTCCTGCGGACGGAGAGGAACGGATTCAGCTGGGTGAAGAGGTGATCAGTGCAATTACGGTCGCTGATCTGAAGGATCGTCTTCTCTATCGTCTCAAGGAGCAGCTTCCCGATCTGGCGAACATGCCGAAGGTCATGGAAATGGACAATACGCAGGTTGATGTTGATGTCGTGTATTAGTGCGGCGTGAGTGTGAGATTGCGACGCTAACACAAGCACAAGCCGTCCGAGGAGCCATGAGCGCCCAAGACAGCCTTATCAGCGAGCTTGAAGACGCCATTTCGCATGGCAACGATGAGCGGCGTGCCAAGACGCTGCGCCGCGTCACCGATCTGTTTGTGTTCGGCTCAGGCCATTTCTCGCAGGATCACATTGCATTGTTCGACGGGGTTTTTACCCATTTGATCGCGCATATCGAGCTGTCGGCGCGCACCATGCTCGCCAACCAGCTGGCACCGATCGCGAACGCGCCGCCCAAGGCCATCCACACGCTGGCGTTCGATGACGCCATCGAGGTGGCGGGACCGGTGCTGGCGCAGTCAGCTCAACTCGACAACGTGGCGCTGGTCGAGAATGCCAGAACCAAGAGCCAGCAGCATCTGCTCGCCATATCGAAGCGCAAGTCGCTTGCCGAGACGGTCACCGATGTGCTGGTGGAGCGCGGGGACCGGCAGGTGGCGCTGAGCGCTGCCCAGAATCCAGGCGCCAAATTCTCGGAAGCCGGCTATATCAGGCTGGTCAAGCGCGCCGAGGGTGATGACCAGCTTGCCCAAACAGTCGGCTCTCGCGCCGAGGTTCCGCGCCATCACTTCCTGCGCATTTTGGCGAAGGCTTCGCAGGCGGTCCGCATCAAGCTCGAGGCCGCAAACCAGCACAAGGCGGGCGAGGTTCAGCGCGCGGTGGCCCAGGCCGCGACCGAGATCCAGACCCAAGCCGCGGCAAGCTCGCACAACTACGCCGCCGCCAACGCCCTGGTCGGCGCCATGAAGGCGGAGGGACGGCTGCGCGAAAGCGATATCGAGTTGTTTGCGCGCGAGCGCAAATTCGAGGAGACCACGGCCGCACTGGCGATTCTCAGCGAGCTGCCGATCCACGCCGTGGAGCGCGCGATCGTGCACGATCGCGTGGAAAGCATCCTGATTATCTGCAAGGCCATCGGACTGGCGTGGAACACGGTCAAGGCGGTCCTGACTCTGCGCTCGGACAAGGGGGGCTTGTCAAAGTACGACCTTGAGAACTACCTCGCGCTGTTCACGCGCCTCAAGCAGGACACCGCCCGACAGGTGCTCAGGTTCCAGTTTAAGAGCGGTGGGCCTTCGGCCGCTTGAAAGGCGTTGCCGGTCCTGACCGCCAGGCGGCGGTTATTTGCCGATCCGTCCCGCCATGCTGATGGAATGCTCAGCGGCGCGGCGCAGCCCGTCGCACAGATCCGGGACCTTGTCCGGGCCGACGTTCTTGTAGGTGTCCTGACGGGCAAGCTGCAGCGCGTCGAGATGGCAGCTGATCAGCACCTTGTCATAGTCGGCGCCGTTGCGCATGGCGTCGAGGACCTCGCAGAGGCGGTTGGCCACGAAGGTGACGAGCTCGTAGCCCACCGTGGTGCCGATATCGCGCAACTCGCAGCTGCTGCGAAATGCATCCTCGAGCAGCATGGCATTGTCGGGGTAGGTTTCAGCCAGTTGAATTGTGTTTTGAAGCCTTGTCAGTCCGTCTTTCAGCCAGTCAGTGAACTCTTCCTTCAGCGTTTCGATCTGGGCTTCGGCGTCACCGACCGCCTGGTTGCGCGTGACACCGCCGGCCCTGCGGACCTTCCTTTGAAAGTCCGTCTCAACCGGAAATTCGCGTGCTCCATTGCTGTTGGACATGTGCCTCACCCAACCCGTGAGCTGTTGAAGAGATTATCGATGTCGTCCTGCGCCAGCGTCGGACCGGTCTCATCGGAGACTTCGATGGCCTTGTCACCCTGGCGGCGACCGACGCCGGTCGGAAAGCCTTCGATCTTGAAGCGCCGGTCAGGCCCGAAATAGGTCGGCGCATCGACGAAATTGCGCGGATTGAAGGCAATCCAGCTCAGGCGATCGTAGAGACTCGACGGCGACATCGGCTTCGCCACGACCATATTGGCGCCGGCGTCGCGCGCGCTCTTGATCGTGCTCTCGCGCGTGTCGCTGGTCATGATCAGGATCGGCACTGTCCGGTTCGGGTTGGTGACGTTGCGACGAATGGCCTGTGTCAGCTTCAGCCCGCCATGAGGAGGCAGCAGGTTGTCGCAGAGCAGGATGTCAATCTTCTGCTCGGTCAGGATCTGGATGGCGTCGATCGAGCTGCGGGCGTCCATCGCTTTGTTTGCCCCAAATCCGCGCAGCATGCTGTTGGCGAGCATGCACATGTAGGGGCTCGGATCGGCCACGAGGATCACGAGGTCGCGGAGGTTGAGGGTCGCGTTCTTCATCCGGCGTCTTCAGCATTCATGCTCGACAGGAACGACCCCCGAACGAATTGAAAGCCCGCGCGACACAAGGTCTTCGACGCAAAGGTCTTCGACACAAGACACGGCACCGGCACACGGACTTCGATGCCGCCAGGGTACGATTCGGACTCAAGAAGAGTCGTACAGTTGTTACACTAACGCAATGATAATGTGGAATTATTGACCAACGTTCCCACGAACAGGACATCGTATCTTTACTGGAAATATTGAATGCGCATTAACAATCAATTAACTCTTACTGCCAGCCGTCGTCTGCTCGGGGCTTCCAGAAAATCGTTGCGACGTCTCTGAGGTGGCCGAGCCCTGGCCTATAGGTGCGTCGGGCGAGCCGACAAGGCTCGCCCGCACGGCGTCTTGCCGACGCCCACTTCCACTTGGAACGTTATTTGAGCGCTTATCGGGACCTTAGTCTTCCACGTTGCGCCGCTGCCATTCCAGCTGCCAGCGCCGCTCCTCCCCATCACTCGCCGACAGTTCCGGCTTGGTGGTGGCGGCCGTCGAGAGGCTGAAAGCGGCGAAACGGGCCGCGACTTTGACGGTTGGGGTGGATGGCTCGAAGATCATCGTGATCATGGTTTCCTCCATGGCTAGGCCGGACTTGCCGGCTTGATCATGCGTCAACCTAGTTGCAATCCCGTGAGCCGGATGTGATTTGCGTCACGCAATCGTCGAATCTCAGGATTGGCGGCGGGGCATCACTTTGAGCGCGAGGCGCGGAGACGTAGAATTCCGGGATGACCGTCATCATTCACCAAGCTTGGTGCCAGCCGCCCGCAGAGCTCCCATGGCCGCATGAGGAGGTGCATGTCTGGCGCGCGACGCTTGCGTGGCCGGACGCGGCGGCTCATCGCCTTGAGCAATGCCTGTCAGCAGATGAACGAGACCGCATGGGGCGCTTTCGCTTCGCGAAAGATCGCCGGCGCTATCTCATTGGTCGTGGGCTGTTGCGATCGCTGCTTGGCCATTATCTCGATCTGGCGCCGCAGGGCCTGCGTTTTGAGACCGCAGCCGCCGGCAAGCCGCATCTGGCATCCGGTCAAGGACAGCTGCAGTTCAACCTGGCGCATTCCGGTGAATACGTGCTGATCGCGCTCGCCGATGGCCGCGCCGTCGGAATCGATGTTGAAGAGATCCGCGACGACTTCGACGCCGGAGAGCTGGCGGCGCATTTCTTTTCGCCGGGCGAGCAGCGTGACCTCGAGACGCTCACCGGACGTGTCAAGATCGAGGCTTTCTTTGAGTGCTGGACCCGCAAGGAAGCCTATGTGAAAGCGCGCGGCGAAGGCCTGTCATTGCCGCTCGATCAGTTCGACGTGTCGCTGCGACCGGGCGAGCCCGCACGGCTGGTCGCGACCCGCCCGGATCCCGCCGAGGCGAAGCGCTGGCACCTCAGCGAGATGGAAGTCGCCGATGGCTACAAGGCGGCACTGGCGGTTGAGGGGCAGGGCGGGACGCTGCGATTTTGGGATAGCCCGGACGAATTGGCCTAGTCCCAGGCGCCGATGACCAGGTCTTAAAAACCGTCGCGGCGCGGCCTGCTCACCGCAGGACGCGCCACGAACGAGGCTACTCGCCAAAGGTTGGTTAACGTTCCGGCTCACGCTGCAAGTGCGTGACCGCTCAGGTCGAGCTCGAGTACGCCGGGCACCGCGACCACGGCTTCAGGATGGTTGCCGTTCTCAAACAGCGCGAATTTGAGGGCAGCTGCACGGTTGATGAAGAGCCCGCCGATCAGGCCATGCGTCATCTTGGCAACCCAGTTGCCGCGACGATTCTGGCCAATGAGAAAGAGCGGCTTTTTTTCGATTTTGGTACGCATTGACGTCTCCAGATCTTGGTTTTTGCGGGCGGGGATTCCGCCTGTCATCGTGGCGCACCATAAGACCATCGGGCGATAAGTGGTGTGACGGCCGACACAGTTTTTCCCTTTTTGGCCAAATGCTTGCGCGCCCTGGAAAGCGTTTTTTTGTGCTCGAGATCACATCGGCTGAATGGATGAGATCCTAGGGTCCCGGAGACACGCGGGCATTGGTTGCCCGTGCCCACAAATCCGAGGACGCCATGCTGAACCGACAGACCACCGCCCCGAAGAGCGACAACGAAATCTTCATCCGCCTTGAATCCAAAGTGCAGTCGTATGCGCGAAACTTCCCTGCCATCTTCAGCTATGCACGCGGCACCGAGCTGCGCGATGTTCAAGGCAAGCGCTATCTCGACTTCCTGGCGGGTGCAGGCTCGCTCAACTACGGTCACAACAATCCTGTCTTCAAGAAGGCTCTGGTCGATTACATCGAAACAGATGGCATCACTCACAGCCTCGATCTCCACACCACCGCCAAGGAGCGCTTCCTGCAGGCGATGCACGATATCGTGCTCGCGCCGCGCGGCCTGCATGATTACGTCATGCAGTTCACGGGGCCGACCGGCACCAATGCGGTCGAGGCGGCGCTCAAGATCGCGCGCAAGGTGACCGGCCGCACCAGTGTCGTTTATTTCACCAACGGCTTCCACGGCGTGTCCATGGGTGCGCTCTCGGTGACCGGCAACGCCTATCTGCGCGCGGCCGCCGGCGTTCCGCTGCAGAACACGACCTCGATGCCGTTCGACGGCTATTTCGGCGAAGGTGTCGACACGCTCGCGCATATGGAGCGCATGCTCAGCGATCCTTCCAGCGGTCTCGAGCGTCCGGCCGCGATGATCCTCGAAACGGTTCAGGGCGAGGGCGGCCTCAACGTCGCCAGCGTCAGCTGGCTCCAACGGTTGCAGGCGCTCTGCAACCAGCATGGGATCGTTCTGATTGTGGACGACATCCAGGCCGGCTGCGGCCGCACCGGCACCTTCTTCAGCTTCGAACCAGCGGGCATCAAGCCCGACATCATCACGCTGTCGAAGTCGCTGTCCGGCTACGGCTTGCCGATGGCCATGGTTGTCCTCAAGCGGTCGATGGACGTGTGGAAGCCGGGCGAGCACAACGGCACGTTCCGTGGCAACAACCATGCCTTCGTGACGGCGACCGCTGCGCTCGAGCACTACTGGTCGACGCCGGCCTTCGCCGAGAGCGTGCGCGCGAAAGGCGAGCATCTGCGCCGGCGGCTGCAGATGATGGTGGACGAGTTCTCGCCCCATCTCGTGGATGTACGCGGTCGCGGCATGATGATCGGCGTGCGTTGCGCGGATCCGAAGCGCGCCGCGGCTGTGACGGCGCGGGCGTATCGCTCCGGCCTGATCATCGAGCGCGCCGGCCCGGACGACGAGGTGATCAAGTGCATGATGCCGCTCACGACCTCGGTGCGCGAGCTCGACGAGGGCCTAGACATTCTCGAGCGTGCCATCGCTGAGGAATTCGGCAGCCGCACGATCGATCTGCCGAAAGCCGCCTGATTGGAATGAACCCGGTTGGCCGCCAAGCGATGGCGGCCAAACTCTTTGCACCAGCATTAACCAAGACCCATCGTGGTTGGGGGGAAACCCAATGCCTAGGACTTCTGCGCTTGCCCGTGTTATCGAATCCCGGATGGATCGGTCGGCACTTTGTGAGGACTTAACGCTCGTCGACACGCGGCATGACAACGCCATTCGCTGGCGGCGAGGCGAGCGCCTGCAGCATCTGTTCGAGCAGCGTTGCGATGAGCTCCATGCCGGCAATGGTCCGCACGAAGCCGTCATCACTGAAGGGGCGACGTATAGCTTTCGCGACCTGGATAACCGCGCGAACCAGGTGGCGCGCCTCCTGATCGAGCAAGGCATCAAGGCGGGCGACCGCGTTGCTCTCATGTTCGACAAGGGCGTCCACGCTTACGTGGCGCTGCTCGCGGTCCTTAAAGTCAACGCCGCCTATGTGCCGCTCGACGCCAGTTTTCCCAATGAGCGGATCGGCTTCATCCTGAAGGATGCGGGCGTCAGCGCGATCGTCACCATGTCGGCGTTCCGCGAGAAGCTCACGGGCTTTGCGGCCACGCAAATCTTCCTCGACGCCGCCGAGCGCATGATCGCCGAAAAGCCGGTGGCGCGGCTCGCAACGCATGAGGTGATGCCGCCGACGGATGAGCTCGCCTATGTGATCTACACCTCCGGCACCACCGGAACGCCCAAAGGCGTGGCGATCGAGCATGCCAGCATCTGCAATTTCGTGCGGGTGGCCGCCGAGGTCTATGGCATGCGGCAAGGCGATCGCTGCTATCAGGGCATGACCATCGCGTTCGATTTCTCGGTCGAGGAGCTGTGGGTGCCGCTGATCGCCGGCGCGGCGCTGGTGCCGGGCAAGCCCGGAGCGAGCCTCGTCGGCAGCGATCTCGCCGACTATCTGCAGAGCAACCACGTCACTGTCATGTGCTGCGTGCCGACGCTGCTCGCCACCATCGAGCAAGATCTGCCCGAGCTGCGCATCCTGCTGGTGTCGGGCGAGGCATGTCCACAGAACCTGGTCACGCGCTGGCATCGGCCGGGCCGGACCATGCTCAATGCCTATGGCCCCACCGAGGCGACCGTCACCGCGACCCTCACCGAGCTCTATCCGGAGAAGCCGGTGACCATCGGCGGACCGCTGCCGACCTACACCATTGTGATTCTCGATCCCGACAAGGACGAAGCCATTGCGAAGGGTGGTTCGGGCGAGATCGGAATTGCCGGCGTCGCGCTGGCAGCCGGCTATCTCAATCGCGACGACCTCACGCAGAAGAAGTTCATTTCCGATTTTCTCAATATTCCGAACAACCCGTCCGGCCGCATCTATCGCACCGGCGACCTTGGCCGGATCAATGAGCAGGGCGAGGTCGAATTCCAGGGCCGCATCGACACGCAGGTGAAGATCCGCGGCTACCGGATCGAGCTCACCGAGATCGAATCGGTGCTGATGCAGCTGCCGCAGATCGCGCAGGCGGTCGTGAACACCTGCGAGGTCGAGCCTGGCGCCGTCGAGCTCGCCGCCTACTACAGCCTCAAGCAGGGCGCGTCAGACCTTTCCCACGGCGAGATCGCGGCGATGCTGCGCAAGCATCTGCCGCCCTACATGGTGCCGGCCTATCTCGAGAAGCTCGACGTCATGCCGATGACATCGAGCCACAAGGCGGATCGCAAGGCGCTGCCGGCGCCGAAGGGACCGCGCCTCGCGGTCGCGAGCGGGCGCTTCGTGGCGCCGCGGTCGGAGGCCGAGCAGACGCTAGCGCAGTCTCTCATTGAGGTGATGAAGATCGAGCGTGCATCGGTCGACGACCATTTCTTCCAGGACCTTGGCGGCCATTCTCTGCTGATGGCGCGTTTCTGCTCCGAGATTCGCAAGCGCATGAATGTGTCGGTGTCGATGCGCGACATCTATCTCAATCCCACGATTGCAAAGCTTGCGGAGCATCTGAAGTCGTCGGCCCCGGAGACCACGATCGAGGCGCCGCGTGAGCCGCTCCATATCGCGTCGAACCTTGCCTACTATGGCTGTGGCGCGCTGCAGGCCCTGTCCTATGTGACCTATGGGGTCGTGTGGCTATGGCTTATGACAAAGGGTTTCGAGTGGAGCTACGACGCGATCGACAATGTCGCGGTGGCCTATTTGCGCGTCGTTGCGTTCGGGGCCGGCATGTTCGTGCTCTTGAGCGCCATTCCGGTCGCCACCAAGTGGCTGCTGATCGGCCGCTGGAAGGAGGAGGTGATCCCGGTCTGGAGCTTGCGCTACTTCCGTTTCTGGCTGGTGAAGGCGCTCATTCGCAGCGCCCCGGTGACGCTGCTGACCGGCAGCCCGCTCTACAATGTGTATCTGCGCCTGCTCGGCGCCAGGATCGGCCGCCGCA
>Ga0209488_10002427_pt1 | contig 15301 bp, 12 predicted proteins | sample Rivendell_Oct201_8_FD_188349 | JGI IMG/M metagenome (GOLD analysis project Ga0209488, IMG submission 188349) | Vadose zone soil microbial communities from the Eel River Critical Zone Observatory, Northern California, USA -... | ecosystem: Environmental > Terrestrial > Soil > Vadose zone >... | reverse complement strand
GTCGTCACGATGGCCGAGAGCTTCAGTGTCGAGCGCCGTAAACTGCTGCGCTTTCTCGGCGCGAAAGTCGTGTTAACGCCCGCGGCGGAAAAAGGCACGGGCATGCTCGCCAAAGCCGTCGAACTTGCCAAGACGCATGACTACTTTCTCTGCCGGCAATTCGAAAACGAAGCCAACGCCGACGTGCATTCGCGTACGACGGCGCAGGAAATATTGCGCGACTTCAAGGGCGAGACGCTGCACTACTTCGTCACTGGATTCGGCACCGGCGGCACGTTGAAAGGCGTGGCCCGGGTCTTCAAGAAAGAGAGCCCGATGACTCGCATCATCGCGGCGGAACCGGACAACGCTCAAGTACTCGGCAGCGGCATCGCTCAACCGCGCGCCGCCGACGGCTCGCCCACGGCCAGTCATCCGAGCTTCCGTCCCCATATGATGCAGGGTTGGAGTCCCGATTTTATTTCCAAACTCACCGAAGACGCCGTACGCAACGGCACCGTCGATGAGATCGTCCCGGTGGCGGGCGGGTCCGCGATGCAGTTGACGCGCGATCTTGCACAGCGCGAAGGGATTTTCGTCGGCACTTCCAGCGGCGCAACGTTGGCGGCCGCGCTCGAGATCGCCAAGCGCGCACCGCAAGGCGCGAACATAGTCTGCATGCTCCCCGATACCGGCGAACGCTATTTGTCGACGCCGTTGTTCGAAGACATCAAAGAGGAGATGTCGGCCGACGAACTGGAGTTGTCGCGTTCCACGCCGCTATGCCGCTTCGACACCGTGCCGGCCGATGCATCGGGCGCCGTACCCGCCGTGACGGCGCCACCCAAGATCGACTTGGATGTGGAGGCCGTGCAATTCGTCGATGAAACGATCGGGCGCGAACCGGTCGTGCTCTTCGCGCTCGAGTGGTGCGAATTCTGTTGGTCGGTGCGCAAGTTCTTTGCCCGCATCGGCGTCAAGTATCGCAGCGTCGATCTCGATTCCGTGGCGTACCAGGAAAACGATCGCGGCGGCAAGATTCGCGCGGTGTTGACGCAACGTACGGGGAATCCGTTCGTTCCGAAGATCTTTGTCGGCGGACGGCATATCGGCGGCTGCACGGAATTGTTCGACGCCTGGCGCAGCGGCGCATTGCAACGCTACTTCGACGAATGCGAAATCTCGTACGATCGCGGCGTCGCGCTCGATGCCAGCTCGCTGTTACCTAAATGGCTGCAGCCACGGAAGGCGGGGTGAGCGCGGTGTCTACGCGACTCGAATCGGTGCACGTGGTGGCTGAGCAACGCGCGCGCGTTCATTCCTCTTGGTACTCGCTGCACGCCGCGCATGCACGGTGGACGCGTCATCTAGCGTCGCTCCAAAGCGCACCGAAGATGAACTCGACTGCGACGAGCTGCCACTTTCAACTTCACAGTGTGACCTTCCGTTCCGGCCACAGGGCTCCATCCACTTAAAGCCTGCCCGCTCGTCGCTAACGTCCCCCGACGACTCGGCCGCGAGGCCAATGCAACCTCTGCGCTGCAGCGCTGTCTATTGCCCATTCTCGAGACGAGACTGGGAGCGACCGACATGAACGAACTCAAAGTAACTCAAGCACGCGGCGCGTTTTCTCTGCAATGCGAAGTGACGGCGGGCATTCGCGCGCATGCGACTACAGTATGGGGCCTGTTAACGGATGCAAAGAGATTCCCAAGTTGGAACTCCACGATTAGCGGAATCGATGGCGAGATTCGCGAAGGCAAACGCATTCGACTGCACGTCCCCGGCACGGATCGCACTTTCACTCCGCACGTTTCGGGCGTGGTGCCGGCCGAACGCATGACCTGGACCGGCGGCATAGCGCCTCTTTTTAAAGGCGTACGCACTTTTGCATTGCAGCCGCGCGGCGACGGTACCACGGACTTTACGATGGAGGAGCGGTTCACGGGTCTGATGCTGCCGTTCGTCAAACGCTCGTTGCCGGATTTCAAACCGGTGTTCGAACGATTCGCGAACGATTTGAAACAGGCAGCGGAACGGGAATCAACCCTAGACTGATCGACTAGATGCGATTGAGCTAGGGCGGGATCGATTGGATATCCGGTTCGACAAACGACTGTCTTGCTCGCGGCGAAAACAGAACCTCGGCCGAGTAATGCGTCAGCATGATCTTGCTGTCGAGCAGCACTGGATTTTTATTGATGAAATCCCCAGCCGACATGCAGTCCGATGATTTTGTCATGAAGTGTGCTGCCGCCATGATCCAGGCGCGTGTAATCGTTTCGTGAAATTTGGATTCGCTGACGCCGAGATGCGCAAGGAATGCGAGCAGCGATTGCTTCATGCGCGCGGCGGCTGCATCGATCGGATGCTCGCAGAGATACACGTAGGCCAACCGAACATGCGCCGCGTGATCGAAATCGGCCGGTGCTACTTCACAGGCTTCGAAAGCGCGTCTGAACTCTCGATCCTCTGCCGAGGGCTGGTGTGTCACGACCACTCTCTTTCAATTCGGAGTCAATTCGGTGTCGATCCTCGTGTCCGCCGGCGCGGGGCGCAACTCTACCTCACTCACGCAGCATCGTGAAAGATAATTCCCAGCGTCACGCGCTTGCCACTGCGGACTTCGCTCACCCCGTGCCGCATAGCAGCTCGATACGGCCGGCTCTTTCCTGGTCGCGGAAACTGACCCGATTCTTGCGCGAACTCGACGCCGTTAGGGTCGGGTCCTGATCCAGGGGCGTTGCACGCGACGGAGCGGGTTTGTAATCGTCGCCGCCGAAGTGTCCAGCAAACGACGTCGGCTCAGGCGGCGGATGGCAAGGGTCAAGCGCGGCGTGGAATTCGTCGGCGAGCCGAAGCGCGAGACGTGGGGAACGTTCGCGATGTTCAAAGATCCCGACGGCAATCAGTTCGTCCTGTCGTCGAACTAGGAAGCAGCAGGGAGTGTTATGCCGGGTTGCAGCAAGGACGCAACCTTCGCCAGCAATTCCTCGGGTGTGCTCGGTTTGGGAAGGAAATTAACGTTGCCGCTGGCAATGCCGTTTTGCAGGACGCGATCGTCCGCATAACCGCTCATGTGCAGGATGGTCAAATTCGGATAGCGCACGCGCATCTGCTCGCCCAACACGCGGCCATTCATGCCCGGCATGACCACATCGAGAATCGCGAGGTCGATCGTCTGCTGACGCTGATCGACCGACCGTAGCGCTTCGGCGCCATTGCCGGCGGCGATCACGTCATATCCGGTTCTTTGCAAGATACTGGTCAAAAGATTGCGCGCGCCCAAATCGTCTTCGACCAGGAGAATCGTGGCGTGCGCTGAACCGCGCGGCAGCGCTGTGACTCGCGCGGTCGTCGCGACCGCTGCCTCATTGGCCGCTCGCGCGACACGCGGCAACAAAACTCGAAACGTGCTGCCTTGACCGAGGGTGCTTTCCGCAAAGACGATGCCGCCGCTTTGATTCACAATTCCGTGCACCGTGGCAAGACCCAAGCCGACGCCCTTGCCCAGCTGCTTAGTCGTAAAAAACGGCTCGAATATTTGCGGCAGAATCGCGGCTTCAATGCCGGCGCCGAAGTCCTGAACTTGCAACTCCGTCCAGCCGTGCGCGCTCGCGGCGGCGACGGAACTCGGCAATGCCTGAGCATGGCGCAACGTGCGAATGACGATGCGACCGCCGCCAACCGACGCATCGCGGGCGTTGATCACCAAATTCAGCAACACCTGCTCCAATTGAGCGGGGTCGACTTCGACCAGATCGATCTGCGCATCCAATTCAAACGCGAGCTCCAAGTCCTCGCTCAGCGTTCGACGCAACATCGACTCAAAGCCCATGACGACATCGTTGACGGAGACCATTTGCGGCTGCAACGGTTGTCTGCGCCCGAAGGCCAGCAGTTGCTGCGTCAGCGTCGAAGCGCGATCGGCCGCCTTCTTGATTTCCTGGACTTGCTGAGTTGCATCCGGCGAATTCGCAACGTGCTCCGCCAGCAAACTTGCGTAGCCTTGGACGATCAAGAGAATATTGTTGAAGTCGTGCGCGACACCGCCCGCAAGCTTGCCGATCGCTTCCAGTTTTTGCGCCTGACGCAGTTGCTCCTCCACCTCGGCGCGCTGCGCGACTTCCGTTCGCAACTGCACCTCGATCATCGTGATGGCTGCAAAGTCCGTCATTGCCTGGATATCGCGCGCCGTCCAGGCATGCGGCTGGGAATCGGCAACGGCCAAGCTGCCGAGCGCACTGCCGTCTACGTCGATCAAGGGCACGCCCAGGTAGGCAATGACATTGAGATCCGGAATCGCAAGATTTTCCTTCACCAACGGATCCTCGCGCGCGTCGGGAACTACGAGCGGCCGCTTGAATGCGACAACGTATTGGCAGAAGGAGTGCGACAACGGCGTTTCGCGCCGTGTTTTCCACGGCTCGCCCAAACCGTACGAGCTCTTAAACCACTGACGGTGATCGTCGACAAAAGTTACCAGCGCGACCGGCGCGTTGATCGACTGAGCGACGAGCCGGGCGATGCGATCGAAGATTTCATCCGCCGGCGTATCGAGAATACGGCGAATTTCAAGCTGCTTAAGCCGCTTCGGGTGTGCAAGCTGTGCGGATACATCCATAGGCCATCTCGATAATTTTTATTTGCCTTCCGCGCATGGCCTTCGTTGAGCTCGCCCGATTTTCCTGTCGTCCAGCTTTGTGATAGACGCGGCATCTTAGCGCGTCTCCGAATCAGTTGCTTATTCCTTAGCGGACTGTTGAAAAATCCTTTTTCAACAGACTACTAAGGCTCCGCCTCATCGATCTACGCGCCTCCGGAGCCTTCGCTCGCATCTCAATGATTTAGCATTCCATCGATGCAGCGTCGATAGAGCTTCGCGAAATCCTCCGGACGCAGCGGAATTGGGTTGCCGCCGGTGGAAGGATCGTCGAATGCCTGTTGCGCCAGTTTTGACGGAGCGTCCTGCGGCACGCCGATGTCCGCGAGCGTGTTGACAATGCCGATGGTTCTGCGCAATTCCAATACCCAATTGAGCACGCTGTCGAACGAGGGCTGCGGCAAATCCAAATAGGCGGCTAAGCGCACAAACTTTTCTTCCAGGGCCGATCGATTCCATACCAGCACGTAGGGCATGACCACGGCGTTGGTGAGTCCATGGTGCGTATTGAAGTGCGCCGAACACGGATGACTCAAGCTATGCATTGCACCCAAGCCTTTTTGAAAAGCGGTGGCGCCCATCGAGGATGCGATCAACATCTGCGCGCGCGCTTCGATGTCGCGGCCGTTTCTCACTGCGCGCGGTAAATACTCCTTGATCAGCCGCATACCCTCGAGCGCAATGCCGTCCGCCATGGGGTGATAGAAAGGGGCGCAGAACGCTTCCAGATTATGCGACAACGCATCCATGCCGACCGCCGCAGTGATCGGCGCGGGCAACCCGAGCGTAAGTTCCGGATCGTCGATCACTAGTCGCGGCTGCATGCGCGGATGAAAAATAATTTTCTTGGAGTGATCGCGCAAATCCGTAATCACCGATGCGCGCCCCACTTCGGATCCGGTGCCGGAGGTCGTCGGAATGCCGATCGTCGGCAAAATGCCGGCGACATTCACGCGCGTGTACCAATCCTCGCGATCTTCGAAATCCCACAGCGGCCGCGACTGTCCCGCCATGAGCGCGATGGCTTTGCCGGCATCGAGCGCGCTCCCGCCGCCGAACGCGATCACACCGTCGTGGCCGCCCGCTTTGCAGGCGATTACACCCGCCGTTACGTTTGCTTCGATCGGATTCGGCTGCACGTCGGAAAAGACTTCGCAACGCAGTCCCGCCGTGCGACAACAGTTCACGGCTGCATCGATCATCGGCAATTTCGCGAGACCCGGATCGGTCACTAACAACGGATTCGCGATGCCCAGCGTTTTGCAGGCGTCCGGCAATTCGGCGATGCGGCCGGCGCCAAAGCGAATCAACGTCGGGTAGTTCCAATTTCCGCGTAGCGTGGTCATGCGATTTTTGTCCGGAGGTGAAATGATTTTGGCCGCGTGAGATGTTCGTAGCCCACCGTCGACAAGGTGCACCCGCGTCCCGAATCCTTGACGCCCACCCATGCCAGCGCAGGATCGAGATAGTCGCAGCGATTCATGAACCACGTGCCGGTATCGATCTGTTCGCCAATCCGCACGGCAGCCTCGTCGTCACCGGTCCAAATCGCGGCGGTTAAGCCAAACGCCGAATCGTTCATTAACGCGATCGCCTCTTCATCCGTATGCACCTTCATGATCCCAGCCACCGGTCCGAAGACTTCCTCGCGCATCACCGGCATCGAATGATTGACGTTGACCAGCACCTGCGGCGCCAGATACGGCGTGCCCATCTTGCTAGCGGGAAAGGTCGTTTCGTCGATCAACGTTTTTGCGCCTGCGCGAACTGAGGCATTGATCTGCTCGCGAATCGTTGCGGCGGCTGCGGTTCTGACCACCGGACCCAAAGTCGTCTCCGGATCCAGCGGAGTGCCGAGCCGGTACTTGAGCGTCAACTCGACAAATCCCGCAACAAACTTCTGATAGAGCGCGTCGTGCACATAGACGCGCTGCAATCCGCAACACGACTGCCCGCTGTTGAAGTAGGCGCCGTCGACGACATTCTCGATCGCATGCTCAAGATTCGCGTCGTGACGGACATACACCGGGTCGCAACCGCCCAGTTCCAATCCGACGCCGATGAACCGCTCCGACACGGCGCGCTGCACGGCGCGCCCGCCCGCAACCGAACCGGTAAACGCAACAAAGTCGACGCGTGCGTCGCGAATCGTGCGCTCGGCGTCTTCGTGCGTCATGTGCAGCACTTGGAATAGTCCATTCGGCAAGCCGGCTCCGCGCAAAGAATCGGCAAACCGCTCGGCGCACAAGGGCGTTTGCGCCGAATGCTTCAACACCACGGCGTTGCCCGCCAGCAGCGCCGGTACCACGCTATTGACGGCGATCAGATACGGGTAGTTCCACGCAGCGACGGTAAACACGACACCGAGTGGTTCGCGGCGAATGAAACGCCGAAAATTTTCCTTGACGCCAACATCGAGGTCGGCGAGCGCAGCCGGCGCAATCTCGATCATGTGTCGCGCACGTTCGAGCATCCCGCGCACTTCGTTCGGAGCGTAGCGGATCGGCCGGCCCATCTGCCAAGTCAGTTCCAACGCAATCGCATCACGTTGCGATTCGAAGATATCGCAGAAGCGCGCGAGCAAGACGGCGCGATCCGCAACGGCCACGTGACGCCATTCGCGCTGCGCAGCGCGCGCGCTTTCCAGTGCGCTCGAAATCTCCGCGCCGGTGGCGAGCGGCAGTTCGACATACACACTACCGTCGATCGGAGAGAGGGTGCGTTGGAGCATAAGTCGAACCCGGACTGTCAGATAATTTCAAAATACCGCGCCAGTTCCCAATCGGTGATGTGTTTGCGGAACTCGCGTTCCTCCCACTCGCGAGTGGCGGCGAAGTGGTCGACGAAGGCCTCGCCGAACCACTCGCGCGCCATCTTCGATTTCTTCAATCGCTGCGCCGATTCCCAGAGAGTCCGCGGCAGCGCCAATCGCTCAGGAAATTTTTTCTCATACGCATTGCCGGTGACAACCGGCTCCGGCTCCACTTTCTGCTCGATGCCGTAAAGACCCGATGCCAATGCCGCCGCGAGAATGATGTAGGGGTTCGCGTCGGCCGCCGCGACGCGATACTCGACGCGCTGCGACTTAGCGCTGCCCGGAATCACTCGGAGCGCGGTAGTCCGATTCTCTACGCCCCAGGTCGAATCGGTGGGAGCCCAAAATCCCGGGATGAGGCGAGTATAGGAATTGACGGTCGGTGCCACCATCGCGAGCAACTCCGGCATCAGCTTCTGCTGCCCACCGACGAAGTGACGCATCGCCTCGCTCATAGAGTTTGTTTGCTGCGGATCGTGGAACACCGAGCCGCCGTCTCTGTTTTTCAGCGACAGGTGAATATGACCGCTTTGTCCCGGCCAATCGCGCGAGTGCTTGGCCATGAACGTGGCCATCATTCCGTTCTGCTGCGCCAGCACTTTGCAAAACGTTTTGAACAGCGCCGCTTTGTCCGCAGCGTTCAGCGCCTCATCGACCGTGAGCGCCGCTTCGATGACGCCTGCGCCGGTTTCCTCGTGCAAACCTTCGATACCGAAATCCATTGCATCGCAGAACTCCAGCATCTGTCGATAGAAATCCGACGCGACGGAATTGCGGATGACCGAATAACCGAACCAGCCCGGCGCCATCGGTTGGAGGTTCCGGTAGTGCTTGGCGCGCACCGACTCCGGCGTTTCACGGAAGAAAAAAACCTCGTACTCGAAACCCGAATAGACGCTGAATCCCATTGCCTGCGCGCGCGCCAATACTCGACGCAACACACCGCGCGGACAAACGGTTTCTGCGGGCGGCGCGAACTCGCACAGAAAGAATACACCGTTACCTTCGAGCGGCAGCGCGCGACAGGACTCGGGCAGAACGCGTACCGGCGCGTCGGGATACCCCGTGTGCCAGCCCGTGTACTTCGTGTTGTCGTACAGTTGATCCTGACAATCCCACCCGACCACCACATCGCAAAATCCGAATCCGCTCTCTAATGCCGAGAGGAATTTGGCGCGCGAAATGTACTTGCCGCGCAAGATTCCATCGATGTCGATTACACCGACTTTGACGTGCGAAAGATTGCGCGCTTCGACCAGCGCACGGGCATCGGCAGCGGTTTTTACGGCTCGCGGTTCAACGGTTATTTCTCGATACTCATCTCTCGGTTTTGGAAGACCCAAGCTCGCCGCCACTCAGCGCGAACGATTCCTCGGGCGACAAGACCAATTTGTGGCGGCCAACGAGCGCAAAGTAGAGGATACCGATCGCATACCACGCCGCCACACCGAACACGCCTTTTTGATACACGGGATCGCGCAATTGCACGTACAGCGTGACCACTGCGATTGCGATCGTGGCAACGGCCCCGACAACACCGAGCGGGCTGCGATACGGCCGCGCAATGTTCGGGTACTTGCCGCGCAGCAGGATGAACGACAGGCCCTGCATCGCATAGGAAATCATTGCACCGAACACCGCCATGTTCAGTAGGACACCGCCGATAGTCGAGCCGGCCGCTTCCGCGCCGAAGAGATAGTACACGACAGTCATCACTGTGAATCCTGCCAGGCCGCCGCCGATCAGTGCAACGTTGGGGGTCCGGTGTTTGCCGTCGGTCACGGACAGGAATTGCGGAAAATATCCCGCTCGCGACAGCGAATAAATTTGGCGGCCGTAGGCGAAGATGATGGTGTGAAAACTGGCAACGAGCCCGATCACCGCAAATAATGACAGAACTTTGGCAAGGTCGCCGCCGAAGGTGACGCGAAAGCCATCGAGAATCGGTTCACCGGAAGTCCCCAGCGTGAACGCGCCGTGCATCTTGCCGGTGTCCAACGATCCGACGCCGGCGTTGAGAAATAGAATCAGAATCCCGGACACGAATAACGTCACCATGCCCGAGATAATGCCGATCGGCATGTCGCGCTTGGGATCGTGCGTTTCTTCCGCGGCCAGCGGCAATTCTTCGATGGCAAGAAACAACCACACCGCGAAGGGCAAGCAGAGCAACACGCCGTTCCAACCGAACGGGAGGAACGGCCCATTGCCTGCGGTTAACTCGATCGGTTGACCGCTCGCGTCCGCGCCGATGTTGAGCGCCCAACGCGAGAAATCGAAATGCGGCACGGCGCTCGCCCAATAGATGGCCAGCACGGTCAGCGCCATGAGCGTGATCACGACCGTCACCTTAAATGAGTTTTCCACGCCAATGAGATTCAGTCCGACGAAAACTCCGTAGAGTCCCAACCACCAGAGAGGTTGCGCGCCGGTGGGCGTACCGAAGATCTGAGTTAAATACGAGCCGGCAAAGAAAACCACGACCGCGGGCGTTAACACATATTCGATATTTTCCGCGAGCCCCGTGACGAAGCCGCCCCACGGACCCATCGTTGCGCGTGCAAATGAATACGCGCCGCCGGTATGAGGCAGCGCCGGCGACATCTCGGCGAGTGAAAACACCAAACCGAAGTACATCACCGCGATGATGATCGTCGCCCAAAACAATCCGCCGAATCCGCCGACTGCAAACCCCAAATTCCAGCCGGAAAACTGGCCCGAAATGACGGCGCCGACACCGAGCGCCCAAAGCGACCAAACGCGCGCGTGCCGTTTCAGTCCGCGTTTCTCGAAATAGTCTTTGTCGGCGTTTTGGTAGGTGACCGACCCGACCGTTTTTTTCTCGGACATCAGGCTCTCGATTGCGAAACGACAAAGGACCGGACGCCCGAGTATAGGCTGCGAATGACTGCAGTTGCTATCGTGTCCGAATGCTAACAGCATGTTGAAAAAGGACTCCTTGTCACTTTTTCAACGTCGCTTGCGAAAAGCGTGGTTTTCGCTGCGCTCGCCCAAGTCCATAAAACATGGCAAGCACGTAAAATGTGCATAATTTCGTCGGGCCCTCCATGGCCCGCCAAGTACATAGATTTGGGCAGCCTGTTGAAAAGAGTTTTTCAACAGGCTGCTAACGCGGCGTCGTGCGAACGCCGGGGCGCAGTTTACGAAATGGCAGTTGCGCCGGCGCGGCGATGTTCGGCCCCGGCGCCTCGACGACCAAGATGCGGCTCGCAATAGGAGCGAAGTCGGCTCGGAAGTGCACCGAACTCTTCAACACAACCACACCATAGTCGCGAGGGTCGGCGCGCAGATGATGGAACATCGCCCGATCCGCCGCTTGTTGCTTCTTGCTGGCAATTGCGATGGAGACATCGCCCGTGCGGAGTAAAGCCATCGGGCCGAGCGCCATCCGCGCGCCCTTGTAATACGGACCGGTGCCCGTGAATTTTCCATCGCCCAGTGCGAGCACATCAAAGCGAGCGCGAAGCGGAGTTTCCGCGGCAAAGCGAGTGCGCGCGCCCAATTCCAGCTCGACGCTGGCGCCCTCGCCCGCCGCGTGCGCGCGTTGCGCCGCTTCGGGGTCGCAAATAATTCCCGCCAGCACGGATGGAACGTGCGCCGCCAGCAATGCCTTGAGCAACGATGTTGTATCCGCATTGCCGCCGCCGCCCGGGTTGTCCTGAGTGTCGGCCAACACGATGGGACGTCCGAGCGACGGCGATCCTTTGATTTCGCGCAGCGCCCGATCGATTGAGTAGATCTTCAGTGCAAATTCTCTCTCGCGTTCGCCGACCTGCGACGCCAGCGTCCGCACGGCGGCGCGCACCGCGGCGGAATCATTTCCGTAAGCAAACACTGCCGGGCTACAGTCCGCGACATCCGCCGCGGGAAATCCCGGCGTCAGATGGCAGGAAATCAGCGGCGAGCGTTCCAAACGATCCGCTTCGGTCATGAGCGAAGTCAAAGGCTCGATCAACGTGCATTGCGAAGTAAGGGGCATGAGAAAGGACAGCTGCTCGAGCTCGCGGTGCATCGCTTCGTCTTTCAATTCGCGTAGCGCACGAAAAGTTCGCGCGCCCGTGTCGGCCATGTCGACGTGCGGATAGGTGCGGTAGGCACATAACACGCTCGCCTGCTCCACCATCAGCTGCGATACGTTAGCGTGAAAATCCAAACTCGCGACCACCGGCATGCGCGGCCCCACCGCTTGGCGCACGCGTTTAAGCAATTCACCGTCGGCATCGTCGAGATGCTCGGCGACCATCGCGCCATGCAAATCCAGGTATACGGCATCGACATTCGCGTTGTCGCGCAAATCCTTCAGCAACAAGTTGCTTATATGCTCATAGGCATCGCGCGTGACGTGCGCGGACGGCGTCGCCGAACACCACGACAAGGGAACGACTTCCGCACCGCTTGCTTTAGCGGCCTCGATGAATCCGGTCACCGGTAAATTGATGCCGCTCACGGCGTCGATCATTTCGGCGCCGCGCACCAGGCCCGGCCATGCGTCCGCCGCTACAAAATCCGCCAGCGTCGCTTTGACGGGCGCAAACGTATTGGTTTCGTGCTGAAAACCGCCGACGGCGATGCGCATATATAAGGTGTGACTATTAGCTTGACGCCGCCGCTACGAACTAGAAGACGTACGACGCCGCAATGAGTAGCGAGTTCTGCGAGCGCGATTCGGTGATCGGGCTGCGAGCCGCGTCGTCTTGCAGTTGCGCGACCGAAGCACTTGCCATGCCGAACCAGTGACGATTGAAAAAGTAGATCCCGGTGCCGGACAAACGCACGCTATTTAGACCGCTGCTCGCGTCGAACTGCGGCAGCCCCGAGTTCAGGTGTTGAGTGGCGTTTACGCCGAAATAGGTTTGCGAATATCGGCCGTTCACCCAAGTAATGCCCGGGCCGGCCAGAAAAATAAAGCGTCGCGTCGGCATGAAACGCGCATAGGCATCCACTCGCGCCAGGGTCCCCTGATCTCTTCCGAGTAAATCGGAAAGCACCTGCACCGACGCCGCGAAATGACCGGCGGAATAACGCGCCGAGATTCCCCCGCGCAGCGTCGAGTCGACGTCGCCGAGCCCGCGCAGATGCGCATCGTCCGATTCCTGACGGCCGCGGCTTCCCGTGAGATGAACGTTCAAGCGCCACGTTCGGTCGCGGAATAGATCGGCGCCGATACCGCCTATGCCGACGAAGAAACGCCCGTACGATAAGTGCACCAGCGGCACCAATCCGCCTTTGTAGTCTTCGCTTCCGGAGAAGCGCGGAAATACCGCGGCCCCGGCGCCGAGCATCACGCGCCACTTATTATCCGCTCGCGTTGCCTGATCCGTCGTCGTCGTGTCGCCCAGCGTCACGAGATCTTTTAGAGTATCGATGGACTGGCTCTGGGCAAACGCCTGCGAACAAGACGCGAATAAAATCACCATCGTCAGTATTTTTAGCATCGGAATCTCCTTAATCCGATGCACAGTTCCACACACACGTCAGGCTGTCAACGACGGCAACGCGCATCTGTGAATACTGTTCCTGCTTGTCAACGCAATGCCCGGAGGCGCGTTGAATGGCGGTTAAGGTGTGCCTGCAAAGTTTACTGTTCAGCGACTACTTCGCCGCCGGCGCATAAGCCTTCATCATTGCGGCGACCCCAGTGGCCGCGTCCGTTTTTTCTTGCAGCAATCCCGACATGACGCCGTTGGACATGATGCCTTGGTAGGCGCCCTTCCAGTCGATCCTCGCCGCCGGCAGTCCAGCAAGCGTAAAGTGAACGATCTCGCCGTGAGTGGAATCCTTGCGACGGCGCACAACGCCTTTGAGGAACGCGAGTAGATTCTTTTCGGTCTCCCGCGACAGTTCTTCCGTCGTCAACATCTTCGGAGCAGCGTTAGTGCCTGGATCAAAGACCGTGATCATTAGGAGCGTACGAACGTCCGGCGACGCACTCGCCTTCGAAAAACCGAACACCTTTGCTCCGGCGTTTTCTTGGTCGATGGGACCGCCGCCTCGCCATTTATACCGGATAAATTACTGCCGCGGAGTCTTCCTGTCCACGTTACTGCTCGCGTACAAGTGGTAAGTGAATTTGCACGGTCGTGCCGGCCGAACCGGAATCAATGGCGACGCTTCCACCGATATCTGCGGCGCGGCGCTTTAGATTGCCGAGGCCGCGCCCCGTCTTCGGAGCGGCCTGTGCGTCGAAACCCTTGCCATCGTCGGTCACGCTGATCACTATTTCGGCGGCTTGCGTTTCCGTGGCAACGCGAATGCGATGCGCGCCGGCGTGTTTGAGAATGTTGGTCAGTATTTCCTGCAACATGCGGAGAATCTGCAGCGCAGAGCCGGGATTGAGCCAGGGCAGCGTCGGCACCGGCTGCACTTCCCAGGAAAGTTTGATACCGGCCGCTTCGAGCCGCGGCTCCAATCGATAGCGCAGCGTCGCAAGCAAGATCAGCAAGTCGTCGCCCACCGGTTCAAGCGAATCGATCGTCAGTTTCAAGTCGTCGACGCACTCGCGCAGTACTTGCGCAATATCGCCGGGCTGCATTTGTCCCCGCTCGACCGCAACCAGCGAGCTCATCAGCGCGGAGCCCAGCCCGTCGTGCATTTCGCGCATGAGACGCTGACGCTCCTCGGACAGCAATTGCGCTTGCTCGATTTGACGCAACTTGTCGTAGCTCTCACCGAGCTCGCGCTCGCGCTCGGACAAGCGCGCCTCCAGCAACGCGCTGGCTTTCTCGCTGGCCGACAACGCGCTGAGATAGCGGCGCAATACGGATGTCAGGAACATCGCGAACAACGCCACGACGCCGATCGGCAGCATATAGATGCTTTCGATATCGGTGCGCCAGTTTTGCAGCAGCCAATCGTGCACACCCAGACCTAAATTAATCCAGAGAACGACGGCCAGCGCTCCGCACTCGAGCGAGCGCACGCGCCACGATACAAACGTAAGCAAGGACGTGACCGTGAGCGACACGCCCGTAAAAATCAAATACGCCAGCGGCGCGAATAGTGCGAGACTGTTGTCGAATCCCTTGAGCGGCAAGGTCAGCACGGAGGCGATCAGCATCGCACCGATCAGAGTCCGCTCCACGATTTTGTAGCGCCGCCGATGCAGAGTATAGGCAAAGAAATAGACCACGACGTCCATCCACCCGAGCGAATTGACGGTGAACCAAGTGAACCATTCGTCGGGAAGCCAGGTGTCCTCGACGTAGTAGTGAAGGTTCCGAATATAAAACAACACCGAGAGCACGAAGAACAGCAGCTGCGTGATCTCGTGGCGGCGCCGGATCCAAAATCCCAGCGCGAACACGCCGAGCACGAGAAAGATCGAGCTGGTGATCTGCGGCACGCGGTTTTGCAGCAGACGACGCGTGTCGAACATCGACCGCAGTTTGGTGATGGGCCCAAGCCATAGCGAGGACACCGCACCGCCGATGGAACGCACGCTGTCCATGCGCACCACCAACTCCAGCTGGTGCTGCGCCGTCAATTCAACCGGGACGCGCACGAACAACGGATCGTTGAACGAAGCAAACAAGTCCTCTTGTATGGAGCTATAAATCAGCGCGTTGTTGGCGTAAATGGCCAGCACTCCCCACGTGTGCCAACGCGGTAAATAAAGCGAGTCGAGTTCCGCGGTGACCTGGCGCGCCGGTACTTCCAGGCGATACCAGACGGTCATGGTTTCCATTTTGCTCAAGTTCCCGTCACCCTGGTTGGGAACGACGGTGCGCGGCAGTGCGTGCGGCAGTTCGACTTGCGTCCACTCGAGCGCCGGCGCTAACTGCAGCGCTTTCGGCGGTGCGTGGTTGAGATCGCCGGGAGCGGAG
>Ga0209488_10002424_pt1 | contig 15308 bp, 10 predicted proteins | sample Rivendell_Oct201_8_FD_188349 | JGI IMG/M metagenome (GOLD analysis project Ga0209488, IMG submission 188349) | Vadose zone soil microbial communities from the Eel River Critical Zone Observatory, Northern California, USA -... | ecosystem: Environmental > Terrestrial > Soil > Vadose zone >... | reverse complement strand
TCGGCATCGAGGACGGCACCGTCCCGCAGCACGATCACGGCATGCACGCGTTCACCCCAGCGCTCGTCGGGTACGCCGATGACCGCGCACATCTGCACCGCCGCCGAATAACCCGTTCGGGTGACTGTGCAGCGGGCCGCCTTCGCTAGAGTGACCTACGGGCACTGGGGACGACGCGCGTGGCGCGAGGCCCGACGTCGTGCTCGAAGCAACAGTGCGAGAACGTCTCGATGAACGAAGACTGTACCCGCTACCAGGTCGAGGCCGGTGTGGCCACCATCACGCTGCAGCGGCCCGAAGCGCTGAACGCCTTCAACGCCGCGCTTCGCAACGAGTTGCGGGCGCAAATCCGGCGCGCGGAAGAGGACGGGGACGTGCGCGTGGTCGTGCTCACCGGCGGCGGCAAAGCCTTCACCGTGGGAGCCGATCTCAAGGAGCCCTACAACCCTCCACACGAGAAGGTAGAGTCGCTGATCATCGAGGAATATAAGCCCTTGCTGGACGCCATCGCCGGCTCGACCAAACCCTACGTGGCCGCCGTCCAAGGGCCGGCAGCCGGCATCGGCATGGCCTTCGCGCTGAACTGCGACCTGATGCTGATGTCGGAAGAAGCTTATCTGTATGCGGCCTTCGCCCCGATCGGGCTTGTGCCCGACGGTGGCGCCACGTGGCACCTCGTGCGTGCCATGGGCTACAAGCGGGCCTATCAGGCCATCATCGAAGGCCGCAAGATTCCCGCGGCCGAGTGCCTCGCTCTCGGCCTAGCCAACCAGGTCATCAAGTCCGAAGGCTTCACGGCAACCGTGCTCGCGTATGCGAAGAGTCTGGCCGAGCGAGCGCCGCTGGCGCTGCGCTATTCGAAGCAATTGGCCCGCAGTGCCATGTGCACGACGCTGGATGCCTGCATCCGCGACGAAGCGGCGCTGCAGAACATCACCATCGCCAGCCGTGATGCGCGCGAAGCGGTGCAAGCCTTCTTCCAGAAGCGTACACCGGTCTTCGAGGGACACTGAATGCCACCTCTCGCGACCCATTCACCGTAATTCGAAGGGAAGAAACCATGCAACTCGGTTCCAACATCAGCGCCGTCATCACCGGCGGTGCCTCAGGCCTCGGCGCGGCCACCGCGCGGCGCCTCGCCGCCAACGGTGTGAAGGTGGCCCTTTTCGACCTGAACGTCGAGAAGGGCGAGGCCCTCGCGGCCGAGTTGGGCGGCGTGTTCTGCCGCGTGGACGTGACCTCCGACGACCAGGTGGACGCCGCCTTCGCCAAGGCCCGCGCAGCCATCGGGCAGGAGCGCATCCTGGTCAACTGCGCGGGCACTGGCAACGCGATCAAGACCGCCAGCTTCGATAAGGTCACCGGACAGCCCAAGCACTTCCCGATGGACGCCTTCGAGAAGATCATCCAGATCAACCTGATCGGCACCTTCCGCTGCATCGCGAAGTCGGCCATCGGCATGCTTTCGCTGACCCCACTGGCGCAGGGCGAGCGTGGCGTGATCGTCAACACCGCCTCGGTGGCGGCCCTGGACGGCCAGATGGGCCAGGCCGCCTACTCGGCCTCGAAGGCCGGTGTCGTCGGCATGACCCTGCCTGTGGCCCGCGACCTGATGAGCGAAGGCATCCGCGTCAACACCATCCTGCCGGGCATCTTCGACACGCCGCTGCTGGCTGCGGCGCCGGAGAAGGTGCGAGCGGCGTTGGCGGCCTCGGTTCCCTTCCCCAAGCGCCTGGGTCACCCGGACGAGTTCGCCCAGCTGGCCGAGACGATGATCACCAACGGCTACTTCAACGGCGAGAGCGTGCGCCTGGATGGTGCCATCCGCATGGCACCGCGCTGACGAGGCGCTCGTGTGAACCCGCTGCGAGGGTTCAGGCGATGATCCCGAGCCGTCTTGCCGCGGAAACCGCCTGCGTTCTGCTGCCAACGGCGAGCTTCGCGTTGACGTTGCGCAGGTGAACCTTGACCGTGTTCTCCGATATGAACAGACGCTCGCCGATGCTCTTGTTGCTGCAACCGAGATCGAGCATGCGCAAGACCTCGAGCTCGCGGTTGGACAAGGGCTCGATGAGAACCGACTGGACGCCGGCGTCCGCAGTCGTGTCACCGACGGCGGTAGGACCGGACCAGTTCATGCTCTTCAGCACCTGATCCACGAAGGCAGTCTGCTTGGACGACCTGGGGGCGTCGGTCGCACCGACCGGGCGGGCCTCGGCCAGCAGCTTCGCAATGGCGGCGCCCTCATCGACGAACAAGCGGACGTAGCCACCGGCGGCCGCCCACTCGATCAGATCGGTCATCCGGCGCAAGGCCGGTCGAGACTGCCCTTCGGCCATCATCGCCTCGGCTTGCAGCAACTTGAGGAGTGCGGCCCGTGTCCGGCGTCGTGTGGCCTCAGCCATTGCGATCTCGGCCTTGAGACCGGACAGTGCCTGGGCGCCGCATCCGGTGCGCACCTGCAGACGGAGCGTCGCCATGGCGAGATCGTCGATGTCGTTGGCATTCGCCGGGAACCGTTTGGCCTGTTCCCACACCTCGGTGAACGAGGCGGCCTGCCTAAGGTACTCATGCGCCGCGTCGATTGCGCCGTCGATCAGCGCCCACTTGGAGCGCTCCAGCCACACCGTTGCCACCAGACGCGGCAACGACGACGAATGGCCAAAGAGTTCCAGGTCGGCCAGGCGCCGGAGGGACAGCTCTGTCTCACCCATAGCCCGGGCGCATCGCGCCAGCAGTAGATGGTTGACGATCAAGCTGTCGGGCGGCCCGGTCTCCTTCACCAGCGGCAGGCATTCGGTTAACAGCTGGTTGGCCTCGGCTAGTTGATCGTTGTGGTAGAGCGCGGCGGCAAGAGCGACGCCCAGTGCGGCACGGCCGCCGATCGCTCGGTAACGGTTCTGGGTGATGCTGCTCATCGCGCCGCGTAGACGAGCGAGCGCGTCAGGCAGGTGACCCTGCATCACCTCGAGGTTGGCGTGCACGCACTCGGCAATGGCCATGTTGAAGGCGCTGCCCGAGGCCGCGTGCCGGCGTTTGGCCGCGGTCAGGACGACCATCGCCTCGTCGAAGCGCGTTGCGTTGATCAGCGCAGACGCCAAGGCGTTGGTCAACATCGCAACCGGGAGCTCGACCGATTGGTCAGGGCTTCCGCAATGGCGCTGACAGACGTCAAGACACTCCTCGGACCTGTCCATCATGGCGAGCGCCAGGCCGCGCAGCGCACCCACCCGGTTGCGAAGGGTCGCACCCTGGGCATCAGTCGTAGTCAGCGCGGCGCTGGATTCGACGCGGTCGAGCAGACGAATGGCTTGTTGCTGTCTGCGCGTCAGAGCCAGTGCACAGGCGTGCACCAGTGCGAGCATGGGTTGCACCTCGACCAGCTCGGCTGGCAGGCCATCGAACCAGCGGCTGAGCAGGCGGAACCGGCCCTCGAGCAGCATGTGCTCGGCATGCACCTCCAGGAGCCCGACGGTGTGCGGGAAATCGCCTGACGCCAGTGCGTGGTTGATGGCCGGCACCGGGCGTCCCTCGGCAGCGAACCAGGCGCTCGCCGCCAGATGCAGCTCGCGCGCCTTTCCGGGATGGCTGCGCGCCAACTGATTGCGAAGGAAGTCCGCGAACAGGGTGTGATACCGGTAGCGCCGGCGGTCGTCGTCGATCGGCGCCAGGAACACGTTCGAACGCTCCAGCTCGTCGAGCAGACGTTGGCTGTCGCTTCGCCCGGTCAACACGTTGCAGAGCTCGGCATTGAGCTCGTCGAGGATGCCGGTGGCCAGCAGGAACTCCCGCGTCGTCCGCGAAAGGCCCGACATCACGGTCTCGAGCAGATAGTCGGCAACGGCCGCATTGCTGCCGGAAAACGCCCAGGCGAACGCGCTGGGATCGGGATGGCGCGCCAGAGTCAACGCAGCCAGCTGGAGCGCGGCGACCCACCCTTCCGTGCGGTCGTAGAGCTGGTCCAGGGCTCGTTGGGGTAGCGATACCCCGCTCTTGCGGGCCAACAGCTCCCGCGCCTCGGTGGCAGAGAATCGCAGGCTCGCGGAGCCGATCTCGACCATGCGGCCCGTCGCACGCCAGCGCCCGACATTCAATCTCGAATGTTCGCGCGCGCCCAGCACGGCCTGCCCGTGGACAGGCAGGCTTTCCAGGGCCTCCTTGAAAAGGTCCAGCACGACCGGGTTGCGCAGGAGCTCGAAATCGTCGAAGAAAATCGCGAACGGCTGCTGCGCCAACGCCAGGCGGGCCGGCAGGTCGAACCGCGCGCTGGGCGCCGTAACCCCCGACGTTCCAGCGGACATCTCATTACCGAAGAGGCCGCTTGTGTCGAGGGCGGCTTGCACCTTGAAGAGGAATCGCTCGACGTCGTTGTCGGCATCGTCCAGCAGAATCCAGACGGTGACTATCCCGTTCGACCTCTGCTCGTCGAAGTACCGGGCCATGACGGTTGTCTTGCCGAAGCCCGCCGGAGCGCAGAACAGCACGAGACTGACATTCTGTGCGGCATGGAGCTGCGTATCGATCTCCGCGCGTTTAACCAGTTCCACCGGCGGAGCCGGCGGGGTCAATCGAAGCGCAATGGTGGCGGCCGGTTGGGCGGATGCGGAAGATTCGGACATCGGTAGAGGCGATTAGGTCAGGAGTCAAGGCTAGCACAGCCTGGTTCTGAATGGTAGAAAATTGGTTACGCCTCCGGTTGGGTGCGTGAGTTTCGATCAACTTGACTCTTTTTTCCTAAAAACCACGTCAATCCAGAGGAGCCAGGATCCTTGGATACTCATCTGAGTTATCCGAGAAACCAGCGCTTGATGATATAATTGGTACAAATGGTTGACCAATAAACGCTGAATGGTGTAGAAAACAATTTCTGGGGACGTCATCCCACTTAACGGGCGTTCGCGCGGGAACCGGGGTGGCTGCGGCCCGGCCGCGACGGCAGAGTGCTGGAAGGAATTAAAACCTATGTCAGAGACCTATGACACAGACGTGCTGATCGTGGGCGCAGGACCAACGGGTCTCGTCATGGGCATAGAGCTGGCACGCAGAGGCATCGCTTTCCGGCTGATCGAGCAACGGACCGAACCGGCGCCAGGGTCTCGCGGGAAGGGCGCTCAGCCGCGGACGCTGGAAATATTTGAAGATATTGGCGCTTTGCCTGGATATCTTGAGATCAGCGGCGCGTATCCACCCCTGTGCATGCTAAAGGGTGACACGGTCGTCGGGGAGCGGCCCTTCAACGTTCAGATCGACCCAACGCCCGACATTCCCTATCCGAACATGCTCATGGCGCCGCAGTGGCGAATAGAGACCGTGCTGCGGGCGACGTTGCGCGCACAGGGTGGCGAAGTGCAGGGGGGTGCTGAACTTCGAAGCTTTGAACAAGATGGAGGCGGCGTAACCGCGACGCTCCTATTGGGGGGCAAATCGTCCAGCGTCAGAGCGAAATATCTGGTTGGCGCCGACGGCGGGCGCAGCCTCGTACGCACGGCGCTTGGAATCAACTTCCCCGGTGAGGCGATGGCCGCTCGCCGCATCATATTCGGCGACATCTGCGTTGATAACCTCGCGCGGGACAAATGGTGGATTTGGCAAACCGACCATGGCCCTGTCGGCCTTTGCCCTTTGCCTCACGTCGATGCATTTCAGCTCATGATTCCGCTCGCCGACAACGAGGAACCGGAGAATTCCGAGGCGTCGGTGATTGCACTTTTTCAGAGCCGGACAGGAAGAACGGATCTGCGAATCCACGACGCGACCTGGTTGTCGCTCTTCACCCCAAATTTGCGGCTCGCTGACGCCTACCGAAAGGAGAGAGTGTTCATCGCAGGCGATGCTGCCCACGTGCACCCGCCGACCGGTGCCCAGGGACTCAATACCAGCATCCAAGACGTCTACAATTTAGGATGGAAGCTCGCGCGCGCGCTTCGTGGCGAGGCGACCGATGAGTTGCTGGCGACCTACGAGACCGAGCGGCGGCCCGTGGCTGCCCAAATGCTCGACCTCGCCGGAGGATTGACCCGTGGAGGCGAGGGGACGGTCCAGACGCGAGGGCGGCAGACACAACAGCTTGATATCAATTATCGCGGGTCGACACTCACTGTTGACCGCGGCCGCCCGGGTCGGACGCTCGTGGCCGGAGATCGGGCACCGGATGCGATCTACAAGGCTGGCGATGGGAGCCAGCGCCGCGTGTTCGAGGATCTACGTGGCCCCCAATTCACGCTCCTGCTCTTCGGCGGGGTCGAGATCGATCTTCCGGCCGATGTCCGCGACCTGAAGGTCGTAAGGCTATTGACCGAGGGGGAACCTGCGGCGACTTACGGAGTCGCCGGTCCGACGGCGGTGTTGATCAGGCCGGACAATTATATCGGCCTGTTCGATGAATCGCCCGACCGGGGGTCGGTTGCGAACTACTTCGCCAGTAAGATCCGCGCATAACAATAATGGCCGCGCTACCCGCTGATCCCAATCGCACGGACGTCGTCATTGTCGGCGCCGGGCCTACGGGTCTTACGCTTGCCTGCGACCTTGCCCGCCACGGCGTGCCCTTTCGAATCGTCGACAAGGCCACCGAACCGTTCACGGGATCCCGGGGCAAGGGAGTGCAACCCAGAACGCTGGAAGTATTCGATGATCTCGGCGTCGTGGAAGAGCTTTTGTCCGCAGGCGCGCCTTACCCACGCATGAATGCTCATTTATGGTTTCTCGATCTGAAATGGCATATGCACAAGCAGGTACAGGCCACACCGGATGTTCCCTATTCCAACGTATGGCTGGTACCTCAATGGCGGACAGAAAAGACATTGCGTGATCGACTCGAGCGTCTGGGGTATCGAGTGGAGCAGGGGGTCGAGATCGTCGGGCTTGAACAAGATGCGGCGGGTGCACGGGTTCAGTTGCGGCGTGAGGGACAGGTCCAGACGGTAGCGGCAAGCTACGTCGTCGCAGCCGACGGAGGGCGCAGCTTTGTTCGCAAATCTCTGGATGTAGGATTTGCAGGTTCATCCACCGAGGAGGGCAGGATGATCGTTGGCGACCTGCGCGTGGATGGCCTCTCCAGGGATTACTGGCACGTTTGGCCGGCCGCAAAAGGTGGGGGGATTGGCCTCTGCCCCTTACCCAACTCCGATCTTTTCCAGCTGATGATGCAGTTACGCCCTTCCGAGGACGAGCCCGTGCTTTCGGAGCAGGTCATCCAGAGCCGTTGGTTGAGCGCGACCGGCTTGAAGAATATTCGCCTGCATGATCCGACCTGGCTCTCTTTGTTCAGGCCCAGTGTGCGCATGGTGGACAGATACCGTGTGGGGCGTGCGTTCCTGGCGGGCGACGCAGCTCATGTGCATCCTCCTGCGGGTGCCCAGGGGCTCAACACCGGGGTCCAGGATGCCTATAACCTGGGCTGGAAGCTGGCCATGGTACTCAAGGGTGCACCGGCGTCTTTGCTCGATACCTACCAGGAGGAACGATTGCCGGTTGCAGCAGCCGTACTCGGCAGGTCGATGAAGTTGTATCAGTCAAGAGGAGTGCCCAAGCGCGGAGACGCGGAGCGTCAGCTGTTGCTCAACTATCGGGGCAGCTCCCTGACCCTGGAGATTGGAGGGCATCAGGGCAAAGTCCGGGCGGGTGACCGTGCCCCAGACGCCATTTGCGAGAACTCGTCAGGACGGATTCGGCTTTTCGACCTGTTTCGCGGGCCGCACTTCACCTTGCTGGTGTTCGGCTCGCGGGCCGCCGCCGCTATTCGCGATTTGGAATGGACTCCGGTCGATATCCTGCGCAAATGGTCCGTTCGACTATCCGGGACCGCCGAAGAAGACAGGACAATTATCGACACCAATGGCGATGCACACGCCGCCTACGGGACTTCGGACAAAGACAACGTCGTTTATCTGGTTCGTCCGGACGGCTATGTCGGCCTGATCGCGAGCCAGAATTGGATGGACGCCGTCAACGATTACCAAAAGGCTGTTGCATGTGTGCAGCACGACCGATAACACATTGAAACGGGTGGCGCCTGCTCAGGGGCTTCCCTTTACTGCCAATCACGACCAGCCTACCCAATCACAAACCGCCCGGCCCATTACGAGTTCCAGATCGTCACCTTTGAGCCAGGGCAACTCTTCGGTAAACAGGGTGATGCATTGCCGCCAGCTGGGTGCCAGGCGCGTGATGTCAGTTCCCCAGAATACTCTCCGCGGCCCGAAGGCCTCGAATACACGCCGCAGGACGGAGTGCGTGCTGGCGAACGGATACGCGTCCGTCGCCATGCTGGGGATGCCGGTCGCTTTGACGGCGATGTTGGCGTGTGCGGCGAGGCGCAACAAGTCATCGAGATGCGCAACGGCTTCGGGGATCTTGAGTACGGGACTCACTCCCAGGTGATCAATCAGCACCCGCATGCGCGGGTGGCGCGCCGCAATTGAGGCGAGCCGTCCGTACAGGCTGACGGGCACCATGAACCCCACAGGAATCCCCAGCCGATCTGCCCCTTCCCATATCCAATCCAGTCTCTCGGCCGCGAACGATTGTTGTTGCTCCTTTGTCCAAATGACGAACCGCAACCCTAGCATTCCGGGCTGCTTGACGAATTCATTCAGGAACTGCGAATCGGGTTCGCGAAAGAGATTGAACCATCCCAAGGTTGCGAACCGATCTGGATGCAGGCGCGCAGCCTCCACAGCATAGGCATTTGCCTCGGGATCCCAGATCGCCGGGCAGTTGATGGCCCGATCCACTCCGGCCGCGTTCATTTCGCGTAACGCATCCTCAATTAGGAAGGGCTTCTGCCGGTGATGCGGCGGCGCCTTATCGTTCGTCCAAAGATGAATTTGGGCATCTACGATCTGCATGAAATATCTCCTCGTGCCGTCTGTGAGGCTCTCAAGGGGCAAGCCGCGAATGCACCCAGTCCGCAATCAATGCGTCACGATCATCGCGATGGTTGTAGATGCAGTGGTCACCATCTGAGAAGACAACCATTTCCTTGTCGTCTGTCGGCGCGGCCGTGAGCAGCATCTCGGAAGCAACCGTCGGTATCATCGGATCCTTTCCACCGTGGACGATGAGCAGCGGATATCCCCGACCTGACGTGGGCGCAATCGGATCGACGGCTCGCCACGCCGCGAGCGCTTCCTCTTCATTTTCGGTCCCACAGGCGGCAACCATTTTGGCGAAAAATGTCGTCTTTCCCTGTGCCAGGGTGGGTTTGATCACACCGCCATTGCAAACGCAAGCAGACACCCGCTTATCGATGGACGCCATGGCCATTGCGAAACTGCCGCCGATACTATTCCCGATGAAGCCAATCTTGCGGTGCCCGGCTGTACGGCGTTCCAGAAAGTCGATCGCACTCCGGTAGGCATTAGACCAGTGCACGCTGAGATAATGATTGTGATTGAAGCGGCTCTCTCCCTGACCGGGCCCGTCCAGCATCAGCGCGTCGATGCCTCGAACCGCGAGCGCTTCGCCAAGGCTGTCGAAATCCATTGCCCAGCCCTCGACCCCGCCGATGACGATCGCGGAGCCCACTCCGCCGCCCGGTGCCGGAATAAGCCACCCCACCAAGGGACGTGAGTCCGTTTCGACCAAGACCCGCTGCCGGTCAGATCGGAGCTTGGCGGCTTCGCCATAAATCGTGGCAGCGCGGGCGAAAATCTGGCGGCGTTCCGGCGCGTTGGTCAACATCATCATCTGGCTCATGCGCAGGAGGGCCGAAGCGCGGCGCAGGTATAGGATTCGAGTCGTTTGCGCCGGACCGGTCGAAGCGGCATCCGCTTGTTTCAGCGCGATTTCAGCCAAAGCGGTCGCGGCCGCTTCCCACGCTTCCCCTTCGAGCACGCGCGCGCGCAATTCGATCCCATCCGCATAGGCGAGGCCGTAACCCATCAACCGTTCGAGCGAGAATTGTCGCAGCGCCGCCTGTGACTCTACGGAAAGGCGCGCGATGGCCTCTTCGCTTTCGGTCCTGCGCCCAAGAAATTGCCGCAACGTCACGCGGGCCGATTGTGTCGAGGGGTCAAGGCTAGTAGTTTCCATCAAATTTCCACTTCAATGTTCCATCATGACGCTGAGATAATTTCTCAGAATGTGTTGATCGATCATAACGACTGCGGCTTCACGACCACCTTTATCGCGCCATCGATACGTTCACGTGCATATTGAATCGCCTTCGGCACATCGGCCAATCCGAATGTGTGAGTGTGGATCAACGTTGCGTCGAAGCGCTTTGCCGCCATCAATGCCATTGCCCGCCCGACCGCGCTCTTTCCTTCCCCGCGAATACCATAAAGATAAATATTGTTCATCACCGCGTGACCGAGATTGATCCCGACTCGTCCATGCGGAAAAGCCGCAAGGCAAATCTTACCGCCGCGGCTGCACATGAGGATGGCCTGGTTGACGGTTTCCTCGGTCCCGGCGCAATCCATGACAAAGTCGACGCCCTTGCCGTCGGTCAGCGAACGCACCGCTTCAACGGCATCGCATAACTTCGCATTGACGAGATGATCGGCACCAAGGCGTTTGCCGAGGCCCAGGCGATTCTCGCGCGTGCCCACGAGAATAACGGGCTCGGCCCCAAGCGCCTTGGCCACCCCCACCGCGAGCAATCCGATCGGCCCGGGCCCGATCACCACGACCTTTTCGCCTGCGAGAAGGCCGCCGAGCTCGATGAAGCCATACATCGACGTGCCGGCGGTCACCGCGAGCGCGGCCTCTTCGTCGGACATAGCATCGGGCACGCGCACGAGCGTGTTTACGTGATTGACCGCGTACTGCGCGAAACCACCGTTGGTCGTGAAGCCATTGGCGCGGTGGCGCTTGTCATGTTCCCCATAGTTCTGGCCGTAATTGGTGCAGGACGTGTACATGCCGGAACGGCACCGCTTGCACTGGCCGCAACCGGCGTGGATCTCCACCGCAACGCGCTCGCCCACCTTGTATTCGTCCACCCCCGGACCGAGCGCGGCAACGGTGCCCATATATTCATGACCAGGAGTGAACCCCTGGTTGAAAGGCAGTGTGCCGTTGATAAGCGCCGGCGGGCCATTGGCAATTACATCCAGATCGGTAGCACAAACGGCAACGGCGTCGATTCGGACAAGCACTTCGGATCGATCGGGAACCGGGACCTGTTTTTGGTCGAGGCTCAACTCACCCGGATTTCCAAGTGTCCATGCGAGCATCTGCCCTGCCGGCGGAGTCGCCACCTTTAGGGGGTTCTTCAATTCTTCCACCAAAGTGTCGCCCACTTAACAACTCCCCATCCAGCCGGCAACATGCCGACACGCTCGGCGGTGCTCGTACAACCATTATCGGCAGATTGGCCTAAGTATGCAACCATATCGCGGCATTTAGACCGTATTGGCGCTTTCCGCAGCAAGCTTGAGTTCGGCGGCGAGACGTTATCGGCGTCAGTATTTCAGCGAAATACGTTGAGAATATGGAGAAAAAAAATAACAAGGAGCGGGTACGCCAGCATCTAAACCATTATGCTTTGCGTCGAAACCATTTTGCGGGTATCGTAACCAATGCGTGGATAAAACCAAAACCAGACTGCGGAACAGTCATGTGGGGACCGAGTAGAAAAAATATTGTCGCTACCGTTCGCGTGGTCGCGCGGGGCTTATAGAGGGGGGATGAAATGATGCTCAGAAGGAATTCGGTCCGACCGCTGCTGCCTTTGGCATTGCTATTGTGCGGTACCTTTCTCGGTCGTTCCGCAGTCGCTCAGGTGCTTTCCGCGCCAAGCTCTTCGACGAGCGAGAATCCGGAAATTACGACGATCATTGTTACCGCGAGAAAGCTGGGCGAAAGTATCCAGTCAATACCAGAGTCCATCACGGCGATAGACGCGCGCACGCTTGCCGCCGCGCATCTAACAACGTTGGATGACCTCAATTCTCAGGTCACCAATCTGAATATCACTCAACGAGCGGACAACACGCCGGATGTGGTACTGCGCGGCGTGGGTACTTACGGAGTCGTCCAGGGCGTCGGTTTCTATGTCAATGACGTTCAGCAATTCGAAGGGCAATCGGTACGCCCGATGGATATCGAGCGAATCGAGGTTTTGAAAGGCCCTCAGGGCACGCTCTTTGGCGGCAGCAACGTTGGCGGCGCGATAAAATATGTAACCAAACTCCCCACCGACACTCTGACCGGCGAGGGCTCGGTTGAATACGGCCGTTACAATCAACAGACCGTAGATGGAGTGGTATCGGGTCCCATCGTGCCGGAGCGGTTGCTCGCGCGACTGAGCGTGTTCAACGACCGCTCGGACGGATATCTCTCCGACCCAACCTTGGGAAAAACGCTTCCAGACTCGAACGAGACGGGTGGTCGATTGACCCTCGAATACCTCGGTGATCAAACCAAGATAAGATTTTATCTATCGGGAGATCACATCGGCACCGAGAACATGAATCTGTACTACACGCCGCCGGATGACCACACCTACAGTCTCGTCTACAAAGGCGGCGTCGATGGCACGACGCCGTCCTATGTACGCAACCTCTATGCGCCGACTCTGGCGATCACTCACGACTTTGAGACCTTCACGTTCAACTCCATCTCGTCCTACTTTCATTCCTCAATCACGTCGATCGCCAATTTCGACAAAGGAGCGCTTCCCTCTGCTGGCCTGCTTCTCTTTGGCCCTCCTGTTCCCGACCCCTCGAGTCCTCTTTATCCTTTTTACTGCTGTCAAGCTTTCGAGAACTATCAACAGGACTTTGGGAAAAGTGTCTGGAGCCAGGAGCTTCGACTGTCGTCCAGCGGGTCCTCATCATTCAGATGGTTGGCCGGCGCGTTCATACAGCGAATCAACAGCAACGCGCTGCAAATCCAGTCTCTCGGGATGGCTCCAACCCCTGGCAGCCCGGTTGGCGTGGTACCGCTGCTACCGGGAGCGCTGGCACCAATACCAGCCTCCGACGTCGAATATCGGCACGTCAACCGTGACTACGCGGTTTTTGGCAATGCGAGCTATGACTTGGGCAATTGGACCCTTGAGGCCGGTGCGCGAATTTCGCGCTTCGACAACACGATGACGGATACGACGTCGTCGTGTCTCCCGTGCTACGGGAGGCTTAAAGCGAACGCGGTTTTGTTGCCTACTGGCTCGATCTCCTACCATTTTTCGAGGGACCTAATGGCGTACGTGACGGTGGCGAGAGGCGACGAGGAAGGTGATCTGGCGGACAACCCCACGGGTCCGGGAGCGCCAAACCAGGTGCTTCCGTTCAAAACCGAATATGCGCTGAGTTACGAAACGGGCGTGAAGTCATCGCTATTTGACCGCCGTCTCACCCTGAACGCGGCGGCATTCTATATCGATTACACCAATCGCCTATTCGAGGTCGGCAAAGTTTCCTCCGGCGGCATTTTTACGTACACAACCAATGTGGGTTCGTCACGTAATTATGGATTTGAGCTGGAAGCCGCAGCGCATCTGCCGGCGGACTTTACCGTGACGGCGGGGGTGGGGGTAACCGAGGCAATCTTTGGGTCCGCCGTTTTTACCGACGGGAACGGCAACCCTGTGAACGCACTCGGTAAGACGGCGCCCAACACTCCGGCGTATCAAGCAACACTAGCGGTCGATTGGCGCCACAGTCTGAGCAGTGACTTGGTACTCGGCACGAGGGTTGATTCGCGGTTTGTTGGCCGCTCCTATTGGGATGCGGCAGGCTGCTCGGCCCTTTCCCCAGGATGTCCATATCAAGGCCATCAATTCGAGCAAACGGCCTACCAGGTGGTGAACGCCGGTGTTTCGCTCGATGTTGGGAAACACTGGAGCGCTGGCGCGCACCTGATGAATGTCTTCGATGTGAGGTACAACACGTTTTATGTCGACGGATCGGAAACCGGCGCTCCATACAACATCGCCGGGATCAATCGACCGCGTCAATGGTTAGTGAACCTGAATGCGCGCTTCTAGCGCCGATGTGAATGTCTATCCACCTCCCAAAGTGGCTTGGTTTGCGTGCGTTATTCTCTTTTTGGGATGTACGCTGGCCTTTATGGATCGGGCGGTCATCAGCCTGTTTATCATTCCGATCCAGAGAGATCTTCACATATCCGATACGCAGGTTAGCCTGCTGGTTGGCTTTGCATTCGGGGCTTTCAATGCCCTGTTCGGCCTGCCGGTGGCGAGGTGGATCGACGGCGGCCCACGGAGGACGATCGCCGCAATTGGAATCGCAGTCTGGAGCGTTGCCGCAGCGTGCTGCGGCCTAGCCGCCAATTTCTGGCAACTGTTCCTCGGTAGGGTCGGTGTCGGAGCTGGAGAGGCCTCAGTGACGCCTGCCGGCGTGTCATTATTGGCGGACCTCTTCCCACCCAGCCGCCGTGGTGTGGCAATGGGTGTGTTCTACGCCGGGATTTATCTAGGCGGCGGATGCGCGCTGATCCTCGGAGGATTGCTTTGGCGTAACCTCGGTGATCGCCAAATAGTGCTCCCACTGGTAGGGCCGATCCACTCGTGGGGGGTCGTGCTGATCTTGGTGGCCGCGTTGGGACTGCTCGTCGCGCCACTCACCATGATGATCCGCGAGCCGGAGCGGCTCGACGGCGGTCGGCGCGCGGCGGCCGGAAACGTTCCGCTGGCCGCTGTGGTTCAATACTACAAAACGCATGCCCGAACGCTGATGGGTCATAACGTCGGCTTCTGCCTGCAAAATTTCGCGCTGCACGCCGGCGCCGCCTGGTTACCGACTCTGTTGGTGCGCACCGACGGCTGGAGCATCGCGAAGGCTGGCGCGACGGTCGGCGTGATGACCCTGGTCCTAGGGCCGATCGGAACCGCGACCGCGGGAATGTTAGCCGACGCGCTTGCAAGACGCGGCCGAACCGACGGCAAGCTGCTCGTCAGCATAGTCGCCGCCGGCATGTGTGCGCTCGCCAGCGCACTGATCGCACTGAATCCGGCGCCCGGTCTGATCGTTGTGGCGCTCGGCGTTTTTATGTTTTTCGGCACGTTTAGTCTGCCTCTCGCGCCTGGAGCGCTGCAGGAAATCATGCCCAACGCTATGCGCGGTCAAGCGACGGCCATCTATGTGGCCGTAACCAATCTCGTTGGCGGCGGCTTGGCGGCCACCGCGGTCGCCGTTCTGACCGATTTCGTATTTCACGATAAGGGCAAGCTTCATATATCGTTCGGTCTCGTCGGTGGTATCGTCTGCATCCTCGCGGCTCTGACCCTGACCTCGACTCTGAGCGCATTCCGCATCACCGCCAGAGAACACCAAAGTACTCAGCGCGACACAGAGGTGTCCCCAGAATATAGCTAGGGCGCCTCATCGTGGTGA